>Ga0307508_10006847_pt1 | contig 10662 bp, 16 predicted proteins | sample 9_EM_MG_FD_203089 | JGI IMG/M metagenome (GOLD analysis project Ga0307508, IMG submission 203089) | Populus trichocarpa ectomycorrhiza microbial communities from riparian zone in the Pacific Northwest, United States - 9_EM | ecosystem: Host-associated > Plants > Roots > Unclassified | place...
ACTGAACCTGCGTCGCGGCGCAAATAAAACGCCGCTGGCGGTCTAGAGTACGCTAGTGCACTAGCGCCCTCTTAGTGCGTTAGCGCTCGACTTACGTACGTGCTCGACTTGGGTACACCCTCTCTACATACTTATGTATTTTTCTGAGCCGCATAAATACATATTTTAAATATTTTGACTGAGCCACAAGAAAAGAAAAATTAACCACCGCCACCACTAGTATCTATCATGATGCTTTACCCCTGAATCAATTCCATTACAGCTACAGCTACAATGTCCGACTCCACCATACCCCCATTCCTTAGCCTAGCAAGGCTCCTTGCGGTCGCTGCTCTTGTCGCTCAACACGAGAATACGCTATACGATAGAACACCATATCATACCCTCGAAGTCGACTGGGAAGCAAAACATGTTGACGATCTTTTTTTTATCTTCTACTTTCTTCGTATGCCACTCGTAGCCTTCTTTCACATTACGCGATTGGTGTATGTATTGCACATTTGATCACCTTCAAACCCACGAGGCATATCAGTGTTGAGGAGCAACTCGTGATATTCCTACCGCTGTTTACACACATGTGCGGACAAATGATTCCCCGCTTAAACCCATTCTCCGCTCGCTTGCCCATCTGAGAACCTCTAGAACCAAAGCCTCCACAGGTGCAAGTTTCCATCTCTTTGCTCCAGGTCGCTCGTGCTCCGGGGCGTAACTGACCGGTTTGCAATGACGATGCTGGCGGCAATGTTTGGGTGAAAGGAGGCTCCGAAGGGTCTATCCGTAAAACCTTGTGCGAAACCCCGAGTAGCTTCACTGCCGTATAGCCGTCGCTGTGTTTCTGTGTTGCTGTCGCCGTATTGCCCTTGCCGTGCCACTGCTGGATAGGTGGATAGGTAAATGGCTGTATCGCTGCCGTGCAGCAGTACCGCTCGCTTTTGTAATGGTGGCGCAACTGTCTTCATCATGTCGGTAATGTTCGTATGTAGCTTCTCAACAAAGGAGGCCGGCAATTGTGGCGTCGCGTAAATGTTGTGGGGGTGAAAATACGGAGGAAATATGGGTTGCCAAACAGGTGGTTTGGGGGGGCTTGGCGCTAAAAGCTAGCTTTGCGAACAAGTACATATGTATAGTACAACTTCTCGCGAACCTTCAACTTCTCGCGAACCGACGGGCGGCGAAATACGGTCGAACCAAACAGGGCCTTAGTGTTGCGTTGTACTTCCCACGGAACTTGCCACACCAGCAGGTATGATAGCTTGTATAGGTAGTTGAGGACATTCATTTCGATGACTAATATTGGTGACTAAGCCCGAGTGATCGATTGTGCTCCCTATTTTCGCATATGCAGTGAGCTCAGGGTACACGAGTTCAGCACCGCGAGTCGCAATTACAACCACCGAGCAGTTGATTCTACTCCAATTACCACAAATTATATCGTCGTTATTCCCTCGTTGCGACCACTGCACCCGTTCTGTCATTGAACGGATGTTTTGCAGTGGCAGCATGAATGTACGGCTAATGAGCCAAACCGAACAGCAAAAACAAATTCTCTTAATCACAAAATATTAGTCATGAATTTTATTTTCTAATACAGCTAGTCACTATGTATCACTCGGTTTTTATTGCCCGATTTGGTGACATTTCAGCGACCGCCCATATAAACTGCAAATTTTGTACCCTGGCTTCCACAAATCTATGAGACCGTTATTATTTTTCTAGCTTCATCACGTCCTACTCTCTGCTACGCTCTTTCGCCTGATGAAACTCTTTTTAATTCTAGTGTGTTGTTGAGAGTGGGAAGCCGGGGGTGAAAGTCGACGTTTTCATGCTCCGGGTACAAGCTCTGCGTCTTGTGCAACGTCCGATCCCAGGCGGATGACTCCAACACCGCATGTGGCACGCCCCAACCTCAAAGTAAGTCCTCATCCATCTCAAACGATGGTTCATTCCCCCATCATGGCATCTACACCACCCGCGAAAGCTCCACTCTCCCCCGAGGCCGTTCGCCGGATTGTTCGTCAACCCTGTGTCGGCCCTCGCCGCCAGATAAACTGACAGCTCCGTGCAGGAAGAAAATCGACTGAAAGCTAAAGCTATCCGCGATGCACGACGGCATGGCGAGAACGTCGGCACAGTCACAACGCCAACCGCCACGACAGAATCCGGAACGCAGGACAATGGGAAGAAACGCCCGCACTCCGCTGTTTCCTCGACTTCGCGAAAGGGCGGTGAAGGCCGTGAGAACTTACGTCCGATGAAGAAATTCACGAAGTTTGTCGATTACGATCTATCGAAGATGACGGATACGAAGGGCGGGTTCATGAGCACGGACGATGACCCGCACTCTATTCTCTCTGCTGGGAATCTGGGCGACAAGCCGCCAGGCATGACGCTGGAGGAGTGGGCAAGACACCAGAAGCGGAAAAAACTATTGAAAGAGAAGCAGGGCGCGTTTGCGCCGGCGATCTCGGCGCTGGATAAACCGGATGAGGGTAAGACATGCTGGGAATGTAAAGCCCCGGAGATTGATTGGAAATGGAAGAGGGCGTTTGGGTGTCGTGTCTGCGAGAAGTGTAAGAAGGCGAATCCGGAGAAGTACTCGCTTCTGACGAAGACGGAGGCGAGGGAGGATTACTTGTTGACAGATCGTAAGTGTTGCCGCTGTGACCATGCGCGGAAACCTGCTGATGCCAGATACAGCTGAGCTGAGGGACCAAGAGGTTATGCCACATCTCGAAGAGCCAAATCCTCACAAGTCGACATGGAGCAACATGATGCTATACCTCAAGTACCAGGTCGAGCAGTTTGCCCTGAAGAAGTGGGGTAGCTTCGAGGCCATGGACGCCGAGTTCGAGAAGAGGATGGCGGAGAAGAAGAAGAGGGGCGAGAAGAAGTTCATGACGAAGTTGCGAGAGCTGAAGAAGCGCACGCGAGTCGAAACCTGGAAGCGTGACAGGCAACAAGGAGGCAGGGCAGCGAAGCACGAGCATGTTTGGGGTGCCATCGTGGTGAAGGGTGACACGGGAGAAACGGTCAAAACTTGTGAGGAGTGTGGGTTTGAGCTTGAAGAATGGGTGATTTAAGCTATTAGCTTTGGACTTGCCGAAGCAATTCGTGTCCCTTGCACTTTGTATTCCGTCAAGTTTAGATTGGTGTATTTATCATAATTAGAGTACTACATATGACGAGCTCGCATGGAAAGAATTATCTTGCTCCTGAAGATACTGCACCTTGTCGCACCCCTTCCTCCGCCTAAAGGGCTTACACTAAACCACAAAGGGCGGAGGCCAGAACCGGAAACATTTCGGAGAAGCCACATTGCAGATTCGCCTTATCTGCAGAGACGAAGTATTCTCGTAGACGGGGTAATAGTGGTCATTTGAGGACTGCTCCACGACTAACCGCAGTCATCACTCCATCAAAACCACAGCAACCACGAATTAAACGCGACGGATCGGGTCGCGCTTATGATTTGCACCCTGTAGTTATGTAGTGGGGTTCTTCCCTGATGCACTCAAGCCATCGCCCCGTCAGAACTATCCACTCGCTTAGAGCGCCAATCTGACTGGGCTCGGGGGGTAAATTGGTTAACTCCTTTCCAAGGAACCATCACCTCCGACTTTCCAAGACATCGCTCGAAACACATATACACTACAGAGCCCCCAATCTTCAAAAACGACCGCCACCACCACCACCACCACCGACAGTGCTACCCATACCCACCGAACCCCCGCTACCGTGCAAATCCATCAGCAAATAGCGGCGATCGCGTCGGAAGCTCCCTCCCTCGATTTCAAGTGGTGGTTGCAGCAGCCGCTGAGATAGAATGGTCTGGCAATCTCCATCCAACCACAACACGGCTTCCCCGGATGGATCGAACAACATTGGCAGCGGAAACCCGCAGCAGCAACAGCATGGCCACGGAAATGGGGGTGTCGTTATAGGAGTGGAGTACACTCTTCAAGGTTTGCACACATTTATTTCTTCTTCTTTCTATCGCCGCGGTGGCAAAAACCTATTGGGGAGGCGGAACTGCGCTGATAAGTGGATCTCGTAAGGGGTGATGCGGTTTCTGCAGACCGAATGGCATAAACATGAACGCGACCGGAATCGCTGGGAGATCGAGCGGGCGGAGATGAAGGCTCGGATTGCGAAGCTGGAGGGAGAAAACCGTGCCGAGAAACGACTACACGAGGTACACTTGGCCCGGATCAAAATACTGGAGAGGGCTCTGAAGAAAGAGAGGGCGGAGAGGCCTATGGGGGAGGGTAAAAGTGCGGGTGACATGATGAAAGACGAGACGGCGCACAGCGAGAAGGAGAAAGCGAGGGGTATGTCTATCAGCTGGAGGGCCGTGAGCGACAGATCACTAACCATCTCTTTCCGGAGCGGTAGTGGTGGAAATGCTCAAACACCTAGACGAAACTTCGTCGGTACACAAAGCTGAAGCGGCGCGAAACAAAAGTCGGGAGTACCTTGAGAAGTGCCTTCAAGAAATCACCTATCTTTTGAAGCCGCCGAGTCATCCCGCTCCAGCGCAGCAAGCGCAGCAGCAAGGTATGGGTGCCGAAGCCATGTCTCATCAGCAGCAATTGGCCATGATCCAACAGCAGCAAGCCCAGCAGCACGCGAACCTTCAACAACATTTACAACATCCCTCCCCTTCCCCGAACCATCAACCGCCTCCCCCACCGTCGCAGCACAATCGCGAAACAGCACAATCTCACTCGATGCGTTCCCAAAGCGGTGCCCCCAATCGCATGTCCAGTGCATCTCCGTTCTTGGATGAACGACCCCAGTCGGCACAGCAGCACATGGCATCCGGCGATGCGGGCGAGAAAGCACAAGCGGGATTTTCCTCTGTAAAGCATGACTATGGGAAAAAGGAGACCAACCCGTTTTCGGCGGCGGCCGGTATCGAGGTGGCTATGAGGCGCCGAGAGACTCAGGAGACCACCGATGATACAGAATGGGATTTTGATGATAAGGTTGGTAGCAGCAGTGACACCGATTCTGTAGTTTCCTCCGAAGAACTCACCGAGTACGGGAATCGCACTGGTCGGAACAACATCGACTCACACCGGAGGAAATCACTTTCCAAAAGACGATCCGTCGCCGGGCAAGATTTCTCTGTGAGCTCGGCAAAGCAGGATTCCGGAAACTTCAAGGTGAAGTTTGCGCTTCGGGGCCATCTGGATGTTGTGCGGGCGGTTGTATTCACAGGTGGGGGCACGACAAACGAACCTGAGATTTGCACAGCCGGCGATGACGGCGTGCTCAAGCGGTGGTACATCCCCGGCAGCTATGGGCTTTCTATGAGTGGGTCGTTGGACGTGGATGTGACGAGCCACTTTACCCATCGTGGGCATGCCGGAATAGTCACTTGTCTAGCGGCATGCCCGGCAAGCAATGGTGATGGAATCGGAGGCAGTGGCTGGGTCTTTTCGGGGGGACAAGATTCGACAGTGAAGGTTTGGGAAGTCGGAAGGGTGGATCCAGTGGCAACACTGGTGGGACATACTGATGCAATTTGGGCGGTGTGCGTCCTGCCATCGGCCTCCGCAATCCTCGGATCACCAGATGAACGTGCTCTTCTCGCTTCTGGGTCAGCGGACGGAACTGTCAAGATCTGGGGTGTTACACCCCCTCCCGCCCCTCCGCGACGCCCGTCCTCTTCCGCCTCGGATTCCAGTGTAGGAAGCCTCCGCTCATTCAGCTCATTCAACAGCAACCCCGCAACGTCGGCGTTCGATTACTCGCTCATCTCCACCATTAGAAGGCCAGCCAATGCAGAGAAGCCGGAGGCCATTGCGTCCCCTACCTGCATCACACCCATGAGCGTCACAGGCGATGCCTTCATCGTATCGTACAACGATGCCAGTGTCGTCATCTACGATACTGCATCATGCGAGGAGGTGGTGTCCATGGCGTCACAGGAAACTTACGACGGCACACCCGCGACCGGTGTTTCCTCTGTAGTCGCCACAACGATGAGCCTCGAATCCGGTGCTGAACCCGGAAAGGAAGAGGACATCCTTGTAGCGGGTGCGACGGGCCAACCGGGCGGCGTTGGGGGAGTGGTTATCTCCGGCCATGAAGATCAATATGTGCGCATATTTGATGCCAATAGTGGTGAGTCCCGAATATGTGCTAGCTGTATTCAAAACGTATGCTGAGTTTGTGATGATAAAGGTCAATGTACATATACGATGCTGGCACACCCCGCCGCCATTTCGAGTCTCGCGCTCAGCCCCGACGGTCGTGAGCTGGTTAGCGCTGGCCACGATGCTAGCCTTAGATTCTGGAGTATGGAGAAACGATCATGCACACAGGACCTCACACCGCACAGGCTCATGCGCGGTGAAGGTGTCTGCACAGTTGTTTGGAGTGCTGACGGCAAGTGGGTTGTGAGCGGGGGTGGGGATGGCGTGGTCAAAGTGTATTGTAGGTAAAAGAAGCTTGCGTAGAGTGGAGGGCTCGCTAGGGATATCACAAGTTCTCATTTCATTTTGTCTTCCTCCTCCTTTCTCTTTCTTACTCCCTATTGACTTTAGTTTCTGCTTTGCTTCTGTCCTTTTCCCCTCTACCCTCTTTCCTTAGGAGAGGGAGGGGTTTTATGAGTCCGATCTGCGTCTGGTTGGGTTTGGGTAACGGGGTTCTGTCGTCCTTCGAGTATATGTTATGGTATGGTTTGATGTCATGGGCTTGTTTTACTGTTTCGTTTCTTCTGTCGATCAGCGTTTGGGGTGGGCTTGCGGCGTGTGAGACGGCGCCAGGCGGTGCATCAATGAGATATGGATATTCGCGGTGTATCCCTCACTCGACACGTATCGAGTGATAACGCGTGCATCTCCTCGTTTTGCGATGGAGGCCAGTTTGACAAGGTTCGGGTGGTGATGCCGATATTCGGAGCGTCGCGATTGGGGCACATTCGCATCACATGGAATCGCAGCGGATGCCTAACGAACGACGCGGTATTGAGCCTCTTTTTTCAGATGAGATGGGATTAGATAGCCGCTAGACTCGAGGATGCAAGAACATCTATGTGCCGTAAGCGAGGGTAAGGTTGGGAGGCATAAGTATGTATCTGAAGAGGCTCTGAAGCCAGCGATGCTGCGGAGCTTAATACAGACCTCTTCCGATCCTCGCCGCGGCGTCTTTTTCTCTGCGGAGGTGAGTCAGACACGATAGCGATCTCCAGCTCTCTACAGCAATCAGACTCCATCCCTCGATTGAACGGAAGAACATGCCGGATGATAAAAACAAAGGGAGCAGAGAGTACTTGCAGATCGAGTTCTTGGCACCAATCCAGTGTATCTATCTATCTACGCCGCGATATGTAACAAGCCTTTCGTGGCGCTAACTAAGTTTAGCTGAGTGGCTAAAATCTAGTGCTTCACATTTTGACCTCTGACTGGCACACGCATTGCATCACGCTGCGGTCGATCCTCGACGACAGCAACCTTCAGACACAATCAACACTGTCAACCCCTCCCCGCATCTCGCGGTGCCTCCCCACGGTTTTGCGCTTGACTCTTCACCACGGGCAGCAGACTTGCTCGCAACCTACACAATCCCCCTCTCGGGTCCTTCGCCGCACATTCATTGTATAGGGATCCGGCTCGTTTGATACCCAGCCCCGCGTCATTGCCGACCCTGCAAGCCTCCATCGTCCTTTCAACGTCTACAAGGGAGGGCTCTCCGCTCTTCTACCAGCCTCTCTCCGCTCGCTCGCCTCCATAACTACCCTCCACCCACCTATCCGCAACCATCACAAAAAAAAATGACGACGCCTCCACAGCCTCCCATCCAGAGCGGTCGCGGTCGCAAACGTCCAGCCCCGGGAACATCAGCTCCTCTCGTTTCGTCGAATCCCTCCACGAGCGGTCCCGCCGCGCCGGTGACCGACATGAACTACTACGGCAGTCTTCCAGCCACGTCTGCGGGTGGCTCGAACGGTAATCTTTACAGCAGCGATCCCGCGACGTCGATAAGCGCCCAGCAACTGCAGAGTGACATCTACCGACTGCAGACTGCCCAGCAGCAGCAGCAACTCCATCAGCAGCAACAGAGCAACATCTACGACAACGGGAGCCAACTCGCAAGGGTGGCGCGGGGAAATCAACTGATGCGCGTACCCACGTTCAGCGCCATGAACGTTGCTCCCGGAATTCCACCACAGATCAGTGGACTACCGTCTCAGATGCCGATGAACATGAACATTATGGGCGCACCAGGTATGATGGGATTGTCCGGCGGTTTCGAGCAACCGGTGAGCGCATCGGAAGCGATAGACAGGGAACTTTGCGCGAGGATTGAGAGCATCAAGAAGAAGCGCTCCAATATTCCGCCATTTGTGTTGAAGCTCAGCAGGTATGGTGACCCCGCTCGTCCCCTTTGATATGTGTATGCGTGTCGTCATCGCGGCGGTGGTGGTGGTGGTGGTGGTGGTGGTGGTGGTGGTGGTGGTGAGGCATAGTACGGGTGCCTGAGTATTCGCGATGACATCGGGAGAAAAAAATGGCGCTGATGAGATGGAATTTTCTAGTTTTGTCAACGACCCGAACTCCGATGATTTGATTCGATGGTCGGATTCCGGCAATTCCTTCATGGTGCTGGACGAGGAGGAGTTCTCAAAGAAGCTCATTCCAGACCTTTTCAAGCATAACAACTATGCGTCGTTTGTGCGACAACTCAACATGTACGGTTTCCACAAAGTCGTCGGACTCGCAGATGGCTCTCTCAAAACATCTGAGCAGCGTAGCAAGCCGCCGAGCGAATACGAAAATCCTTATTTCAAGAGGGGGCAGCCTGATCTGATGTGGCTTATCCAAAAGCCAAAGAGTAAGAACGCCAGGGCGAAGGGGAAGAAGGGGGTGAAGCAAGAAGAGCAGGACACTGACAAGGAGGAAAACATGAGTGATGCAGGAGGAGAGTCTGGCGACATTGGAGGAGGCTATCTCGAAGGACCCAAAGACGCGAATGAACCCCAAACCCACAGCGCAGGAGGAGGAGGAGGAGGAGGTGGCCGTAGCCGGAGTGTCGACTTCAGCGCGCTGGTTGCACAGATCGAAGCTGTCCGTAGCCACCAGATCATGATCTCGCAGGCGATAAACCGGCTGCGAAAAGACCATCAGCAGCTCTACGAACAAAGTTTGGCTTTCCAAAGTCTCCATGACCGCCATGAGAATTCGATAAACGCTATCCTCACTTTCCTTGCGACGGTGTACGATAAATCACTGGGAGGACACATCAATGGAGCGGTTAACAACCTCTTCTCGAACCAAGTCGACCAGGGTCAAGGTCTACATCGTGGCCCACCGGGCTCCAATGTGGGCGTTGCTCCAGCCGGTGCGATAATTCCTACAGCTCCGACTGGTGTGCGGCCAGCGGTTATGCGAACCCCCCAGATGGCAAGACGGAAACCGCTGTTGCTCGAAGGTGGCCCTACGTTTTCTGGTGGCGATTCTTCCCCCATGAACGAACGAAATCCTCTCCACAAAGGCAACGGAGGATCTCCCCAGGTTACGCACCAGCAGCACCTGCAGCAGGAAGGCTACCAGTCGTACCAGCATAACACACCCATCACGGAACTGTTCACACCAGCCGGCGGTAATGTGACGTCACCTGCTGATTCTCCTCAACAGCAACACGCCGATCAGCACTTGGGAGTCAACCCACCAAATACTACAGGATTGTACTCTCAGCCCACCACGCCCGCGCCTACGCCGCAAACCAACTATGCGTCCCCCAATATACAAGCGGCCCCCTCGAACCATACCACGCCTGTTCCGACTCCAAGGAGCATCGCAAGAGCTCTTAGCGGAGCACCTTTCCAGTCGACGGCGCAGGCTTTGCACGAACACAACGCTTCCCTTGCCCAGAAGTCGCACGAGATCGAGGAGCTCGAGGTTCTCCAGGCGAAGCAAAATGAGAACATCGACAATCTCATGGGGATATTGCATGGATACGTGGATACCGATCCGGCCGTCGGAACAGGAGGGGGAGCGGGAGGGGGTGGAGTAGACAGCAATTCGGACTTGGGCCCTGACGAAGTCGACCAGTTCTTCAACTTCGGTCTGCAGTCTGACGGGTTTGTGGACAATCCCTTCGGTGATGACGACCCCCACGGGAACGTCGACATTGATGAATTGTTGAGAAACGTCGAAGCCGAAGGCAATTCGAACGGATTCAACGGTCATAACAGCAACCCTGTTCTGACAGATCTCACATCCAGTGCAGCGAGTCCCACGGGAAGCTCGGTTGGCAGCCGAGCCAGGGAAGAAATTGAAGAGGAAATTGAGGAGGTGACTCCCAAGAGGCGGCGCGTCAATTAACGGCATTTCTCCTACGACGATTATGATCACAATCATGTACAAGCGTAACGCATGGTCTCCAGCCCAGATTTCCCCAGGCGATTTGTTTTTCTTTTTCAGATTAAATTCCTCTCTTTTGTTTTGGGGGTGGCGTTCTCAACTTTTTTTTCCTGTTACACCTGTCTCTATCCCACTTGTTGCACGTATGGATGATTGTCTAGAATTGGTGAATCGTAGGGATTTGAAACTTGTATACCTTTTTTCCTTTCGGTTGACTTCATCTTTTTCCTGGTGATATTCTTTTCTTTGGCTTGGGGGGGGGGGGGGGGGGGGAACGCGGCGGGGTTTT
>Ga0307508_10006848_pt1 | contig 10662 bp, 6 predicted proteins | sample 9_EM_MG_FD_203089 | JGI IMG/M metagenome (GOLD analysis project Ga0307508, IMG submission 203089) | Populus trichocarpa ectomycorrhiza microbial communities from riparian zone in the Pacific Northwest, United States - 9_EM | ecosystem: Host-associated > Plants > Roots > Unclassified | place...
GGTTTAGCAAATCATTATGAATTAAATCATCAAATAAAACTAAGTGATTTATTCAATATTCCAGTAGTCCCCGTGACGACTCCTAGCCTTGCCAACTTCGACTTCAATGGCCCCAACACCAGTGATGAGGTATATATATATATATATATATATATTTATCTCTAGTTAACTTTCTCATAAAAATATATTGGGAAAAAAATCATATTCTCCCTTAATTAGTTAATCTAAAAAAAAAAAAATCAGTTGACAAACAATATGATTAACTGTGTGATATATATAGTTAAAATGATGATATATCGATGTTTGATCTTAATTTTCGATTATTAATTGATTTTTACATCAAAAGAAATATAATTTTCTTTCATGATAATTTATTTATGAAAATCATCGTCAAATCACATCAATTATCTGTTTGTTTTTTAATGATATTTAAGAATCGTCATTTGTTTAAGCATAACTTGCAAGTTTCATATCAATTTTATTTCTACAAATATAAAAACTAAAAATATATTAGTAATATCCTAAAAAACCATAAATGAATATGGAGAAAGATTACATAATCCTAGATGCTGATTAGTCAATTTGAACACATATAATTAAAAATGATGTTGCGAGTTAATTATACTATTTTTCAATATAGTTAATTTGTGCCAGAAAACCTGTAGTTGTCCTTCTTTAAAATATGAATTTATAAATAATCATTAATGGAAGTACGTAATTAATTAGCTATAGCTTGAACGACAAATTTCTCATCATCTTGTGTTTTTTACTATAAATCACTACCGAAATGCTCGGAATATTAATTTTTGAAAATATAAATTAAATAAATTAAAGCCTTTAATTAATTATGAAAATCTAAAACATAGATTGTTTTACTGACATAAAATTGTATTTTCTTGAATCACTCTCATTTTCATTTTGCGTTCACAAGTTTAATTATGTTGTAAAAATCTTCAAAAGACCAACAACAAAAATAATAATAATAATTGCCTTAACAGGAGATTAACCATGGACATGTTGATATATATCATTCTGGAACAATTTGTGATGAGGATAGCACGATGGTCGGAGGACCCCCTTCCTCCTCCCATGTATTGGGCAATGGGAGGACCACCGTCCCATCCACACAGGAGACGGGGAGCCAACCCCATGCAATCAACTTGAATAATAATGTGTTGAACCCTGCCGCTGCTGATCAAAATACTAGCTCCATACTAGAAGTCGGTGGCTACTTCAACACCGATTTGCTTCCACCAGCTACCTTGAACAATTACATCCTCTTGGATTCCTCATCCAGGGACGCTGAGAGTGGAAAATCTCCAGGAACACACAGGTGCCGATGTGAAATATGTCGCAGCCATCCTCGCAAAACATGCCTCAATCCTCTCTGCAGAACAAAGAACACTCCTATGTGGCGCGGAGGTCCCCTCGGACCCAGGGTGACTCCTTTAATTTCCAAAAATTTACATTGCAAGCAATAATATTTTTTTTATTATCTGGTTATATGTGTGTGTGTGTGTGTGTGTTCGAGTGGCAGTGCTGATGTTTTTTTTTTTTTTTTTTCATTATTTAAGACTTTATGTAATGCTTGCGGCATAAGGTATAAGAGAGAAAAGGTTCGACGGAGGGCTTGAGAAGAAGCTGGTAAAGGGTGGGAGAAGCGGAGTAGCTGTTCTATAAAAAGGCCTTTTGTTTTCGTATTTTCTATGTAATAAAAGCCTCACGGCTCTTTTTATTAATTTTCCAAAGCAAGCGCATGGTAGAATTAATATTAATAAATATATGAGTGATTTTTACCTTTTTCTTGTCTTAATAACATAAGAAATTAGTCGGAACATAGATAATATTCAAAAAGTACAATATCATGACAATACAGCAGCATCAATTTTCTCATTAGAATAAATATAATTTCTTCCACATTGTTTTAACGAAAATCATTTTCATCAAATAACAAATATCCCCTGTTTATTTTTCACATTCTTTTATGAATATATATTATTGGTAGAGAATTACACGTTAACTATCCTCAAGTTTCATTTTCACAAATTTAAAAGATTTTATATATATATATAATTTGTCTAAAAAAAATTAAAACAAAAATATATTTTTTTAGCATTTTTTGTCAAACATTGTTAAGTGTTATAGAATTGGGGAAAGACATAAAAGCTGAAAGGAAGAAGATGAAAAAATTGAGAATTTATTCACTAGATTCATTTTAATTTTTGTCAAAGAATCATCTCAATTTAAAAAATTAAATTATTGAATGGTTTTATAACATCCACTTGTGCTTAGTTTTATTAATTTATTTTAATAAAATAAAAATAATAAAATTTAAATTCATGACCACTTGATTATTAAAGTTTTGATATCATATTAAATAATAATCTCAATACAAGTACAAAAACGTAAATTATTGTATGAAACTTCAAGAATGACTGCATAAACACATTTAATTCCTAGGGATTAGACTGGAATCTCTTTGAATCATTGAAGTTAATATTGAGAAAATTTAAACTAAAATAGCCAAAGCAAATTATTGATAACTTGCAGAACATCAATATATAAATGTTCAAAGACTGGAATCTATATATATATATATATATATATATATGAAATATTATACCACTTTAGTTTTTTTTGCCATAAATTAATTTCAAAACCTAATGCCATTCTCAGCTATATATATAATATAAAGAAACGCACTAGTACTTTGGATCAAAATAAAATAAAAATCATTTGTTAAATTTTCAATTCGATAAGTTCCATGATTTACATTTTATTATAAAAAAATGGTTTATAATTAAGAGAAAGTTAATTAAGATAATTAAATAAGTTAAATTATATTTACGTAAAAGTTGATTAACTCAAAAGTAGCATGTATTAACTGACCAAAATTCCCTCCCGTACAATTTTTTTGCGAATCCACAAAATTGGCTTGTGAAGAAAAATGAGAAAACATGTTTTGTAAAACTGCCTTGAATACAACAAATCAAACCATATCATTTCCTATGTTTCATCAATTACTTATCTTCCTCTTCTTGGACTTCTTTGCATGGGATGGTAAATCCATTTTTGATAGGTTTGCGGGTGCGTTTTGCTTCTTTCTATGCTGTTTAGAAGGCGTGGGTTTTGCACTGTCAACATTACCTTTGGAAGCGGAGTCACTTGCTGAAGATTTCGTCTTCGACTTCTTCAGAAGAGACTTCTTCTTGGACAAGTCTGTAGGACGTTTCTGCTTATTACTCTGAGGTTTACTAGGCAGTGGTTTCGGGCTCTCATCTTCATCAGAAGAAGAGTCATCCAATGATTCATCTTCGTCAGAACTGAGTATGAGATCCTCCACAACATCTTCATCTGAAGCTAGCTCTTCTTGGTGCTCTGCCTTTCTCTTCTTTTTCTTCTTCTCCTTCTTGGAAGGTTTAGCCCTGTAAACCAAGGTCGAGTGGGTCAGGGTCAGATTGATAACTTAGATTGCCAGGGGTGTAAATAAAGGCATCAGACTGTTAAAATTGATTGATGTCAATCACTGTAGATGATGATTTTGTTGAGAATTTCAGTAACCGTAGATGATCTTCAAAATAACAAATATGATACAATAACTCAAAATTGAGGGAGAGGCAGATGGGATCACTTACTCGGGTGTACCTCCTGGTAACCAGGAGGAACTAAAGACAACAGCTCCTTTCTCATTAGCAGCATCATCATCATCATCATCTTCGTCACTTTCTGGTATCTTGTTTCGGAAGACAGATGAATGCTCACCCACAAGAACACTGAAAATTTTGGCACATAAGTTGCACAAATCAGCTGTCTAAAACAATTGAAGATTTGTTTCATAAAGCATGAGAACACTAATTGGTAACCTGGATTCTGTCAATGAATCACTTCTTTGTCGTGCTACTTCACGCAAGGTTGCAACATACTGTGACAAAGGACTGGCCCCTGACTTCTTTTCATCCTGTAACGAATTAATTTAAGCACATCAGAAATCCTGATTTAACAATATGGAGACAGCAATCTGAAAAAAGGCCAAAACAAATCCTTGATGAACAAAGCATGGCTCTGTGTACAAAAGCAACGGCTATTTGTTTATGGAAAAACTTCAACACAGTGAAAAGGAAGCAACAATGATATGAAATAGCAATACCTCAAGAAAGGATGCTGCAGCAGGATCGTTTGGCAGAAAAGTGACTGACATGCGCTTTTCATTTGTAAACTTGGAATTAGCCTCAATCTGGGACATGGATGGGCTAAAAAATCAGTACTGCTCAAGCCCTTTTTGTTACATGTGATGTATTTATTTGTACACATAACAGTCATAAAAATGAATGATACAACAATCTTCCAACCCTAATACAGACAAATCTATCTAAAGAAGAGCACATATGAATTATGCATAATACATACCCAACGAATAAGCTCCCTCATTTGTTTCCGGAACCTTTCAACTTTGGTAGTCTTGCAAAAACTCCTCAATCGTGCAGCTGGAATGAAAGACAACTCAAAGAAAGCAACAGAATAGCTCCATTGAGCTAGATGTTCAGCAAGTTCCTCTACCACGGAAAACACACATGCCTCCTGAAATGCTCGTGTCTTCAGGGTAGACTTGTTCACCTAACAGAAAAATTCGCAAAAGTCAATATATTGAAAAGGCATACTTTAGGGGATTTTTGCCCAACATGAGAACAAAAACAATGTAAATTAACACTAAAAAAGAAAATGTCAAACATACCTTTAGTTCAGCACGCAAATCAATAGCTTTGCCAACACCTCCAGTGGGTGGCCTATCCAGTTCTTTCATCTCCAACATGTCTAAAAGCAGCATGGAAACTGGTATAAAAGTACCAGTAGAAGCAGCAATCCGATTAAGCATTCTAACACATCTCAATCTAAGGGGAATGTATCGAGCAGTAGGAACTAGACGGGCAACCCCTGAAATTATTTGGGTGAGTGGATAAGCAAGAGGCCTGAGATCAGCTTCTGAGCTATAGGTACAGATAGCTCCAGTCCAAAGTTCAAGGCAATTCATGAACTTCCATTCATAAACCTTGCGAAATGAATCCTATAGAAACAGTGAAAGGCAAGGAGAAGAATAAGTAAGCGAAATTTTAGCATCACTTCCAAGATAATTGAGAACTGCATAAATAATAATTTAAATCAATACAAAGAAAAGAAGAAAGACTAGCATATTTCAAATTGCTTGATAGTACAGATGCATAGAATACAGGAAGATTGAATTCACACTTCAATACAACAGCCAAGCCTCAACCCCAAACTAGTTGGGGTCAGCTATATTGATCCTTTAATGCCATTCAGCTAGATGAATTCACAAATCAATATTAAGAGAAAATCTACAACCACATCAAATTGAATATTCTGTAACTTTATTGACAGGCACCTAATCCACTACCACATCAAATCAATTAGATGAACTAAATTCACCAATAGATTGAATAATTAAACAAGTACTCTTTATTTGAAAAGGAAAATTTTCAAAATACCTTTGTTTTCATAGTAATTGCATCTCGTAAAATCATTCCCAACTGGCGGATGAAAACAAAGGCATGTTGATATGCAGTTGGCAGGTCTACCCCAAGAAGTTCTATGACACAATTTGCACGAAATTGAATATATTGTAACTTTACTGCATTTACAAAATGACAGTTCAAAACATAGGCTTTGTATATCCCTTTGAAGCAATCATCCAAACAATCAGATCCAATCCGAATGCATATGTCCCTTAAAAAGAAAAAGGCCACCAAAGGGAGGACACCTTCTCCAGTACTCCAAAAATGAAGGGCAACCTGAAACAAATCAAGGGGAAAAAATTATCACCTGCTCCAAAATGATGCCCATAAGACTTTGGTATTAAACTGATTGACAGTAACTCAAACCAATCCAACATCAACAAAGAATCAAAAGAACTCGTGCCTCTTAAACACCAAAAGTCACAGTCTAGTGTCTCAGGTACTATCATCTAAAGTAAAAGAGTTAAGAAGCATTCCATTACTAGATATACACAATGAAAAGAGCGAGCATTGAAGATGATCAAAATCAAATGATCTCAGCTGACTAGGGGTATTAAAGTGCACCAACTCCAAGACCACTCATCAGAACTGACACATTCCAGTGCAACTGATCGAGTGGTAATCAGAATAATCACATAGAAAAATCTGAAAAATAAGAAAATGATGAGACAAGTTGTTCGTACCTTAATGTACTTCCTTAAGAGAGCTGGAAAGGCAACTAAAAGCACAGATGAAAATTTGAGACGGCGTAAAGTAAATGATATCATCTGTGTATCAGTCATTTGGTTCAAAACATATAGGGCATTCCCAAGATAAGACTTCGCCAGGTGGTGATAGTTCATCCATTTTTTTGTGTGCAGAAGATCATTTACAGTCTCTTTCTTCCCACCATAAGCAGGGAGGCCCAACACATTACGAAGAATTCCATCCATTTCACTTAATACAAATAACATCACTTTATTGAATACACTGCTAGACATAATAGTATACTTTGCTGAAGCATCACCACCTCCATCATCACCATAGTGGCATGCAATTCTGAAAGCTTTCAAAAGAGAACGAACAGCACTTATTTTTCCATTTTCTCGAACTGAATTACACCAGGACTCAACCAATGCAGTAGTAATAACATTGTCAGATGGTTTCTGGTTTTTCTTTGCAATATCACGGTCCCTAATTTCCTCATCGACGAGCATATCCGCATCCTCCACATCTGTATCACCATCTTCCTGCAAAAATTTTAACAGCATGATTGGGTCAGTTGATAGTGATTATCACATAAAAAATCTACGTAAGAGAATATTATGCATACTTACCTCAAAATCCTCATCATCAAATTCTAGAAGCTCCTTATCATGCTCTTCCAGGTACTTGAAAAAATCAGGATCCTGTTAAGAATTAATTTGTTAGCAAATTGTTCACAATCAACAAGGCATTAAGAAAAACAGAAGGTTCATTTCATTTTTTCCAATCGCTAAGCATTAACAATCTCCCAAATCCTTCAAATGCCAACATTCCACGTGAAATTGAGAACCTCAAGTGCTCAAACATGAAGCATTGCAACCTAGTCTGCAATCAAGAGAATCTACTTCTCTCGATATTCAGCTCCTAAAAACCCCCATGCAAAAAGTCATCCAAGCACCCAGCATGACATTTCAGCTCAGCTATCCATTTATTTAACAAAACATATCATCCTTGGAGAGTAAAGCATATCTAACCTTTTCCTTGAGCCTTTGCAACTGGTCTTTATGCTCTCTAGCTACCACTTTACCTGACTTCTTCGACTTCCTTCGACTTCTTTTCTCTTCTTCATCCACATCCTCTTCATCACTGGCCACATGCTCTAAATCCCTAACTGAAATCATCAATCACCAATAAAGAATAGGAAAAAACCCATCAGCAAATACTCAAAACCCCTTCAACCGAATTGAAAAAACAAACAGAATAGCACCATCAGCCCATCCAAAAAATGAAAAAAAAAAGCACAGAAAGCTTCAATCTTTTTTAATAATTCTATATATAATCAAGAAAAAAACATGGGTTTTTAAATTAGTAAATAATTCGATAATCTTAACCATGAAAAACCCATATCAAATTAAGATTAAAAGCAATAAACTTAACCATAAAAAAAACAAAAAAAATACATTGAGAGAAAGCAAACCTGGGTATTCAACTTCCATGTTGAAACTGAATATAGAAAGCTGCTCCTGTTGTTATCAGAAGAGAAAATGTTTATAAAAAGGTCAACAATTCGAAGAAAAACAGGATTTTTCAAGCTGTCTTCACTGAGCTGCTAAAACCCTAATTTTTCTTTTTGGAGGGGTTTATTCTTATTTACCTTTCTTTATTTTCTCTTGGATCATGAAAGCCCATCAAGAGAAAGTGGGCTTTGGAATGTATGTGTTTTTATGGGTTATTTTAAAATAAAGGATAAACTTGATTAATAAAGATCGCAAACTGATGTGGTAAAAGATAGTTGTTGATATTAATAAATAATTAATTAATTAAGAAAACAATATTATAATTTTGCAAATATATTGTGGGAAAAATAAGTGTCATATTTCCATAAATGATTCCGAAAAAATGTTCGAAAGTCGATCGAAATTCAGATATCGATTTAAAATTCAAATCTTTTATATCCAGATCAAAACAATATTGTTTCAAAAATTCTAAAAAATCATAGTTAAAATTAACCTGTTGATTTCTAATTAATTCATTCAATCCATTGTTGTATTAAGTCAATTTCAGATTAATTCTTATAACCCTCCAATTTTGCCTAACTCATGCACCCTTAATTCAAGGGGAAATAACTTACTTAGAGATACGCCTTAGGATGTTAATGAATGAGTAATTAATTAATAAAATCCATCCAACTCTCTCAAATATTATATTTGTCAATTTTGATCTTTTTCCGTTGACAAATTCTTCGTTAAAAAATTGAACATAAGTATTATTATCTTTGTAAATTATTTTGTATAGTAAATTTTTTTTTCTACCCTCAAGAAAATTTAAACCCGCTCATTAAAATTATTTTTTTACTTTGCACAAACTTTAAAATAAATAACATAATTATTTGCCCTCAGATAAGATAAAATAGCTTCTATGCATTCAAGGGTGTTTTGGTACTTTTATATTGGTTTATTTGTTATTTTCAGGGTTATGAGGGGGCTTTTTAATAATTTAACATTTGTTTTTAATATTAAATTCCAAAAAGCTGTTGGTGCGTATTTTTCATGCCCCGGCATGTTGGTGGCGTTTGCGCTCCTTCGATGGCATATGTGATGCCCACTGTTTGTCCAAGAATATCCTTCTGCCATGTCATGTGCTCTTCCTCCTAGTGAAGAGCATGTTGGTGGTGGTCTAGTAATTTGTTGTTGGTGGTCATTTCTTCTTCCTACTTTTCTCTCTCTTCCCGTTAAAATTCACGTTTGTCTTTTTTTTTTTGGTTTTTCAATTTCAATCCTTTATGTTTTTTATTGCTTATTTTCGTTCTTGATCATTTTAGAAAAAAAAAATTTATGTTTTCAATTCAGTCCTTAAATTACAATTTCTCATATATTATTTTTCACCACCTTATTTTTTTGATTTGTCATTTTTACCCTTGGATTTTTGTTAAAATTTTATTAGTATTCAATGTTATCCTTCAATCAAAGTTTATGTTGGTTTTTTTTTTCAATTTAAACTTCATTCTTTTGATTTCTCTTTTCTTTTTGTTAATTTTTTTCTTTTCAATTTAACCCTGCAATTTAATTTTTAAATGCTCTCAAAATAATTTTTTTATTTTGGTTTCCACCCTTAATTTTTAATTAAATTTTTTATGCGATTGATTGTTTTCTCGGATACATCCTTCGGTGTTTGATTTATTTGGGATTGGGTTTCATGGTTTTTTCATTTGTAATGCTTTCAATTTAATGACATGGGTCAAGTTTTAAGTGTTAATATGGTTAGAAATTTTTTTTTCCTCATTATATTTTGTTATTTTATCATTCTACATTATTTAAAAAAAATATTTTATGGTTACCTTCATATTCGTTTCTTCAGTTTGTCTCCGTCTCATTACTTAAACCACGGGTTTTTTAAGTTGTTTTTGGATAAATGTTTTTTTCTAAAAGCTATTTTGTTTTGTGTTTAATTTTTGCTGATTTTTTGTTTTACTTTATACAAAAAAATACTTATTTTAAAATAATATTTCTTATATATTCGGCCATGCATAATTTTTTTTCCTTTTATTTTATTCACTCTGTTTCATATGTGTTTTTATTTTTATTATCTTTTATTGAGTTTAATGAACAAAATTAGTGGACACAAACATGTAAATATTTTATTTTACGAAATCAAATATCTTTTGAACTATGTCCATCTCTCATTTTTCCAGTTTCTTTTTTAGTTATTATTAACAATTTTTATTTATTTATTTACATAGATGATTATTAGATGCTTGGATAATTTTTTTGATTTACACTTATAATTTATATTATGTAAAAAAAAATCATATCAAAATAGTCTGTAAACTCAATTTTTAAAAACAAAACAATTACAACCCGCTACGAAACGCATATCAAATGAAATTTTTAGTTGCCCTCTAATTAGTGTTTTTTTTACCCTTATTTTTAGATCATTTTGTGTAATTGATTTTTTTCCCTTGATTTCATCTTTCGACATTTGATTTGTAAGAGATTCGACTTCATACAATCTTATTGCTCCGCATTTGTTTTTTTAATATTTTTTTTATTTGTTTAATTTATTTATTTTCCAAGATGTTAAGCTAATTCATTTAGATTTTTTTTTGGGGTTTTTACAAATGAAGTTTATTTTTTAAAATAAAAAAAAAATTTATTTTTAAATAATATTACTGATGTGTTTGGCCTTGCATAATATATTTTTTGGCCATGAGTTTATTTAGTCAGTTTCATTTGTATTTATCTTTTAAGTCAAGAGTTTTTTGGGTTGTAGATTTATCTTTTATTGATTTTAATAACCAAGTTCAGTAAATACAATCAGGTGAATGTCTTATTTTGTATGGTTTAATATATTTATTTACATTCATCTCTTAATTTTATCAATTTCTTTTTTAGTTATTGTTAATGATTTTTTTTTGTTTATTTATATAAATAATTATTAATTTATTTAATAA
>Ga0307508_10006849_pt1 | contig 10662 bp, 8 predicted proteins | sample 9_EM_MG_FD_203089 | JGI IMG/M metagenome (GOLD analysis project Ga0307508, IMG submission 203089) | Populus trichocarpa ectomycorrhiza microbial communities from riparian zone in the Pacific Northwest, United States - 9_EM | ecosystem: Host-associated > Plants > Roots > Unclassified | place...
GGACGACCATGCCGTCCTGGCCGATGAGTTGGCGGGCGCCGTCCGGCCAGGCGAGGGCCACGGCGCAGGTCTCGAAGCGTACGGTCGCCGTCTGGTCCTCGTCGGCGACGCTGACGCCGGCCTCGCCGAGGATGATGCGGGTGGGCGGGTCTTCGAGGGAAGGGTAGGCCTGCCCCGACACCGGCTGGTCCGACGATGTCGGCGCGGCGGCGTAGCCGGCCCAGTCGGCGGTGGTGCCGGCCGGCGTCATGAGCAGGCCGTCCGCGTACGCCGCCGCCGCGACCCGCAGGACGTCGCCGTGGGTGACCGCCCGGGTCTCCGCGATCGCCTCCTCCACACTCTGCGCCGGCCGGCCGGCGAGCAGGTTGAACGCCTGCCCGGGCAGCCGCGCGCCCTGCTCCTCGGCCTGCAGAAGCGCGTCGCACCGCTGATTGACCACCGTGCTCACCTCGGCCGGGTCGATCCGCCCGATGCGCATGGCGGCCAGCACGTCGACGAAGCCGCCGAGCACGGCGCCCTGCTTGTCGGGCAGCGCGTCGGCCACCGCCGTGATCACGGCGCTGTCGTCGCCGCGCGGGTCGTAGTCGGTCTGCGCCGTGTAGGACAGGCCGCCCTCCTGGCGCAGGGCGCGGCGCATCTCCCGCTCCAGCACCCCGGCGAAGATCCCGGCGGCCCCCTCGCGCCGGACGACGGCGTCCCAGACGATCGCGCCGGAGGAGCCGGGGAAGTACGCCGGCCGCACCGGCAGCCCCGACGAGGCGACGGGGACCGGCTGGCGGGCGCCGTCGGGCAGGGTCAGCTTCAGCCCGGCCGGCACCGCGGAGCCGGCGATCCAGAGCGCGGCGTTCTGGCGCACGAAGTAGCGGGCCACCCAGGCGTGCAGGTCGTCGGGGCCGAGACCGGCGAGCCCCCACTCGGGGAAGCTGGCCAGCCCGAAGTCGCGAGCGCCGTGCCGCCACATCGGGAGCATCTCGTGGACGCCGGTGCGGCGGGACGCGGCCTCGGCGCGCAGGATCTCCTTCTCCACGGGCAGCCGTCGCAGCGGCGGCTCCAGCAGCGAGGCGCAGACCCCGTTGAGGAAGGCGACGATGTCGGCCTCCGAGCCCTGCAGGTGGAAGTACGTGTGCTCGACGCCGGTCGCCCCGTTGTAGTGGTAGTCGGCCACGCCCGCGGAGTGCAACGCCAGGTGCTCGATCAGGTGCGTGATCCCCCGCTTGGGCAGCGGCTCGTCGGCGAAGCCGACCCGGAACGCCAACCCGGCCTTGATCGGCCCGCCGGTCCGGGCGAAGACGCCGGGTACCCCGTCGGCGTCGAACCGCGTGATCATCAGACTCCTCCCGCTGCCGCCAAAGCGCGCGCCCGGCGCCGGCGCACGGTGGTGGCGACATCGCCGTGGAGGTACGTCCACGGGAACTCGGCGCTCAGGTTGCCGAGCATCGAGAACGCCGACGCGGCGGCGCGCCGGTCCTCGATCTGGCTGAAGATCATGGCGAAGAGGCTGGCCACCCGCACCCAGCCGTAGCACCGGCGGAACTCGGGGCGCCAGATCGACCGCTGCGCGGCCTCGTACAGCTCGGCGCGGACCGGCTCGGAGCCCAGGTACGCCGACCGCTCGGCGCCGGCGAGGTCGAGCCAGTGCTCGAGGTGCGCCTCGGCGACCAGGCCGCCCTGCAGCGACCCGGCGGGCGCCGCGAGCATTTCCTGGCGGCTCCAGCCGTGCAGCCCCTCCCAGCTGCCGCTCCACTTCGGGCAGAGGGACTGCAGGAACTCGATCTGCCCGGCGTAGTGGTGCGGGTCGATCGCGATCAGGCGGTCGTAACGGCGGCGGGTCTCGGCGAGGCCGAGGCCCAGGCCCCGCGCCGAGATCAGCCGGACCGCCCAGACGGTGGGATCGGCCGGGTTGCGCGCGGCGGCGTCGATCAGGACCTGCTCCGCGAGGCACAGCCAGGCGTGGAACGCGGCGAACTGCTCCCGGCTCACGTCCTTGGCCCGAGCCCTGGTGCGAATCGCCCAGCCGACGTCGATCAGGTGGGACCCGAGCAGGGCGCCGGCGGCGGTGTCGGCTGGATCGCGCTCCAGCACCGGCCGCAGGAACGCCTCGAGGTTCTTCTCCGCGCCGACCAGCCGGGTCACGAACGTCCGGCCGCCGGCTGGCGCGGCATCGAGCACGGCCCGGCACCCCGGCCAGTCGCGGCGGGCGAGGGCGGCACGCATCTCGGCGACCCCGGCGTAGGCCGCGGCCGGGTCGAGAATGACGTCCGACAGCTCTGACATGGCGCGCAGCATAAAGGACCTTGGCCGTTCGCGGCGTACCCCGTCCGTCAGCTCAACAGCGGATCTTCGAGCAGGTGCTCGAAGGCGAGCTCAGCTGCGCCGATGAGCGCGGCGTCGCGGCCGAGTTCGGGGGTACGCAACCTGATGTGCTCGCGGCAGGCGGGCAACGCGATGGCATTGAGGCGGCTGCGGATCTGCGCCGCGGCGACCAGGTACACGTCGCGCAGCGTGCCACCGAAGATCACCGCCTCCGGGTTGAAGATGTTGACCAGATTGCCGACGCCGAAGCCGATCCACTCGCCGACCTGGCGCACCGCGAACTGGGCCTGGCTGTCGCCGCGCATCGCCGAGTCGACCACGTCGAGCACCGCCTCGCGGCCGCTCGCCTCGACCCGTCCGGCATGCTTGAGCAGCGCGTACTCGCCGATCTCGGTCTCCCAGCAGCCTCGCGAGCCGCAGCTGCACTCCCGGCCGTACGGGTTGACCACCATGTGGCCGACCTCGCCGCCGTACCCGCCGTGCCCGGCCACCCGCCGCCCGTCGGCGATGATGCCGGCGCCCACGCCGACGTCGCCGTACAGGTAGACGAGGTTGTCGCAGCCGACGGCGGCGCCGCGGCTGTGCTCGACCAGCGCGGACACGTCGGCGTGGTTGCCGACGGTCAGCCTGCCGGCGTCGCCGAGCTCGGCGCCGAGCGCCGCGCCGACCGGTTCCTCGACCCAGCCGATGGTGGGCGCGAGCCGGACGACCCCGTCGGCGCGCCGCACCATGCCGGCGACGGCCACACCCGTACCGACGTAGCGGGCGTCGTCCGGCACTTCGCGGCGCAACTCGTGGACGAAGCCGGCCAGCGGCTGGACCGCGTCGAGGACCTGCATGCCGCGCGGCCGGTCGGTCTCGCGGCGGTCCAGGATGCGCCCGCCGAGGCCGACCCGGGCCGCGCGCAGCCGGTCCACCTCGATGCTCAGCGCGTACGCGTAGACCTTCGACGACTCGGGCCGGACGACCAGCGACGGCCGCCCGGCCCGGCCGGTGTCGCGTGGCGCCGCCTCGCTGACCAACCCTGCGGTGGTCAGCTCGGCGGTGAGCGCCCCGATGGTGCTCCGGTTGAGTCCGAGCCGGTTGGTGAGTTCCGCCCTGGAGGTGGCGCCGTGCACGTGCACGTACCGCAGCAGGGTCCCGAGGTTGTGCCGGCGTACCTCCTCCTGGCTGGGGCCGGCCCGCATCAGCGCGCCGTCCCCACACCCAGGATGGTGTTCCTCATCGCGTGCCGGTAGCAGCCGCTCTGCGCCGGGCCAGGGCGTCGACGCTCGCGGCCACCAGCAGGATCAGACCGGTCACGATGTACTTGGTGCCGGACGTGTAGCCCATCAGGCCCATGCCGTTGTCGATCACCGTGATCACGGCGCCACCGATGACGGCGTTGACCGCCTTGCCCTTGCCACCGAAGAGGCTGGCGCCGCCGATGACCGCCGCGCCCACCGAGTACAGCAGGATGTTGCTGCCGCCCGTGTTCGGGTCGACCGAGTTGGCCCGGCTGACCGCGACGATGCCGCCGATCGAGGCCATGAACGAGCAGATCACGAAGACCGAGATGCGGATCCGGTCGACCGGGATACCGGCGCGGCGGGCCGCCTCGGTGTTGCCGCCGACCGCGTACAGGTGGCGGCCGTACGTGGTGCGGCCGAGCACGAACGTCCAGATCACCAGGAAGACGGCGATGATCGGCGCGACGATGGGCACGCCCTTCACCGAGTTGATCGCCGGGTTGATGCTGCGTTCCTGGCTGAGGATCGCCGTGGCGAGCAGGAGGACGACGGCGAGCCCCGCGATCCGCATCAACACGATCCCCACCGGGTCGCTGACCAGACCGCGGGCGGCGCGGCTGCGGAGCCGGTTGGCCTGCACGCCCGCGTAGCCGACCACCGCGACGATCACCAAGATCCAGCTCACCAGGACCGACAGGTTGCTGTTCTCCAGCTTGAGCACGAACGTGTCGTTGATCGAGATGTTCTTGCCGCCGCCCAGGAGCTTGAGCAGGATGCCCTGGAAGGCGAGGAAGGCGGCGAGGGTCACCACGAACGACGGGATGCCGAACTTCGCCACCAGGAAGCCGAGCACGAAGCCGATCACGATGCCGGTCAGCATGGCCAACGGGATCGCACCGTACCAGGGCCAGTTGTGGTTGGTGAGGAAGATGGACATCACGGCGCCGCACACACCGCTGGCGAAGCCGGCCGACAGGTCGATCTCGCCCAGCAGCAGGACGAAGACCAGGCCCATCGCGATGAAGATGTACTGCGCGCCCTGGGAGAAGAGGTTCGCGAAGTTCAGGGCGCCGAAGAAGGTGTCGCGTGCGGTGCCGAAGATCAGCGAGAGAATGACCAGGCCGAGGACGGCCGGGAGGCTGCCGAGGTCGCCGCCGCGTACCCGGCCCCAGTAATCGCGGACGTGGCTGCCGACGGTCGGCTTGACGACCTTGACGCCGCCGACAGTGGTGGTCGTGGTAGTGGTCACTTCTCGCCTCCCGGCGTGATGTCGACGATTCCGCCGTTGAAGTCGGAGGGCTTTTCGGGCGGCAGGCCGAGGTTGCCGCTACGGCCGGCGGTGATCAGCTCGACGACCTGGGAGTGGGTCACGTCGGTGGTCTTGACCTGGGCGGCCATCCGGCCGAGGTAGAGCGCGGCGATCCGGTCCGATACCGCGAAGACGTCGTTCATGTTGTGCGAGATCAGCACGACGCCGAGGCCGTTGTCCGCGAGCCGGCGGACCAGCTCGAGCACCTGGGCGGTCTGTGCGACGCCGAGTGCGGCGGTCGGCTCGTCGAGGATGACGACCTTGCTGTTCCAGAGCACAGCCTTGGCGATCGCCACCGTCTGCCGCTGGCCGCCGGAAAGGCTGGCGACGAGTTGCCGCAGCGACTTCACGGTGCGTACCGAAAGGCTGGCCAGGGTGTCCCCGGCCATCTGCTCCATGGTCGGCTCGTCGAGCACGATGCCGCGAGTCTTCTCCCGGCCGAGGAACATGTTCTGGACGATGTCCAGGTTGTCGCAGAGCGCGAGATCCTGATAAACGACCTCGATGCCCAGTGCGGCGGCGTCGCGCGGGGTGTGGATCGCCACCTGGTGACCGTCGAAAGTGACCGTGCCCGCGTCAGGGCTGTAGATGCCGCTGACGCACTTGACCAACGTCGACTTGCCGGCGCCGTTGTCGCCGACGAGAGCGGTGACCTCGCCGGGAAAGACACTGAGGCCGACGTCGTGCAGGACCTTGACGGGGCCGAAGCTCTTGTCGATCCCGTTCAGTTCCAAGAGGGGTGTCGCGGCCACGGATGGTTCTCCTTCGCTTGGTGACCGGGTTCGTCGTCGTGGCTCCGCCACTGGCGATCGGGTGGGGGGATAACCCAACTCCGGCGCCGCCCACGCCCGTTCGGGCGTGAGCGGCGCCGGCGTCAGCCGTTCGGGACTAGCCCGCCGTCAACCGAGGTCAGCTGATGCCCGCGGCCGTGCAGGCCGCGGCGTAGTCGGCGGTGCAGAGGTCGGTCTTGGCGACGAAGCCGTCCGCGATGACGTCCTTGATGGTGTCCTTGGTGATCGACTCCGGGGTCAGGAGAACGGAGGGAATGGTCGCCTTGGACTCCGGGTCGGTGACCGTCCCGGTCGCGGTGGTCGGCGTCTCACCCTTGGCGAGGGAAATCGCCAGGGCGGAGGCCGCGTCGGCCTCCTTCTTGATCGCCTTGTAGACCGTCATGCACTGGTCGCCGGAGAGGATGTTCTGCAGGCCCTGGACGGTAGCGTCCTGGCCGGTCACCGGCACCTGGCCATTGAGCTTGTTCTTCTTCAGCACCGCGATCGCCGCGTTGCCGAGGCCGTCGTTGGCGGCGAGAACACCCTTGATGCCCTTGTTCGAGGTCAGCATCTGCTCGAAGATCGTGCCGCCCTGGGCGTTGTCCCAGTCCGGGACGGACTGGTTCGGGCCCTTGACGAAGGTGCCGTCGGCGTACTTCGGGTCGAGCACCGAGTTGTAGCCCTGCGCGAAGAGCGTCGCGTTGTTGTCGGTCGGGGAGCCGTTGAGCTCGGCGACAACCGGCTTGACGTACTTCTTGGCGGTGAGGCAGTCGACCAGGCCCTGGCCCTGCAGCTCGCCGACCTTGACGTTGTCGAACGACACGTAGTACTTGGCGCCGCCGCTGAGGGTCAGGCGGTCGTAGTCGATCGTCGCGATGCCTGCGGCCTTGGCCTTGTCGAGGACGGCCTTACCGGTGCCGGAGTCCAGGTTGACGATGATGAGGACCTTGACGCCCTCGGAAATCATGCCATCGGCGATCGTCTGGAACTGGGTCTTGTCACCCTGCGCGTTCTGGATATCGGCCTTGACCCCGGCAGCGTCGAACGCGGCCTGGAGATACTTCAGGTCAGCTGTGGCCCATCGTGCTGAGCTCTTGGTGTCGGGCAGGATGACGCCCACCTGCTTGCCTGACGAGGTGGTGGTGCCGCCGTTGCCGGTGGTGCTCTTGCTACAGGCAGCGATGCTGCCGGTGGCCAGCAGGCCGACCGCGGCAAGGGCGAACAGTCCCTTACGCATACGTTGTGTCCTTTCCGGAAAATCCGGGCCTTCGATCGGATTCGATGTCGTGCGCTGCCGGGAGTCTCACTCCCCGGGACGCGATAGTTCAGGCGCTAGTTTGTTGTGTCCGGCAACGTATTCCCGTTGCCGCCCGCGGCACAAGCCGTGCCGCCGAGTAGTCTGGTAACCGGGCATAACAATCCGGCAACACGGCGGTGATACAAGGGTTTCGGCCCAGTCGTCGGCCCGAAACCGGTCCCGGACGATCGCTTCACTTGACCCACGACGTGACGCTAAGTCACCCGGATGCCCGATCTCGACCGTTCTCGGTATAAAGATCCGTGGGCCCCGTAACGTTGTCGTAACGGTGCGCGAAAGGGCAAAGGTATGGCCCTTTATGTCCGGATGACTGCGGTAATGGCATCAGTCAACCGGACAAGGTCGGCCGGCGCGAGCGCCACCTGCAAGCCGCGCCGCCCCGCCGAGACGTACATCCGGTCCAACGCCGTCGCCGACTCGTCGACGATCGTCGGCAATCGTTTGCGCTGACCGAGCGGGCTGATCCCACCGCGCACATATCCGCTGCTGCGCTCGGCGGCCGCGCGGTCGGCCATCGCCGCGCGCTTGCCCCCGGCGGCGTTCGCCAGAGACTTAAGGTCAAGATCACCGGTCACCGGTACGACGGCGACGACGAGTCCCCCGTCGACGTCCGCGACGAGCGTCTTGAAGACCTGCTCCGGCGCGACGCCGAGCGCCTGCGCGACCAGAGCGCCGTAGTTCGGCGCGTCCGGCGAGACGTCGTACGGATGCAGGGTGTGCTCGACGCCCTGCGCGGTCAGCGCCACGGTCGCCGGCGTGCCGGCGGCGGCTTTCTTCGCCATGCCCGGCACGCTACCCGGCGGGCGATCATCGTGCCTGGGTGATTTCCGCCCGTCCGTCCCCCGTGCCTCATGCCCGGCAGAGCAGGACCGCCGGCGCTCCCGCCACCTTGGTCAGCACCATCGACGCCGCCGCCGGACCGGCCAGCCGCAGGTCGCGGCGCAGTTGGTCCGGCTCGAGCGCCGAGCCCCGCTTGCGGATCTCCAGCCGGCCCACCCCGCGCTCGCGCAGCAACGCCCGCAGTCGCTTGAGCGAGAACGGCAGCACATCAGTGATCTCCAGCTGCCGCCCGTACGGCGTCTCGACCGGCGAGTCGGTGTAGACGTACGCGATGTTCGGGTCGGCCAGCCGCCCGCCGACGGTCTCCGCGAACTCCGCGACCAGGTGCGAGCGGACCACCGCGGGGTCCGGGTCGTAGAGGAACGCGCCGACCGCGCCGACCGGCGCCTTCCGCTGCCCGCTTCCGACGAGTTCGACGCCGGCCGGCAGCAGAGTCGCCCGCCGAGGCGCCGAGGCCAGCGGGCCACACCAGAACGCCGCCTCGACCAGATCGCCGCCGACGCTGACCCACTCGCCCTCGGCGCCCGGCGGCAGCAACTCGTGATCGATGCCGGGCGCGAGCTTGAGCACGGTCCGCGGCACCCGGTCGGCGAGCCCCGCGACGAAATCCCACGGCGGCGAGTAGGCCCGCGGGTCGAAGACCCGGCCGCGGCCCGCCCGGCGCCGGGCCGGATCGGCGAAGACCGCGTCGTACCGCTCGACCGGCGTCGAGGTGGCGTCCGCGCACTCGACCGTGATCAGGTGGTCGAGGCCCGCGGCCGACGCGTTCGCGGCCGCGAGGGCCGCCGTCACCGGGTCGGCCTCCACCGCGTACACGAAAATGCCCGACCGGGCCGCCGCCAGCGCGTCGGCGCCCAGCCCGCACCCCAGATCGGCCATGGTCCGTACCCCGGCGGCGGCGAGGCGCGCCGCCCGCCGGTCCGCGACGACCGCCCGCGTCGCCTGTTCGAGCCCGGCGCGCGTGAAGAACATCCGCGCGGCGTCGGGGCCGAATTTGGCCGCGGCGCGGCGGCGCAACTCGGTCTGGGTCAGCGCGGCGGCGGCGAGGTCGGGCGCGATGCCGCGGGACCGCAGGGCCGAGGCGGCGACGAGCGGATCATCGCCGGCCACCTCGGCCGCCGCGACAAGGGCGTTCACCCCATCGGGGGTACGTAAACCGGCGAGCAACTCAGGAGTCACGCAGGCATTCTCCCTGGCATGACGACATTGGCACTCTGGTTGACGGAGTGCTAGTTCCGGCATAATCTCCGACTTAGCACTCTCAACATGAGGGTGCCAGCCGCGCGCCCATCCGGGCGAGCGGTTAGGCACCAGGCGGACCGGCACCCGCGACGACGGCCCCGCCCGGTGGCATGAGGCATCAGAGTCACCATTAGCTCTGGCCGGCCAGTCCTGACCGGCGAAACGATACCCAGGAGGGTATGCCCGTGACTACCGCGACCAAGGTTGCGATCAAGCCGCTCGAGGACCGCATCGTGGTCCAGGCGAACGAGGCTGAGACGACCACGGCGTCGGGCATCGTGATCCCCGACACCGCCAAGGAGAAGCCGCAGGAGGGCACCGTCCTCGCTGTCGGCCCCGGCCGTATCGACGACAAAGGCAACCGCGTCCCGATCGACGTCCAGGTCGGCGACACCGTCCTCTACTCGAAGTACGGCGGCACCGAGGTCAAGTACGCCGGCGAGGAGTACCTGGTGCTCTCCGCCCGCGACGTCCTCGCGGTCATCGAGAAGTGACCTACTGACAGTGCTGACCGCCCTGGCCCTGCTCGCGGGGCCAGGGCGTTGGTGCGTGAAGGGACCTATACATGGCGAAGATTCTCAGCTTCTCTGACGACGCCCGGCACCTGCTGGAGCACGGCGTCAACACGCTCGCCGACACGGTCAAGGTCACTCTCGGCCCGCGCGGCCGCAACGTCGTCCTCGACAAGAAGTTCGGCGCGCCCACGATCACCAACGACGGCGTCACCATCGCCAAGGAGATCGAGCTCACCGACCCGTACCAGAACCTCGGCGCCCAGCTGGTCAAGGAGGTGGCGACGAAGACCAACGACGTCGCCGGCGACGGGACCACCACGGCGACCGTGCTCGCCCAGGCGCTGGTCCGCGAGGGCCTGCGCAACGTCACCGCGGGCGCCAACCCGATCGGCCTCAAGCGGGGCATGGACCTGGCGGCCGCGGCCATCTCCAAGGCGCTGCTCGCCCGGGCGGTCGAGGTCGACGACCACAAGGCCATCGCCAACGTGGCCACCATCTCGGCGCAGGACGCCACCATCGGCGAGCTGATCGCCGAGGCGATGGACCGGGTCGGCCGCGACGGTGTCATCACCGTCGAGGAGGGCTCGGCCATGCTGACCGAGCTCGAGGTCACCGAGGGCCTGCAGTTCGACAAGGGTTTCATCTCGCCCAACTTCGTGACCGACGCCGAGTCGCAGGAGGCCGTGCTCGAGGACACCCTGATCCTCATCACGACCCAGAAGATCTCCAGCGTCGAGGAGATGCTGCCCCTGCTGGAAAAGGTCCTGCAGGCCAGCAAGCCGCTGCTGATCATCGCGGAGGACGTCGAGGGCCAGGCCCTGTCCACCCTGGTGGTCAACGCGATCCGCAAGACCTTCAAGGTCGTCGCGGTGAAGGCGCCCGGCTTCGGTGACCGGCGCAAGGCGATGCTGCAGGACATCTCGATCGCCACCGGCGGCGAGCTCATCGCTCCCGAGCTCGGCTACAAGCTCGACCAGGTCACCATCGACATGCTGGGCAGCGCCCGGCGCGTCGTGGTCGACAAGGAGACCACGACGATCATCGACGGCGGCGGCAAGTCGTCGGAGATCGCCGATCGGGTCGCCCAGATCCGCAAGGAGATCGAGGCCTCCGACTCCGACTGGGA
>Ga0307508_10006850_pt1 | contig 10659 bp, 9 predicted proteins | sample 9_EM_MG_FD_203089 | JGI IMG/M metagenome (GOLD analysis project Ga0307508, IMG submission 203089) | Populus trichocarpa ectomycorrhiza microbial communities from riparian zone in the Pacific Northwest, United States - 9_EM | ecosystem: Host-associated > Plants > Roots > Unclassified | place...
ACCGGGCCCCCCGCGTTTAATGTAAAAAAAAAAAACCCCCCCCCCCCCCCCCCCCGGACTGTAGCGGAGAGGAGGACGATGATGCGGGTGCGTATATTGCCTTTGATCTAGCTACCTAGCAGCGCTAGGAGACACCATGCGTCGAGAGAACCGTCTTTCCTCATCGTCTCGCATACAGCCAGAGCAACAATGAAAGACTGTCAAGAGGCGAGTTCGCATCAGCCGGAGACAGTGCAATACCAGCGACACGGCGGGAGCCGACATGCGCGAGCACAGCGGCCGGCCCTCCTTCTGTGCAAAAATAAGATTAATATGAGAACCGATGTATAATCGGATTTCAGATATCAAACTGAAAAGAACAGATACTACACTTGATCTAAGCCAAAAGGCTGTAGAATGGGTTAGTAAGGCGTAGATAGTCGGGGATTGGGAGGACGTACCAAAGAGAGCTGAGGAGAAAAGAAGAAGAAGAAGAGAAAAAGATGGGGGAGGTGGTGGCCTTTTACCTGAGTTCGACGGCGCTAGTGGTGCGAGTAGTTAGGTTATAGGGCTGGGGGCTGGGCTTGCCGTTTGCCGCTGCCAGAAAATACAGTCGTACCCCCCCCCCCCCCCTTAACTGCAATCGCAACCGAGGGCTGGGCGCGGTGCAGCACCCGTTCCCCCCCCCTTGAGGACCGGTAAAGCGAGCGTATCAAAGAAAACTATACCTGTAATGACGGTTTCGCGTGCACTGTTCACGCCGCATCCTCCGCTTGCTGCCCGTATTCCTCCTCGCACCGCTCCCCAGAGCCCCAGGCGCCCCTACGCTGCCAGCTCCCAAGGGCCCCCCCGCTCCTTTCTCACCCCTGAAATCCGGTCTGCAGACATTCTCACTGCGCAGGAAGGTAGTCCGGATGGCCGGATACCCCAGGGGTCGTAATGAGCGTGGCAATCACGGCGTGCTGGCGTCGCCTCGCCCGCTGCGATGCATCCCGCCCTCGCCACAGCGTCTTTTGCTGCCCTTCTCCAACGGCTGCAGTGCTGGCGGCGTGCGGCCGCGCCCTTTTGCCACTTGTCCAGGGGGGATGAAGTACAAATGTCGAGTGAGAACTCATGGCAAGACCCAGGGGACGACGCTAACAGAGATCGCGGTTGAACAAGTTACAAGACGATGTGATTCTTGCGATTGCTGAGGTACAAAAGCTTGGAAGAAACAATTCCCCCTAAATACATGCACTCGCCCTGACCCTCTCATGTCTTGATCCTCTCCATACTCTCACGTCTTGGTCCTCTCCGCACAGCACACGCAATCGTTGGAAAAAATATGGCCTTTTGCCTTCCTCGCCCTTTCTACCTTCCTTGCCCTCTCCCCGGCTCCGACGGATCCCGATCGCTCCAGAACCTCAACGTGGTCTCACCGAAGGACAACTTCTCCGCTCGCGAGGAGTCCGGCAGCATCGGTTTCGGGTGTCGCGGTCGAAACTTCCGTCCTTCAGCGGCCAGAGCGACGATGAAAAAGCGTGGTGTTCGCATCGACCGGAGGCAGTGCAATAACTACCAGCGATACATACGGTGGAAGCCTACATGCGCGAGCGCAGCGGGCCCAGCTCCCCTGGACTGCGGCAGGGATGTCGTCAGCAAAGCGGCGGTGGCTGCGGGTGGGGGGAAGAAGAAGAAAAAGAAGAGGAAGAGGAAGAGGAAGAGGAAAGACTTTTTGCTCGGTCGAACGGCACTAGTGCCGGAAGGGCTTAACTAGCGCTAGGCAAGCAGTGGAAGCTGAGCCGCTACTCACAGTCTCTCACCCGCCCCTGCGCGCAACATCTTCTGTTCAATCGCCGCGTGGGACTTGTCTTCCGCTAGTTATCGGCGGATCGAGCATACGCGCGCAGGCACCAGTGCCGCGGCTGCTGGCGTGTTGTGTCCGTACACTTCGGCGGACGGGAAAGCAGCGCAGAAGGAGTCACGTACACAGAGCGAGCAATTCCCGCGGTGTCCAAGCACCACTGGCCCCGCTCGACTCGGGCCTCCGAGAAGCTCCGAGCCGAGTGTCCGCCGCCCTGCCCGTCGCCCAGCACGCCAACGTCACACCCGGGCACCCGGGGCACTGGGCCCGAGTCACCGTGTGTGAAGCAGTTCCGCACGCAGAGCGTGCGTGCGTGCAGACACGAGCGATTGGGCGGAAGGCGCGCTGCACTGGACGGCCCCGCCCCGAGCACACACACTATGTATGCACATACCGAAGGAACCGGCCGGCCTGCCGAAGCAACGCACCGTTCTCTGGACCGGCACGGTACGTCGTGGGGAATCCGCCTCATGTTGTGGCACTTTGCGGCTTCCGGCTCGCGGATCCGATCGCCGAGTACCTGCGTGCGTTGAGTGTCGGCTCCCGGTAAGGCTGAGATGGTGCATGCGTCAGGTACCGTGCATCGGAGTCCCCCGCCCCTGCCCGTCGCCGAGCGCAGGAGATCGATGCGCCGTTCGAGACGAGCTCTCCGGGAGCCATATCGTCCGCGCGCTCCTGCCCGCATCGCTCGGCTGCTCGACACCACTCCCTCCCTCTCCCACCCGCTAACTCACGCACGCACGCACGCACTCCAGCACAGAATAGCTCCCGCAGCCGCGTTCTCCGCAGCGACGTGCGCGGCGGACGGGCCGTGATCCACCGGGACATCAGCACGGAGCCGTACGCGGTGGCGGAGCGGGGACTGCAGATTTCGGTCGGTCTCGCCGCGCCGGAACACGGGCCGGGCGGCGTCCACGCGCACTCGTGCTCGACGAGCGCCAGACACCCAGGAACAGCGGAGCGTGCAAGTGCTGGCGGCGAGAGGGATGCACAGCGGCCTCGACGGGTGGGCTCGTCGACCGCACGATGTGCCCCCTCCACGGATCCGGGGGCTCGGAGGAGGGCTGGTGCGCGTCACGGGGCGAGGTGCGGCCGCCAGGCACGGGTGCGCTCGGTCGAGGCTGACGGTGCCGCAGGCGGGCTCACGCACATGGAGAAGGCGGCGGCGGCAGCGAGAGAGCCGCACGGAGCCGGACGAGCACGCGATAGCTAGTGGGGGCAGCCGAGCGCTCCAGGACGGGTGCTTGGCGCGGATGCGAGACACGAGATATCATGCGGTGGCCGAGAAGCGGCCGTGGTGACCGATCGACGCGCCTTCCGATGATGGGAATCCGAAACCCGAGCAGCCAGACCGCCGGATCGATCATCCAACACGGCCGGGGTAGGCGCTTGGTCGCTCGGCGGCCAGACCTCACTAGATATTCGCAATCCGCCATGCATGCAGCCCACCACACACATCACGAGCGGCCCAGGCTGCTCTCTAAGCAGCGCATGCGATCGGTGGCGAGGGCCGGCGGAAGATTGCGTGTTGCCGTGATTTAGATGGGCCGCATGCAATTACTGATCAAATACCAAAAAAAAGCAATATTGTAGGGGGGGTGAATCGCATGAAGATCGCCCTCCCTCTTCCTGCGTCGGCGCGACCTGCCTGCTTCAATGCTCCGTCCTGTCCACGAGGAAAAGCAAAGAAAGAAGAAAAAGAAAAAGAAAAAGAAAGGAAACGCCTGCATGCATACGTAATATTGTGTGTGCGTGTGTGTGTGTGTGGATATCTATCTATCTAGATAGATAGATGGCAATGTTGCAGCGCTGCGCAACCGCCGAACCTGCATACCATAACAAAACTAACTATGTACTCTAGGTATCTACATATGCATCTTATGCGCGCGCGCTCTCCACGTCGGTTGACCTGCTGCTGCGTTGGTTACGTACTGGTGTGCTTAGTGCGGGGGGGGGGGAAGTCGGTCAGTCCGTCCATCCGTGCAGTCCGTACATAGATACATAACAGGTATCTACCGGACAAGGTGCAGAGCTATGTATGCTGTCATATGCCCCGCACAAGACGGAGGGGAGGCGGTGCGGGGGTGCTGGCGACGATGATGATGATGATGTAATTGGGCGAGACGCGAGTGAGCTGCAATGAACATCGCTCTTCCCTGCCATTGCCAGTAACTGCTGCTGCTGCTGCTGCTGATAAATAGCATATGTATGTATATATAAGACAGCCATCAGCAGGGCAACGACGAATGCATGGGCGAAAGCTGACCGTGTATGTATCGTACGGTATATCTATAGAGTACTATCCCAGCTGAACCGGACTGAGCCGGACTGCGGGGGAATTACGGTCGAAAGGTGCTGGTCGTTTGCAGCGAGAAGGGGTGCGTCCTGCTTTCCCCTTTACAAAGCACGGAAAAAGCAGCGATTCAGTCGGCCGATAGATAGACAAAGTCGCAGCCAGCCAGCGTTAGTGTCTTTTGCTGCTGCTGCTGCTATATACGCAGCTGGAACACTGCGTATGTATGTATGTATGCCGTGCTAGGTAGATAGATACATATGCGCCGGGCGGGGGGGGACGTGTTGGTTTGTTTTCTTTTCGTTTTTTTCTTTTCTTTTCTTTTCGTTTTGCTTTTTTTTTTTTTCTTGCTTTCACGATCTGGTTGGCGTCTGGGGGATCGCGTGCAGCGCGAAGGCTGAAGACAAGGCGCTATCACGTACTAACCACTCGAGTAACTGCATAGATATATACATATGCAGAGTATGTATGTACCCACCTGCCAGCGGAGATGGCGTGCATACATATTCATAGTCCCGTGTACTCTAGATAGGGCTCGAGTACGTAACTGCTGCCAGAGGAGGTTGAGTTGCATACCTACATAGAGTAGGTAAACATACACTGTTCCCACGTATGTATGTAGTTACATATGATGTGCGCGCAGGCAGGGGGGCAACCCAGCCTCGCGGATCGCAGCGGATAGTTGGATGCCCAAGTGTGGTGTGCATAGAGTAGTTTATCCGCACGGATGGACGGAAGCAAACAGCGTCCGTCTCCAGAGTTCGAGAACCTGCGCTCTGCGTCCAGTGACTCCGGCGGGCTGCGGTAGGGAGCTCCCCGCTCCGCTGCAGGTAGATAGATATGTACATAAGTATCTGCCTACGGTACATACATACCTGATACGTACGTAGATACGCTATCTGTGCAGAGTACGTACCTGCGGACAGACCCGGCAGTTGTGCAGCAATGGGGGGCAGTCCGCTGGGCTCTCGATGGCTTGGCTGGCTGGCTGGCTGGCTGGCTGGCTGGCTGGCTGGACCTGCTGCAAGCACCCTGCGGAGATGCCGCCTGTGCCGAATGTATGCGTATGCATGTATGCAGTGGTGGTGGCAGCGTGCAGTAGGTGCTGCAGCGTGCGCTACTGGCGTCGCCGTCGCCAGCATCTATGTATGTATATCATACCTACTCTACATTGTGTGTACGTATGATGTACAACCAGCACGCTCCGGGTCGCCGCAGACAGGCAGGCGCGCAGACGCCCGCTGCAGACAAACAATTCTCCGGCCGCGACGGCGTGGTTTCGGGCTTCGGTTTCGGGTTTCAGGTTTCGGGGTTCAGCCTTTGATATGGTATATATGTACATACATATACTCTAGAGTAGCTTCCTACATACACGCCATGAATACCTTCGACAGGGAACAAGTTTCACCACGCGGTTCTCCATCGCTGCTCGTGTTGGAGGGTGCGGGCATTATAGAGTATGTAGAGTATCTGCACACAGAATTGGCGCAGAATCAATTGGTGTCGCCGCCAGTAAGTAAAAAAGAAGACGGCAGATAAGCACAGTAAGTACTGCATACTACCTATGTCGCCGCAGTAAATATATCTATGTATCTGCATAGAGCAATTTAACAGTGATGTACGGCGACAGTGACAGTAAGGAGTGAGTAAGGACGCACCGATCTACGGTACATTTCGAGTTGGTGAGTATTCACGAGGAGTAGGGCCGGCATCAATCAAGCTGCAGCAGACGAGGCAACAGAGCCAGAATCCAGCTGGGAACTCCTAGCATCGGCGCATCGATGTCGTAGAGGCCGACTCCAATACCCCCAACCGCCTTCTTATGCAGAGCACATGATATTTAAGCCCTCGAAGGGCGAATTCTAGAGAATATCCGAGTGACGCATAGTGGGTAGATATCTGTTATGTCTGCTGCACCCAGCCCAGCCCAGCCCTAGATACGCGCCCACAACCGGCCAACCTTACTATCTACTCTACATACCTGGGGTTCACACTGTTTGCGCCTTGTTATGTATGTATGGAAACCATTAAAAGAAAAACAGCTGTAAACTGCAGTTTGTTCATTATTATTATTATTATTATTTTCGCGGGATTTCTCCATCATTCCACGGCAGTGACACTGAAGTTACTCACTGCCTACCAGGTAGTTATGTATGTATGTAGGCAGGCACTTGTTTGATTACTCTACGCACGCATGTATGTGTACGATAGAGCAGATTCCGTGTCCGCTCATACGTATGTATGCCCGCTCTCCGTATTATTGATCGCTGCACAACCAGCACCAGCACCAGCGGGGGGGGGGGGGGGTGTGGAACCGTGTCGTGAAACTTGTACCCTTGTCGATGGTATTCATGGTATGTATCTATGTATGTATGTATGTAGGTAAAAGGCCGACCCCCTGTTTTTTTCTTTTCTTTTCTTTTTTTGACGGTATGTACTTATGCATGTAGTTACAGAAAAGGATTTCTCGAGATTTCTCCGCCGTGGTGTGTTCTAGTACGTGGTTACTTACCGGTGTACTCATGGTATGTATGTATGGATATAAAAGGACGACCACTGCGCGCACCTTAGCGGATCTGCTTTAAGCGAGAGCCCTCAGCAGATAGAGATACATATATCATACCTAGATACATACTCCATGTACAGACGGATGTCTAGAGTACATACAGACATATGTATATCTATGCGTTGCCGGCGAAAGGGTGGAGCAGGTGAGTCTGGCTCGGACGGATGGACGGATGTGTATGGATGGATGTGTGTACATGCATGTATGATACATGGAGTAGATAACTATCTACCTTGTTCTCTCCGGGGCCGGCGCGGTGAGCATATTGCTGTGCCTCGCGCTGGCCAATCGCCGTCGTCGTCGCTGGCAACCGGCTGCTGCCCGACGATGTAGCTAGCTGCGCTCGCTATTGGTCGGCGGCGGCTGATGAACACCCCGCCCCACGCCTCGCCACGGCACGCACTAGACCGCTCCAGTCGGCCGCAAAGATGTTGGTCGTCGTGGACGGCAACCGGACGACAGGGTTGCGTCCTCTAAGCGCCCGCCGCTGCTGCTGCTGCTGCTGCACTGCGTCCCCTCCCACCTCCCACCGCGCACCACTCAGAACGCGCCCGCGACGGCTCGCCCTCGTCCCTGCCCAGCGTTGGTCTCGCTAAACGGCTGTGCTTCCCGCCAGCCAGTCGTGGCGCGGGAGCGCCCCCTCCCCGGACGGAGGCCTCGGCGACGCCAACGACGGACGACGACTGAGACATGTTCGACTCGCCCACACGTAAGAAGCAATGCGCCGCCGCCCGTGATTGGCCCGCGGTGCGTGTGCGTGTGCGCTCCGCGACATGGTCCGCTCCTGCTCGACATGGTCCGCTCGGCGTTGGTTTCTCCAGCTCCACTCGCCCCTCGTGTTGGGGGAGGGAGGGAGCCCGGTCTAGTCGCGATGGGGCAAAGGCGAGGGGACGGCGAGCGAGCGAGGAGACGCACAGAAACGGAATGGCCCGGTCCGCCGCGAAGGGCCGCGCTGCGTGTGGGATCCTGCTCCGGCCGTCGACTCGATGCGGCTTGGGCCGGCACAACAGCGAGCGAACGAACGACCGCAGGAACGCCCGCGCGCTGCAGGGCTCGAGAGATCGAAAGAGGGGGGCGCCGAATCCTCGTCGAGCCGACCTCCGCACAACTGCGCATCGTGCTCCCACACGAGTCCCCCCCCCCCTCCCCCTCCACCTCCATCTCCATCTCCATCCTTGCTCGCGGAATAATATCCTCTGCAAGCCGGCAAAGAGTTATATCTGCCGCATAGCCCTCCCTCCCTCCCGCCCGGCTTGCTGTCGGTCCCTTTGCTCGCTCGCTCAACCGTATCCGTCGGCATTATCCTCTCCGCTCGTTCGTCGTCGCTGCGAGAAGCGAAAGAACCGAACAGACGGACAGACGAACAGACCACCGAAGCACCGAAGCACCGAAGCACCGAAGCACCGAAGCACCGAAGCACAAGTGCGCAGGATCAGGATCAGCATCACACGACCACAGCCGCAGCCGCAGGATCCAGGAGCACGCTCTCGGGAGGGCCGCACGGACAGACGGACAGACAGTCAAAAAAAAAAAAAGCCCGCAGTCCGCGGATAATGAGCCCGACATAAACCGAGCCCCCCCCCCCCGCCAACTCCCCCTCGTGCCCACGATGTCGGACTTGGACTTCGACGTCGACATCAACCCCAAAATCCTGAACCCGGAGCTCTACGATGTCGCCAACATCGAGCTGCAGTCGTACCAGCGGAAGCTGGTCTGGCCCTGGCGGCGCGGCGACTGGCACGCGCTGGCCTGGGTGCTCTTCGTCCTCGGCATCGTGCTGATCTACGGCGCGCTCAACTGGCACGACATCCGCCTCGACTCGAACCGGCTGCGCATCACCATCCGCAACCGCCGCATGAAGCACGGCCTGCGCGAGCGCCTGCCCGAGCGCAGTCTGTACGACCGCATCTCGACGCACTTCCGCTCGTTCGCCTATCTGCGCTGGCGCCGCGTCGCCTCCGTCTCGATCGGCATGTGCACCATGATCCTGACCGGCTTCCTGTTCCCGATGCTGTGGGTCTTCACCCAGCGCCCGTACTACGCGCGCGCCCCCGAGCTCGGCCCGCCGCCGATCGCGGGCCGGGCCGGCATGCTCGCCGTCGCCATGGTCCCGTTCGTGCTCGCGCTTGGCATGAAGGTCAACCTCGTCAGCCTGGTCACCGGCGTCGGCCACGAGAAGCTGAACGTGCTGCACCGCTGGCTGGGCATCCTGATGGCCCTGCTGAGCGCCATCCACGCCATCCCGTACATCGTCGAGCCGGCCGTCAACGGCGGCTGGGCCCACGTCAAGGAGAAGTTCATGTCCAACGTCGTCTACTGGAACGGCGTCGGCGCTTTCGTGTGTTTGTTCTGGCTCACGGCCGCGTCAGTGTCGCCGATCAGGTACGCTCCCCCCCCTCCCCGTCGCCGGTCAGCTTTTTTTCTTCTTTTTTCCTTTTGTTTTGTTTCGTCTTGGACGGCCAATGGCTAACCCCCGCGCGCCCAGGAAACTGTGCTACGAGTTCTTCGTCCATCTCCACATCTTCGCCGGCATGGGCTTCCTCGGCATGATGTTCTGGCACTGCAACAACATGCTCACCAGCTGGCACTACCTCTTCGCCGCCTTCGCCATCTGGGTCGGCTGTCTCATCTACCGCCTCTTCTTCAAGACCAACGCCATCCGCGCCGTCCGCGGCGAGATGGCGCACTTCACCCGCCTGAGCGACGACGGCATCAGGATCACCGTGCCGACCACCCTGCGCTGGCGCGCGGGCCAGCACGTCTTCATCCGGATCCCCGGCATCGCTCTCTTCGACAACCACCCGTTCACCGTCGCCTCGGCGCCGGCCAAGGTCGAGGGCGAGCACAACGACCTCGTCCTCGTCTTCAAGCCGCAGAAGGGCTTCACCCGCAAGGTGTATGACATCTCGCGCAGCGACCCCGACAACTCGTTCCGCGTCTATCTCGACGGGCCCTACGGCGGCCTCGCACGGCCGCTCGAGTCGTTCGAGACCGTGCTGCTGATCTGCGGCGGCTCCGGCATCACGCCCGTCATCGGCCATCTGTGGGAGCTGGCGGCAAAGATCAAGGCGAAGGAGGCCGTGACCAGGGACGTCCGCCTGGTCTGGGCGGTCAAGCACTTTGGTACGGCCCCCCCCGTCCCCGTCCCCGTCCGACCGCGACGACACCGGCTAACACTTCCCAGACGCCTTCGAGTGGTTCAAGGACGAAATCTCGAAAATTGCGCGGTCGATGCCCAAGAACAGTCTGTTGGTGCAGTACTACGTGACGCAGGAGACGCCCGTGCCGCTGCCCGGGCCATCCTTCCCGCTCTCGGCGACGCGCGACTGGCCGGCGTCGCCGCGCACGCCGTCGACGCCGATGACGCCCATGTTCTGCGCAGCCGAGCCGCTCCACGGCGTCCGCGAGATCCCCGACGAGAAGGAGTACGAGATGCAGGTTATCGCGCTGCGCAAGGAGCTCGGCCACAGCAACTCGGAGGAGGACATCGCGCAGTCGCCCAGTGGCGACTCGATCGAGGCCGAGAAGCGGCTCAGCAAGCTGCCGCCGCTGGGCGACGAGGTGCTGCTCGAGTTTGGCCGGCCGCCGCTCAAGGACGGCCTACGGATGTGGTCCGACGGCTTCGGCAAGCGCGCGTGCGTGTACGGTGCGTTCTCCATCCCCTCCCCTCCCCCACGTGCGTGCGTGCGCTCTTACTGACGGCGACCCAGTCTGCGGTCCGCCGGGAATGAAGGTCGACGTCGCCAACGCGGTCGCCGCGATGCAGGCGGACATCTGGACCAGCGACGAGCGCGAGGAGGTGTACCTTCACACCGAGTCCTTTGGCTGGTGACCGCCACGCCCATGTTCGCTTCTATATATTGTATAGTTGTACCAACATTTTTTTCCTTAAATATTTTTTATATTTTTTTCCTTTTACCTCTTTTTGGTTTTTTTTCCTACTACTTTTGTAGATGTGGGGGGGGGGGGGGGGGTGCG
>Ga0307508_10006851_pt1 | contig 10657 bp, 7 predicted proteins | sample 9_EM_MG_FD_203089 | JGI IMG/M metagenome (GOLD analysis project Ga0307508, IMG submission 203089) | Populus trichocarpa ectomycorrhiza microbial communities from riparian zone in the Pacific Northwest, United States - 9_EM | ecosystem: Host-associated > Plants > Roots > Unclassified | place...
CCGACTTAACCAAACCCAAAAGGAAAAAGAACAAAAAAAAACGGAAAAATCAAACAAAAGAAACGACTCAATGACACGATGCGAACTTAGCCGTGCGAGTGCGAGTGGTTGTGGACCTGTCCCCGTCGAAAGACCTTGGCCTTGCCGCCCTTCCGAGGGAGTGTTCCGACATCATGTTTGCCTATTGCAGATGTTAGAATATCGAACCAAGACCGGTGGCGGGAAGTAACAAACCGTCACAGCACGCCCTAACATTCTCCATACGCTCCAATTCTACCTCGTGGCGCTCCAGCTGTTGCTGGAGATCCTCCGCCGAGTTACCGTCCTCGCTGATGCCATACACGCTATTATCGTTCCTCGAGCTGTAGCTGCCAAACGCGGACGCCGGACGGAAGATGTTGCTCAATCGCGTCAAACTTCCTTGCATGCGGTCCCGTTCGTTAGGTCGCCGGTTCGACAGCGAAGATGCATTCCGTGTAGGTGATGATTCCCGTGTCGTGCGCGAACGGAACGACGAATATGAAGCGGCGCCACGCACGGTGGGTCGCAGCGAGCTCTCGGTGCTGTAGCCGCCTTGAGGGTTGTACTCCCGCAGGTCATCATCGTTGAGAGCGGCCGTATCGTCAATAGCTCCATCTTGTCCATCGCGAAGCAGCAGGTACGACAGCGCACTGAACCACGTCTCGTGTCGTTGGCTGGTGGGTGCCGTGAACTTGAGGGTGCGACCAGGGGTGATGATGACCAGACTCTTCCTATGTAGTCCCGGGGGAGTGGGGTTATCGTCCGTTACAACCCTGACAGCCTCGATGGCAACACTCTTTGCATGCAGTTCTGCCCGACCTGCCGACTGTGGATCCCGGTCGCTCCAGTACAACGTCCTAGTATACGGGTGGATCCAGAAGAATCTCTTGTGGCGGGTGTGCGAAATTGTGCCTCGTCCGGTGTTGCGCGTGTACTTCCATAGATATTCGCCAATCATCGTTTGGGTGATAGCTTGAATGACCCTAGGATCAGTCGATGGCGACTCGCTGCCGGCACCCCTCGCTGGATATCCATCATTCTGCATGTTGAAGCGATCGTCTATTTCTGTTACGAATGATGAAAGCGATGAGCTGCGCGATCCGGGGGAGGAAATCTCGCTTCTTGTAGTTGAAATTTTCGTTGATGGTTTTTGCGTGGTGCCTGTGTGCGACACAGATGCCGGTGTGATTGGTCGACGTGATTGGTCCAATTGCCCAGGTGTGCGTGGTCGGAACGACACGTTGGCCCTCTGTGTTGGTACTGGTGGAGGGGCCATCGAGTGGTCGGCTGACGACCCAATCCTCAGTTGAGCTGCAGCGATGTGTTCCTGATGATGTTCTGGCAGTGAGGGGAAACCCATTCGCTGGTCGCGCATACTCGATGAGCTTTCTGGGCGAATCACCGATGACGACGCTGAAACAATCCGAACACCACCAATTTCACCGTTCAGTCTGTTGGGCAAAGGAAGTGCGATACTCTCCATGGATGCCAACGATCGCAGACTTGGGGTGGGCGCCACTTCCCTGACGGAGACCCGTTCTGGTGTACCACCGAAAAGAATTTTCCTTGGTGTCTGCACTTGCAACGGTTCTCTTACGATAGTGTTGATGGCATCTGACGACAGTTCGGTTTGAATGCCCTGGTCGACTGTCGATACAGACATGTTGAGCGCAGGCCGGCGGGGTGTGTCCTTCTGGCGAACTGTGCTTTCATCTATGCTATGCTCATCGTCGGATTCCATGGAGAAGCCTTTCGCACCCGGTGATACTGCGCGTACGGCGCGTTCAGGCGTAACAGGTTGCTTGCGCGAGCCGAACAACGAGCCGAAAAACCCTAGGCCTCCGCGCCCAACGCTGGGAGTCGGAGTAGTTGCCCTCGGCGGCGGCGATGAACCACGCTCTGTGCTCTCCGATACCTTCTTGGGCGTATCCTCATCTGAAGAAAACGATGCATCGGTTGTTGTGATGATGGGCATCGCTGTCACTACTGGTGCAACTTTGCGAACAGGACTGACAGGATTGACAGGCTCAGTTGAGACCGCAACGATTTCGGAGAAATCAAGCACAAGGGGGGCGGTTTCCACAACGGACTCTTCGACAGGTGCACTGTCCAGAGATTCTCCCTTCACCAGAGTAAAGGTTGGAATCTCCTTCGGCTCCTCCTCCTGGGGCACCATGACGATGACTGGCTCCGGCAGTGGTTCCTCCACGGGCTCCGTTTCCATTGAGCTTCCTTGGACCAGAACAAATTTCGGCGTCGGCTCCTCCACCGGAGCAATCTCGATAGAATCGCCTTGCACCATCACAAAGGTTGCAGTGGCCTCCTCCACGGGTGCAACCTCCACCGACTCTCCCTTCACCAGGACAAAGGTCGGTGGAACCTCCTCCACAGGAGCGGTCTCCACGAAGGCACCCTTGACTAAGGCAAATTCTGGGGTAACTTCCTCCACAGGCGTAATCTCCACAGACTCTCCCTTCACTAGCACAAACTCTGGAACGACCTCCTCGACCGGTGCAGTAGCGATGGACTCCCCCTTCACCAAAGTCAACAACGGAGCTACCTTCTCCTCCTCTTCCCGGGGCACCATGATGATGACTGGCTCCGGCAGGGGCTCCTCCACAGGTAGTGTCTCCCCAAGAGTGAAGACCGGTGTCACTCCCAACACAGGTATAGCCTTCGCCTTCTCCGCGACCTCCCTTCCAACGTAGGCCTCTTCGAGGTCTCCGTCAGATTGGGTTCCGCTGTCGGATATATTCTTGGTTGGCAAAGAGATAGGCGCGACGGTGGACAACAACATGGCTTCCCTTTCCTCTTTCTCGGACTTCTCTAGCTCGGGGTCAAATTGGGTGCTAGCCTCCGATGTGATTGGTGCAGGTTCCGCATCGGATTGGGTACCGAACTCGGTAGTCGCTGGCACAGGGATCTCGTCGGACTGCACTCCAATCTCCAAGGTTTCCGGCAAGGGGAACTCATCCGATTGCGTGCCACATTCTGTGGTCGGCGCCGCGTCGGACTGCGTACCGATCTCCAAAGTTTCCGGCAAGATGATGGCGTCTGATTGGGTGCCGAATTCCGTAGTTTCCGGCACGGGGACATCTTCTGATTGCATGCCACATTCTGTAGTCGATGGCGGCTCGGACTGGATACCGGACTCCGCAGTCGATGGCAGCTCGGATTGAGTACCAAACTCTACAGTCGATGCCGTGTCGGACTGTGTGCCAACTTCCAAAGTCTCTGGCGGTACAATCTCGTCGGACTGTGTGCCGAATTCTGCAGTGGAAGACGCATCGGACTGTACACCAGCCTCAGCGAGAGATGGCCTAACTTCCTCCTCACTCTGAACCCCTACGTCGTACATGACAGGGGGGGGTGGCAGCTCTCTGAAGGTTTCCAGGGTTTGCTTGCGGTCGAAGATCGATCCGACGCCCAACATGCCAGAGTCGTTGACGACCGTAATGGCGGTTGAAGGGCGGTCGCTTGTAGCGTCACTAGCTGAATCGTCCAGCAGAATCGGAATATCTGGGTACGGTTCTTCCGTCATGACGCCGAAATCCACCATTTCAACCATCTCACGAGGCATGAGGGAGGGCGAGAGCAGCCTGTTAGGCGTGCCCCTCTCTCCGTATTCATCTCCGTCCGCAGACATCATGCCGGGGCTATTGTTGCCAAGCTCGGCAAATAGACTCTTGTGAAGTCCGTGCTGGGCGGTAGAGGTGCGGAAATTGAAGCCACGAGGAGAGCCGTTGAAAGACGCAGGGCTACCAAGTCCAGAGGCAGGGCTGGAGCCCATGTTACCAAAGACGTTGTAATTGAAGATGCTGCTATCGGACGAAGTGATCCTTTGGGTTCCTTTGCCCCGGGCCCTATTGAGGCGCAACTTCATTCGAGGATTGCTGACGTGCGACGGTGTCTTAAGGACTTCCTCGTCGTACTCGGCATCGGAGGAATAAATGTCCTCTTGTTGGTAGCGATAGTAGGGATCGTCATATTGATCGTCCTCATCTTCGGTAGACGCAGTAGATACTATGCTGCTCCGCTGATGGCGCAGCTTGGCCTGACGCAATGGCCGCAAACTTCTGGAAGAGAGGTGGGAAGCCTTGGGTTTCAAAGATCGCGACGGTGTTCCCTCAGTCTCAGTAAGGTTGTCGCCAGATGTGGGGTCGTCATAAATAGGGCTGTCGGCACCATTGCGGTACGCTTCGTTCTCTGTGGCAGTGTCGAAAACATCGCTGCTATCCTTCTCATTGGCCGTCTCAAACGCAGAGTCGCCCTCGACGTCCGTGGGAGGAGCGCTCGAGAGGTACGCACCAGGGGGCAGCCCGTAACGAGCGCCCTCGTCGTCTAGGTCTGCCTCTTCCCAGCCATCATCGTGCGTCTTGATTGGCGACTCAGCGACGATTTCATCGCGACTCTTCCTCGCGATCCCCAACAGGTTGATACTGCTCCGTGGGAGCTTCTTGAAAGTGCCATCCGGCCGGCGCCTCTTTTCCTTTTGTTGTGGACTGGAAAAGCCACTGCGTGCGGACTCCAGCTCGTCCCTGGTCTCCTGTAGCATCCGCTTGAGTTCATTCTTCTCGGTTTTCTCGCGGAGCACACTGGATCGTAGGTTCTGGATTATTCTGTGGGCATGGACGAGACTGGATTTCAGGGTTTCCGCTTCTAACTGGCCGTGCCGCGGAGTGTGCTTTGTCGGCGACGGAGGCGGAGAACCTTCTTTATCATCGTCATCCGGAACGTCAATACCGAATGGGTCATCCCTCTCGCTGGCCTCCTGTCGCTCCTGCAGGCTCCGTAGGCGCATGTTGGCCTTGTAGCTCTCGTCCAACTCCACCTTGAGCTCCTCAACTTTGCTCTGCAGCCCGGACTTGTCGGTTTCGTATGTAGCCAGAATCCTGCGGAGCGACCCAATTTCCGTTTCGGTGTGCTTGGTCCTCGTCTCGAGATCGTCGCTGACCCGCGCAAACTGGTGCTTCATATCGTCCAACTCCTTGATGGCCACCGTCTTTTCGTGCTCGAGATGTGCGATGGTGATTTGCATCCGGGTCTCGGTTTCCTTCTGCTCGGCTTGCTGCGATCGAAGGTCCTGGATCAGCAGCTCGAGGTTCCAGTTTTCCTCCTTAAACCGTTCGTCGCTCTCGTCTAGCAACCTCAAATGGGTCTCGATCGACTCGGCATGCTCTTCCAGCCTTGATTTCTCCAATTGCACAACCTTGAGCGCCTCCTCTCGTTCCGATAGCAGAGCTTGTAGTTTGCGCGCCTCGGCGATAAGACCCCATCCCAGTTCGGCTGCGAACTCAATATCGTGGGTTTGCGAAGGTGCCTGATTCCGCTGTCGCCGCGTTGGCTTCGATGGTGAAGCGGCCCCTTGGGATTGTAGGGTCGGGGGGTTTGCAGTATGCTACTTCTCATCAGCCGTCCGCTCCCTTCCCAACCCTCGCACCGGATCGCGGAGGCCAAGCACGAATCCATCCGACCGGAAAGTACCCACCACAGTAGAACCATTCAACGGCGACGCACCACCCGTGCTCATAATCTTGTTTGTCAACATGGCCCTCGATGTCTCACGCCCCACTTCGTTATACTCCTTCTCAAGCTCGGCCAGTTTTCTCTTAAGTTCCGGTCCGATCTTGCCGCTGCTCTCCTCCAGCTCCCTCAATCGTGCTTCGATTTCCCCCTCCTGCTTGGCCAAATCTTTCCCGAGTTGCCCCGCGCCATCCTTTCGTTTCCGCGTTTCGGCAAGATGTGCCTGTAGCGTGCGCTTGAGTTGTTCCGGCGAAATATCTGGACGTGTGAGGATCGGCGGGGAGATGTCCAGTGGTGTAGATTCGCGCGCCGTCCTTGGGGTCGTAAAAGGATCGTCCATGTCTGAAGGCGGCATGGTGGCGCTGGGAGGATTTGGGTCGTTAAATGAACGTAAAAAAAGTGTTATCGGCGATGCGGAGTGAGTGAGCGCTTAAAGCTCCAACCGAGAAACTGAACTCGCAAAAGAACACCGCGGTTGAGTGAAAAAATTCAAAAAGAAAAAGAAAAAGAAAAAGATAAAGGTCGATTAAATGACGGTATGTGGATGAGGTGACTCGTGGGAAATCCGATCGCGCACGACCCCAAGGAAAGGTAGACTCAATACTGCTCCCGTCCCTCGTTACGCCCGAGAGAGACAGAAGAGATTCCAATGGAGTAGCCGGTCAAGAAAAGCAGTGTGTATTACAATAACAATAAGTAGTAGTCGTGGCGAAGCGTGGAAGAGGGTGCCGTTGAAGCGATGAGTCGTCCCGCCGGGCCCAGGCGGAAACGTCGAGTTGTTTGGTTACTTGGCGGGGAGCGGCGGCGGGAGTCGGAAGTCGGGAGGGGGTGGGAGAGGGAAGAAGGAGAAGGAAGAGGCGACAGAGGGGGCTCGGCCTCTAGGTATCCGACGCGAGGCAGTACGGTGGAGGTGGAGGTGGAGGTGCAGCGGAAGGGAGGTAGGTGGAGTCGTAGAGGGCTGCTAATTCCCTAATTCCAAGTGTCGCTTCCACGCCCAAGCCCAAGAGAGGTGAATCTCCAGGTAATTCGCGCTACAGGGGATGGAGCCCAATCCCAGATCGTGACGGCAGCAACCACCGACGGTGCTGACAGCGACGCGTAACTCGAGGGGGGTAGGCGCCGGTCGCTAGGAGAAAGAACGGTTCCTGAATCGCACACAAGGACGACCAAGAGGTGAGAGGAATGGGAGGAGTAAAAAGAGAACAAAAAATAAAATAAAAAATGGGAGGGGGCGAAAAAAACCCCCCCGTGTAAGTAAGAGCTGAGCGATGAGTAGTGCGAGATGCGACGGACTCGGATTGGATCAAAGCACCTGCGACCAGTCGCTGGACGTGTTCGGAGATCGAACTTCAGAATGATGCGGGTGGCCGGCAGGCGGATTGTGATGGCTCCGATGATGCTGACGATGACAACAAACAAAACATCAACAGTCAACAACACAGCGCACGTTCAACACAACCCAGCGACTTGGAGAGACATCTCCAGGTAGTTATATCTGTTATTCCCAGCAGTCCTACACACGGTTTTCCGGTGTTGAGAGGTTACTACGAAGCGGAACCGGGCGATTTGATGGCATTTCAATTTGGAGTCGCTGTTCCACGACACTATATATCAAAAGGCGGTGATCGAAACGGGGCCACGACCTTGACATCAGTGCGAAATACCGGTAGATGCGCTGCTCTAGATGTCGCGATACACGCACGATATCGACATGCTCATCATTTTTGTCCGCGGCGGGCAGGTCTGTCGCTGGCTGTTGATGTCGACAACCGGCGCTGCTGCACATCACCCCGGCTCAATCACGCACACTTCCCTCCGAGCTTACACGTGCTATATATACCTACATACATACATACATACATACTTACATACTTACAGGCCTGCAGAGTCGATTCTTGAGCGGAATCCTCCTCCTCAAAATACCTCCCGCGATCCCTGCTCCGTACACACCAACTGCGCCCTCGGCGGCGTCCTGCTGCATCTGTCCGGTCCGGCGTCGGAGGTAAAGTGCGTAGGTTATGGAAAGCTGTATCTAAACAAAATGTCCCCAAGTGCTCCCCGCGAAATGAAACGTCCTCCCTATGAATGGGTTCTTTCTCCAGAATCCGTGTGAGTCAAACGATCCCTTGACTGTGCAAACAGGTGCAGTCATCGCATTGAGCCTCGTTCCGTTTGACGCAATGTGCAAGCCGTAGCCGCCGGCCCCAGGCAGGGGGGGCTGGAAAAATGAGTCCGTCGACGACGCGTGATCTACGTGATCGGAGGCACCCTGCCCGGACGCGAAACGCGGGTGGGGAGAAATAGATTCTGGACAAAGCAATATCTGCAAAACATGCCCCTAGATAACTAGCCCGGTGGCTTACTTTGACTAGGTACATACATACTAGAGCACCTACCTGGGTGGCGGAGATCACCCAGTGAGTGATCGCCCATGACACGCAGATCCCGTCCGACGTCTGGGGCTGCGGCGTTGGATGGGGGAGACTCACATCTCGAATTCCGATTCCCATTTTGCACATTCTCGAGATGGCTCACGACGCGCGTTTAGTATCCGATAATGCACCACGGATGGCGAGACGTGGCGAACGTGCGAATGCAGCTGTTCTCCAGAATGAAGGAGTTACCGCCCCGTCCGCAACAGACGCCAGGTACATAGACAACAATAGCTCGAATGATGCACCATGCACGGCCATCTCCTCCGCGTGGCCGGTACGGCGGTTCGGCATCCCGACGTCTCGCAACCACAGCACCGATAATTGCGGACAAGCACCTTGGAGGATGGCAATAGGCACATTCATATATTTTTTTAGTTAGTTAGCCGTGTGTTGCATTCGACCGAATCTGAATCATGGCATCATTGTGTCCCACATCATGTCCGCCCTGGGTCCCCCCAGTCTCAGCCCGATGCGGCGCCTCAAATTTCCACAGCCAAAATGAAGACGCCTCAAACACTCCTCCCCGGCCCCTCTTGCTCCCCTCCCGCCCTATCCTCTTGATCCTCTCCCGGGAGACCTCGCTCGTCTCTTCTGCCTCTTCCCTCCCCCGCGAACAGTCCAACCTAAGTACATCTGTACGCGCCAGAAAGTGTAGGATTGCGTGTGTAGGTGCAATCCTCCGCTGCAAACAGCTCCAACATGTGTATATACACCCCCCCCCCCCCTCCCCACCCCTCCTCGATACCCAATCTATCCACCACTTACTTTGGTTAGCATGAGCGATACCTGGTGCTGACGACCAAACCACACCATCACGGCCTGTGTTGAGGGAGTAGCAAAGGGCTCCGAGAAGCAGCGGAGAAACAAGCGAGTAAGAGGAGGAGGCGGCTCATTGCAAGCTCCCCTTTGCCCTCCGCCCAGGCCTGTCACAAGAAGATGCACGGCGCACCAAGGAAAAAAAGCCCAAAGAAAGACCAAAGAAAAGCCTCCCCCGTGTCTTACTCCTCTCCTGCAGATGCCATGAAGGAGGGCGCGGGAAGGAAGAGCAGTTGTCCCTCGTCGCCGGCACTCAGCTCCTCAGCCTTTTGCTTCCTCTCGTCTTCCCGTTCTATCCGCTCCTGGAGTTCCCACCTCGACACCTCACGCTATATGCCTTCCTCAGCCAAAGCTAGGGCCAGCCTCCCCGCGTCCGTAGTAGAGAGGAAGTCCAAGATCGGCTGGCTGCAGCGCTCATCACCGAAGAGGTCCCGGATCTTGAACCGGTCATTACCTCTACCTGTCTCTCTTCGCACCTCTGCCCACAAGATTCTCCGCCGGCGTTTTCAGAGCTGGCAGTACTTGAAGAGATGCTCCCGCGTCTGGTTCTTGTAAGGGCACCACCAGCACTTGGCGGCGGGTTGCTTCTTCGAGGTATTGGCCGATGAGGCAGTGGCCTGTCTTCAACTGGTAGAACCTCGCAACGGGCTGCTTGCTGACGTTTACTGAGCCCGAATCGGGCTTCTAGAATTGTTCTCCGAGTCGGCTGTACCTGTATTTCTTCCCTGTAAGCTTTTGCTCTGCCCAATTCTTTGCTTCCTGCCACTTGACCTCGGTCATCGAGCGCTTCAAATGCGCTAGTGGCCTGGGGGGTTGCCGTCTTGGCCCTGGGAGGTCGCCATACCGCCTAAGCCGGAGATGTTCTACGCCATGTGCCTCTGGCTCGTGTGCTGCCAGCTTTGCCCATTCATCCACCTTCTCGTTCCCTGATACCTCTTTGTGTGCAGGGCGCCAGCGGAGTTCGGCCGTAACTCCTGGCCTTCTCCGGGGGATGGTCGCAATGTGCTTCCTTGCCTCAAGGGAATACTTCTGGCCTGGCCCAGGCTCGTCCGAACCCATCCTTCGGATTGCCGCTTGGGCATCAGTATATATGGCGATACGCTTGTGGGTGAGATGCCGGAGGGCAGCGGTTTCCAGAGCCGGCAATGGCTGCACACTCAGCATGAAAACGAAGTGACGTGATGAAGTGATTGTCCGACCACGTGCGGTATAATTCGCGAGTGACCTCCTGTGCATAAGTCTGTGAGGCGCATTGTCATTGCATGCACAAATCCGTACGTTCATTCGGCCATATCCCCCGCTGTTCACCGAGATCTCATAGTCGCGCGCTTTGCGGGGGTTTTGTACATTACGGAGAGTGGCAGTACGCCTGTAACTACCTCCCTGGCCCGCGACGCGTAAAGCTGCATTCCGTCGCGTCCTCCCGCACCCAATAGCCACCACAACCACACCACACCACACAACTCACGATGTCGTCGCCAGCAACAACCGAGCCGAGAAGATCAAAGTTCAACTACCGCCATCTTCAGCAGCTATCCCGATACTCCGTCGACTCGCCGTTTCGGGTGGTCGCGCTTGTGTGAGTCTGCCACCCACGAAATGGACGGACAGAGTTGGCTGATGACGGTCGAACGCTATCCAGAGATCTAGATGCCTTTTACGTACGCTACTTCGTTTTCCTTTGAACGCGGCGCAACGCTGACGTGGACGCAAAGGCGCAATGTGAAATGAAACGGTTGGGCGTCCCGCCGGAACAGCCGTTGGCCGTGCAACAATGGCAGAGTGCGTGCGAGATGCCGGTGCCCCGAACGAGAGAGCAGTGGTGGGGGGGGGGGGGGGGGGGGGGGGTAATGGTGTTAAAA
>Ga0307508_10006852_pt1 | contig 10656 bp, 5 predicted proteins | sample 9_EM_MG_FD_203089 | JGI IMG/M metagenome (GOLD analysis project Ga0307508, IMG submission 203089) | Populus trichocarpa ectomycorrhiza microbial communities from riparian zone in the Pacific Northwest, United States - 9_EM | ecosystem: Host-associated > Plants > Roots > Unclassified | place...
CTTGAGATTCAGTAACAGTCTAAACTGTAGGATCTTTTGAACTTTGAAGTTGTGCAACTGGCTCCACTTCCTTAGTTTGAGCTTGGTTTGGATCTATTTATTATATATCTACCTGCAAAAAGGTTCGCTTCTTCTTGAACCAAAGGGGCAGCTTCTGCAAAGACACGTTTTTGCTGACAAAATTGCAGTAACAAACAGGAATCATTCAATTATCTTGGTGAACCATTGCCAGAAACAATTGGCTGCAATCAGAAAGCCAAAGCTGACTTGGTGACCCCGAGTCCTAGCTCATGCACCGAAGAGAGACGCGCTATCAAAATTTGATGCAAGGAAAGCAGCTTCTTAGTCTAGTTCCTTAAACCAAAGATGACGAATAGAGAAGAGCTCACCATTTTCTGAGAAAACAAAGCATGTACCAATTGTATCTTCGTACTTGCCAATCTGAGAAACCAAAAAAAAGAGAACCAAATTTATATTTGTTCTTAATTTGTCAACCAACTGAGAAAATACTTGGAACATGCAGGCATGCAGTGCCCTTCAAACTCAACATGAAGGCAAAATACGTCAAAATATATACATGATACCACAAGCCATACCAGCTTCACCTTGTCGTCTATAATCATTATTGGCTCCGGAGTGTCAAGACCCTGGAATTCAAACAAATGATTAACTATGACAAAAATGAAAGTTTTTGACATTAAAAATAACATCAATAGAGATCAATTGATTCCAAGGAAAAGGCACACTGAGTCAACATATTTCGGAGCCAAAAAAGAGTTTAGAAGCCATCATCACCCTTTCCAGCTATTTCCAACTAAAAACAAAGCACACAGCCAAGGCTTTTCCTTTCCAAATCATTCAAGCAGCACCATCAGCCAATTTTTTAATATGGGCTGGTGACAAGTAAGCAAAACGCCTTCTTCTTCATTACATAATTGTAATAAAACTTGAATTGCAGCAACAAAAAATCAATGAAAAGTATCCGAACTAGAAAATTACAAATCAAAACACGAACATATAATTGTTTCAGCCTATTTTAGAAAAAGCGCACACAATTTGAATTCAATGATCAAAATGATAACAATAGCATGGACATGTGAACTCAAAATAAGAAGACCTCCTCATTAATCCAAAAGAAGAAGAAAAAAGTCATAAAGCATGAAATGCAACAAGTAGAAATTAATAGAAAAGTTTCCAAATTGTAAACCACGGTACAGACTGTGTTTCAGCTTAAATAAACCAAAAAAAAAAAAAATCTAAATTCAATGAGCAAAAATTATAACAATGGCAGGGATATATCAAAGAAATTGAAGGGCGAGGATGCCAAAGAAGTTAAAGATATAATCTTGAGTGTCAAAAGACACGAACAGAAACTTGGCATATTGTAAGAAAGGGATTGATTAGAACGTACAGAAAGAACATATGGTGTATTTGGAGTAATATCAACTTGAGCGAAGACAGCTTCAAGATCAAGAAGAACATAATCTTCTTCTTCTAGTGCTTCTTCATCATCATGGTGCATCAACTCTGCTTCCATTATCTTTCTCTATGAACACAAGAAAGGCTACACTAGTAAATTTGAAGCAAAAAAACTCAAAGATTTTTAGAAGCGTTTTTTGTACTGAAAAAACAAATATACTCTAAGAGAGTGTTTGGAAACGCGGTCCAACCGTGTTTTTAAATTTTTTTGTATTTTTGTATTTTAAATTAATTTTTTTAGTGTTTTTAAATTGTTTTAATGTGTTAATATCAAAATATATTATTTTAATATATTTTCAAATAAAAAACACTTTAAAAAACAACCTCTACCACTGTTTCAAACACCCGTTAAATGTAGCATAGGCAATGTGATATGGTGAGGTGCCCTTCTCCTTCACTTCATCCAACATCTCATAGGCTCAATCTATATTTTTAATTCTTTGATACCCAGCAATTAAAGCAGTATATATATTCACATCAATTGTGACATTATTTCTCTTCATATCTTCAATCAACATGTTAGCCATATCCAAGCGTTTTAACTTGCAAAATCCATGCATCAAGTAGACAAAGTATACGTCTTCACATCGGGCGTGACATTGTTTCTCTTCATTTCACACATGAGAAGTCCTAAAATTGTGAGAAATTTTTGGCAAGAGAAAGAGCCCATCATGCTAAAAAGGTCTAAAATTTGGCAAATTTTGAAAAGTTGATTGTTCCTGAACGTGAAAAATCTCTTTTGCAGAAAGTTTTTAGCCCACTGGGACTCATGATCCCATCAACCTGTGTTCCTATTAATTCCACTCGGCTGCAGAACAAGACCCCAGACAGCTTTTGAATGAGGGCAATTAAAGAGAAGATGATTTCTACCCTCATCGCCACCGCTGCGAAGCAAGCAAACAACGTCCAAATTTCTACCTGAAGAGGCTTGCTTGTCTGGTACTTGTAGATAGTCTATTGAGTACTGCGACCCGTGAAACAAAATTATTACTCGGTATAAATTTGAGGGGTATAGCTAAATTGGTCAAGTTTTGGATTTGTTTCCTAGATGTCATCAGTTCTAGTTTTATAAACCTCAGGATTACTGGAGGCTTACATGGTTGTTAACTTCAGGACCCGTAAGATTAGTTGAGATGCATGCAAGCGGGTCTGAACACGCATATTAATCTAAAAAAAATTATCCCTGGTATATGCAAGGGCCATACTAGTTTATACCAATATATAATAACTCCTTTGCTTCTAACAAAATTCCAAGCACTCTTGGCAGCGATTTTTCCATCTGAACTAGATTTTCAATTGATCTGATCATCGATTTAAGAGGGAAAAACACCACTGAAATGACACTATACACAATCACCATGACATCAGATCTTGTTGGAGGCCAACACCAATCATTATGGGTATATTTGACAGTGTGATAACGGTTGCTTTTCAAATAATTTTTCGTGCCGAAATGCATGTCAATGATGTTTTTTTATTTTTAAAAAATTATTTTTGATATCAGCACATCAAAACGATTCAAAATATACAAACCGTATTAAATTTTAACAAAAAAAAACAATTTTTAAATTTTGTGGGAACGCGGTTTCAACCGCGTTCCCAAACGCTTCCTATGTGCCTTTACTGCTACAACCTTGGCAATCAAGGGGACCTCCCGCTTCATAAGCAAGTCTCACTAAAAAACAATTGTTTGATTTTTTCTTAAGCCAGGGATTTGTGTTTGGTTTTTCTTTTAGATTTGTATGTGATAAGGAGAGCATGAGAGAAGAGAGAAGATGAGCATGATAAGAGAGAATAAGTAGGATGATAATGATTATTTTTCATGTTTTAATATATATATATATAGGTGTATTACTATTATTTCATTGATTTTTAAAACATGCTTTAACTCATGTAGAATTCGTAATATTTAAAAACTTGATTGTAAAGTGAAAAAATAAAAACTAAAGGATGCTCGTAGTAATTTTTTTGAATAAAATATATTATTGTTAAACTTACATATTTAAAAATAATTATATGTTATTTATTTACTTTAGTTTATATTGAGTGTTGAAATTAATAATAGTATGATAACCCTAATTATAAAACTCGAACTTACTCAATTGACATGGGGCCTGTACCAATACAGGTTTTAGAAAAAAATAGAGAAAGGACTGACCGGTCTAATCTGATCAAAATCTGTGACTCGGTCAACTTATGGTAAAACTTGGTGAAAAATTAAAAAATTTGTTGAATTTTTTTTAGTCAAATCATGTTGTTTTGATCTTTTTAATTTTTTTTTTTACCAAAATCACGACCTTGGTCTTATCCCAAGTTGACCATTGAGTTGAGTTTTAAAACTATAATAATTATTATTTTTATCCTTACATGTCTTAATTGAATAATTTTGAAATTAAAGTTTTTTATACAGTGATATTTTAGAGTTAAAACATAATAAATATTGTCTCTAAATACGTGTCTTCTCTTTGCTTCATGTTTTGAAAGTATAGAGGTATATATTTTTTTGTCCTTTTCTCTTTAACAAAAATTGTTTTTGACTTCATTATTTTTGTCTCTTCTATTTTAAGATAATAACCAAACACTACCTAAGAGCTTTTTGGGTTAGTTTTTCAGTGTTGGCATTAAATCTTTTAATTTGGATATTAATCATTTGTGTTGATAAGCCTTTTTTAAGATATATTCTAAAAATCAAATCAATTATAACCACTGTTATTAAACCTAACCTGATTAAGTGGGTTGATCAAGGACCTAGCTATTTGTTCTTGGTTTAGGTCGAGTGTAAAAACAAAGCCACCTTGATGCTCACTCAATAAAACTGATCAAAATTAAATTGGTTTTTTTAAAATAAAAATTTTCAAAATAATATTATTTTTATTTTTAAATTTTTTTTAGTAACCCAGATTGATTTATATAACTCGAGTATTGCATTAAGTCAACCCTATAGTTAGTTTTAATAACTATTATTATAAGATAGGAAGTAAGAAGCAACTCCCTCGTTAGCCACGCTTAACCTCAAAGGTATATAAAAAGGAAAATAAAGAGTAACATTAATAGCTCTAGAATAATAGGTGTTTTTTTTTTCTTGGGAGAAGGGAAAATGCATATTCTCTATGAAATAAACCTAAAATTCTATGTTATATTAAAAAAAACATGGAATTTGAGGATTAAAATGGAAATTTTGTCAATCTTGGGGGTGATGGTCCTCTATTCTTGTTAAGACCAGCCATTTAAATCATGAGTTAATGGTTAATTTATGTTTTTGAAAATTTTCCTTAATATTTTTTTAAAAAATCTGCAGCAGGCCTAGTAGTTGATGACTGGCCCAAATTGTGCGATTATGGTTCAAGTTTCAGAATTGAGTTCTTTGCACCTTGAAAATCTTCAGCGAATTATCTTGCTTCGTTACTCATAATAATCATTGCTGTCTTTTTGGTTATAAGAGATAATTATGAATGTCTTCAATTACCTTTCAAGGGTGTTACTTCTCGCAGAATGTGTTTATATTTGTGGTTAAAAGTATTTTTTTAAAATTAATTTTTTTATATATAAAAATTATTTTGATATGCTAATATCAAAAATAAATTTTAAAAAATAAAATAAAAATATATTATTTAATAATTTAATTAGGAATATGATCTTTGATGACTTCAGCGAGTGCCATTGCCAGTTCTCCACGGGAGAAGAGCATGCAAATAAGACTGAGAAACAAACTAAATATCATTAGTATTAAGAACATCAAATCACAACTCACACAACCAACCTTGACTTCAACTTTATACCACCCACGGCTAACATCGCCAGCTTTTATACAAAATATATATATTTTTTTAATATTGTGATAGGTGTTTTTGTTAAGATATATTAAAATAATTTTTTAAATTTTTTGTTTTTAATATTAATATATTAAAATCATTAAAAAATATTAAAAAATTAGTTTAAAGCCTAGTTTTTAGGAGAGGAAAATGGTCTCCAAACATTGATGGTGAATAAAGAAAAAAAAAGTGGGCATGGAGAAAGGATGATTTTATAATTGTAAAGATACTTACCTATATCTCCATAATCTCGCTCGCATGTTATGCTACGTCTAGACATGGTGAAATTAATTGCTACCAAAAAAATGAAAATAAATTGAAGGACTTTTGAAAATAAATTGGGTAATATTATACTTGGTTCCCACTAGTCTCTGGAGATTTTAGAAGGCTCTAGAGTCGAGTCTCTCCTAGGCCTTTGGCGTCAAAAAAAACATTGCACGCGTTACGCGCCGGTATACAACCGCCGCTTGTAGTTGCGTGGTTAAGGGTGCATTTATTTTCCTCTTGCTTTTATGTTTGTGGTGTAAAAAACACAGAAAGATGTTTGGTAACTGTAAAAACTATATTTTATACTGTAAAACCCACTAAAAGATTAAGTTTGAAACGCAGTTTTTATGAAGTAGTTTTTACATGTTTTTTTAACTGAATTTTGTAAAACACGTTTGTATCAAATTAATATTTTTTGCTTCAAATTAATATTTTTTTGGTATTTTGGATCATTTTAATGCGTTGATATCAAAAATAATTTTTTAAAAATAAAAATATGTTATTTTAATGTATTTTGAAGTAAAAAAAACTTTGAAAAGCAACCGCAACTACACAATTACCAAATATTTTATACGTTTTTTTTATTGTACATAAACCTCAATCACAATTTTTACCAAATATGTATTTAAATCCAACTTACCACATCTAATTATATTTTTTAAAAAATTATTTTTTTCAAACTACAACCACAAAAGTTACCTAAAAAAAAACTTACTCTAAAAAAAGAGAGGCTAATCTTGTGTGTGGCCACTCGTCCATGAGTGTGAGGTGTTCATAAGCCGCATCTTTTAAAGCTTGAGAATTAAAGAATAGATTACTAGTCTTGGTTATTGTGCTTAGTTGCGAGATTATACTATTTTTTTAATTATAAAAAATAATATTAAAATAAGGTTAAAAAATAACAAGCTTGAAAATATTATTTTAATAGTAAAGTACCGGGCCATCCTTATGCAACGTCTCCTGTTCGTTGACGTGTCTATAACACACGTCACCAGCTTTTTCTAATTAAAAATATTATTTTAATAGTAAAGTACCGGGCCATCCTTATGCAAACCAACAATTAAAAAAAAAATCAAAGCTAAAATACTCTAAGATCCCTTACCTTAATGCATTAAATTTCTTGGATCCAAATGTACATTTGTAATTCAACTATATATAAAAAACCAAAAATACCAATATACCCCTACCGATACAATTGTTTTTTTTACTCCAAAGAGTATTTTTGTTATTTTACTGGTCATAAAAATATTGCATAATAATGAATAACCGGTGTAAAAATACCAAAATACCCTTGAATCAAAGACAAACAATTTTTTCCTCAAATTTATAGACGTTAGTTTACTATTGTAGTGAATAGTGTCCATGCGTTTTAGTATATTTGTTATTTTCATCACTTAATTGATGCAACTTGCCCATATTGAATAAAATCCATAAATCTTATAGCACTAGCAAACTTTAGTTGCATATTAATATCAATTTATTTGTATTATATTTAAGTTAAAAAAAAAACTTTATTGATTGATATTTGTTGTTGGTTTAAGTTAATTTAATTGAAGTTATCTAATTAGAGATAACAATTCAATTCAATCCAAATCTGATCGATACCAATTTAACCTAAATAAATGATTTTTTGGATAAGTATTTTTACATGATAAATATTAATAAGGTCTAAATATTGTTAAATATTTTGAATAATTATTTCAAGGACATTCTATGTGTAAGTTGACTAATGAATGAGAATCTCATTTACTAAATGCTCGACTTGTAGACCGAGATAAAATTTTGTTTTTGATCTCAAACTCTTTTTTTAAATAATTTATTGTCTTTGGTATCTCTCTAAGAGTTCATTTAATACTTAAATCATCAACATACATGCCAATAATAGCAAAATTAGATTCTGACTTCTTTATATAAACACATGGGCATATAAGATCATCATTATACCTTTTTTTTAATAAATATTTACTAAGATAATTATACCACATGTGTCCTGATTGCTTTAATCCATATAATGACATTTGAAACTTAATTAAATAAATTTTTTAGAGATTTGAATTATATGTTTCAAGCATTTTAAATCCTCAAGGGATTTTCATATTAACATTATTATTAATTAAATCATTTAAATAGATTGTAACTATATCCATTAGACACATATCTAATCTTTCATGAGTTGTCAAACTAATGACATGCCAAAATATAATTATATCTACTATAGGAGAATAAATTTCATTATAATCTATTTCAGGTCTTTGAGAAAACTCTTATGCCACTAGTCATGCCTTATATCTTACGATTTTATTTTTCTCATTTTGCTTTCATTCAAATACCTATTTTACACCTTCAGGTGTTTGGATTACAGGTCCAATAACTTTATGTCTTGCAAATGAATTTAATTTTGTCTGAATTGCTTTTTTCTATTTTGGCTAATCATTTCTACATTAACATTCTTCGATAAATTTAGGCTCAAGATCCTTATTTTTACTAATGATATCAAATGATATATTATATGAAAAATATTTGTCGATAACTATCTCATTTCGATTCTATTTTTTTGTAGAGATATAATTTATCCAGATCTTTTTTTTTTTTGTTGTTCTTAGGTACTTGAACCTCTTACGGGGTTTTATGATTAGTTATGTCTTTATCCTTATAAATGCTTACCTCCTCAATAATGCCAACTTGATTATTTGTTTCTTTTATTTTTTTGAGGATTTTTGTCTTTTGAATCAGTTGGTCTACCATGATTCTAGCATGCTTTAAATTCATTTGTTATAATTTTAGTGGATTATCCTATAAGGACTTTAATCCAGGTCGGAGCATTTACAACTAGTATATGAGATCTGATTATTTCTTTTGAGTGAGTGAATGCATTTGATAGTTGATTTGCTATGTTTTGCAAGTAAAATATTTTTTGAACTTCTTGTTCATATTGTTTTGTACGAGGATCAAAATTCAATAATGATAATACACTCCATGTAATATCTTTATCAAACTATTTAATTTATCCCTCTAATGCTAGAAATGTAGTCTAATCAAAATGACAGTCGGTAAATCGTGTTGTAAATAAATTATCTGTTAAGGTTCAAGATATTTAATTATCAATGGGGACTCAAACCCAATATATATTCTCAACCTTTTTTGAGGACCCATCCTTTTACATTGTGGATAATAAATTAAAACATATATCGCATAACTAAATATTCTTAGATGAAAAATGTTTGGCTCATGATCGAAAACCAAATGTAATGGGATAATTTATGATATGATGTTGGCTTAATGCTTACAAGTGCTGCTACATATAAAATAACATGTTTCTAAATAGAGTCAGGGAGTTTTTTTTTTCTCATGAGTAATGGCCTTGTAACTAACTGGAAGTGTTTAATAAATGATTCAACAAGATCATTCTGAGTATGAACATGAGCAACATGTTTCTTTAATTTTTATCTTAAGTCACATGCAAGAATAATTAAATGATGGGGATGTGAATTCACCAGCTTTGTCAAGACAAATTGTCTTGATTATATGATCTGGAAATTATACTCATAATCTAATGATTTGAGAAAGTAATCTCGTAAATGTCAGGTTACAAGTTGATAATAAACACATATATGACCATCTTACAGATGTATCTATTACAAATCTTGGGGATTCAATCTCAACTTTAGACGGTGATGGTCTAATAACCAATTTTCCTTGAGAACAAACAACACACAAGAATTCTTTAAATTGAAGAATCTTTTGGTTCTTTAATAGATGACCATGAGAATTTTTAATAATTCTTCGCATCATTATTGATATGGGATGGACCAACCGGTCATGCTAAATAATAAAATTATTTGGTTTATTGAACTTCTGGTTCATTATTGTATTGACTTCAATTGTACTAATACTTGTATAATACAAACTTGAAGATAAAACGAGTAACTTTTCTAATATTTGTTTTTTAGTAGAGACATTTGATACAATATGAAGATATTTTATACCATTTGTCATTGGAAGTCTCAATATGATACCTGCTACGATGTATATCTTTAAAACTTAGTAAATTTCTCATTGATTTAGTAGAGAGCAAAACATTATCTATTATAAATCTTGTTCTCCTTGGAAGCATCATGTTGGCTCTTCTAGAGCTTTAATTAAGTCTGTTAAACCTGATATTGTATTCATTTTTTCTTTCATCATTCTCGGATTTGAAAAATATTATTTATGTTTAAGAATGATGTGCGTCATTGCACTATTGGCTAAGCATATATCTTTACCATTGATATTAAACTCATTTACAGTATGATGCAAGTCCATGTTTTCTTCATGAAAAGGAATAAATATATCATAATCTCATAAGAAGACATAGTTCTTAAAGTTGCATATGACAATTATTATAACACAATCCTTTACATTAAATAAGATAACAAGAAAGGAACAAATCAAAATGTATTGAAATATAATAGCATAAAAGAAACTCACCTAAAAGATTAACAAAATTTAAATTTTGATAGTCTTATATTTAACTAACTAATTATTATCAATACTAGAAATATCAACTTTCTTACTAGTTTGCTAAAAAAAAATAACAACATCAAGGAGTGCCATATCTAAAGGATCAAAATAAATATTATTATTATCATGATATTGGTGAGAAAAATTTCTTTATATGTCCTTCTCCTTTCCTTTCAATGAGAACTAATATAAATCAATAAGATGTTTGACCATATGACAAGCATGTGACCAATGTCTAGTCATTCCAAACCTATAACAAATATTTTCTATCTCTTGGTATCTCTATCATACATATTTTCCTCTTTTCTTATTTCTCTTTATTCTATGAAGGCTTATTAGAATTGTGACCATTATAATTGTAAAACTTAATCCGTCTTTGCCTATGGTCATGTCCACGGCTTCTACTATGACCACGACCACGACCATAATTATTATTATATCTCGTAGCATTCACTTCAGGGAATGAACCAGAACTAGTCGGTTATTTTATTCAACCATAAAGAGACAATATTTCTTAAAACCTCGTTCTCTATATTGCTGTTGCAAGAGCACATTCATGGAATGAAAAGTAGAGAATGTTTTTTTTTCTAATATATCT
>Ga0307508_10006853_pt1 | contig 10656 bp, 9 predicted proteins | sample 9_EM_MG_FD_203089 | JGI IMG/M metagenome (GOLD analysis project Ga0307508, IMG submission 203089) | Populus trichocarpa ectomycorrhiza microbial communities from riparian zone in the Pacific Northwest, United States - 9_EM | ecosystem: Host-associated > Plants > Roots > Unclassified | place...
CGCGACTCGAGTCATGAGACTAAGATAACCTCATAGAAATCAAACTGAAATAAATCATGAAACCTAATTCTCAATTAACTCAATGTTGAAGGATGAAATTGAAAAAAAAATGTCAATTAGAAAATGACAAAAAAAACTCGAGTTAACCCGCCAAACTCGTGACACAAGTTATAAGACCGAGCTAACCACGTATAAAGCAAGTCATAATAAATTATAAAACTCAATCTCCAATAAACTAAATATTGAAGTAATAAATTAGAAAAAAAAATAGATTTAGAAAAAAAACGAAAGGCAAAAAAAAAAACATTATTGAAATGAATACTGTTTTGTAAGATCTTGCACAGTAAAAACACCTTCTCTTTTAGTTTATACTATAATAATTGAACATGCATAGGTTGGGTCAGTACAAGTATGAGAAATATTTTATCAATGATTAATTATGATCTATTTATTTTTTAAATAAATATTAATATCTTCTGAAGTCATTATTAGATTTTATCCTATCTATCAATCCATTTTCTATTTGATTAAATTTGTTCAATTTTAATTTGAAGACTAAAGTGTATCTACTGTAGAGTACGAGGAAAAAAAGTTGTGAATAAGAACTAATTTATAAGAAAAATAAAATACACAAATAAAATTATTTTTTTCAAAAGTTTTAGAGACAAGTGAATATTTGAGAAAACATCCTTTTTTTTCTAAGCTATATTTTAAAATGGTTCAAATGAATAACCCTTACCGAACCTTATCACTTACTTAATGTAAGGTATTTTTTTATAAATTAATTTAAATTTTCTAATGACCTTTTTTTATTCATTTTTTCTTAAAATTGACGGATATGAGTGGATTGGTGGGTGTAATGGAAAGGTTCCCAAGACACATGAGAAATATGATCACCTCTAACTTTTTTTTTATAACAAATTTTAGTTGAATGTTTTTTTGTTTCCTTTCATATATATGTATGTATGTATGTATTGATGAGGCCTTAAAAATATGAATTTCTTGGGGAAAAACTTATGTCTTGGATAATTGATTTATTTCTTAGCCCTGACAATTTGATTCATTCTTTTTAGTCAAGATGGTCTGTGGCTAGTGCTTAATATTTGTAAAAGTTCCCTTTTCATGAATTTAAAGACTCTCTGATGCTTAAGTAAGTATATTGTTTTAGAGAAAAGACAATGATATTTTTTTAGAGAGACTTTAAAAATAAATATAATGTAGATAATATAGATTGAGAACCTGTATTTTTCAAGATCCATTAGGTTTTTATAACCCATCCTTCGCACTTTTCGGTGAAAGGGAGGACCCAAAAGTTCTTTTTTTTATGCATTAAAACATCTCTTATGTGTCAAAGAGGAAAAATATCTCTGACTCATCAAAGAAAAAATATCTATAACTTATCAAAGTCTCGTGGTCCAATATGGATCCTGGTAAGATTGTCAGAGCCTCTTGTATTGGGGTTTAACGCTTGGTTGAGCCTAATGGTGATGAGTGTGACAGCTCGTCAGACCCATATATGCTTGGGTTCAATGCTTGATTGAGCTCAATGATACTAGATCTGATAGCTCACCAAACCCATATTTATTTGGGCTTAGTGTGTGGCTGAGCCTACGGATGGCAGGTGTGGTAGCTCGCCAGACTCAGATATGTCTGGGTTTATTGGTTGACTGAACCCATTGATACAGGGCCTGACATCTTTCCAGATCCATATATTACTTAGACTCAATGTCTGGCTGACCTTAGGGATTCTGGGTCTGGTAGCTCTTTAGACTCATATATGTGTGAGCTCAGTGCCTCGCTGAGCCTAAAGATGGCAGGCATGACAACTCACGAGACCTATACTTGCTTGGGCTTAGTGTCTGGCTAAACTCATGGATGTTAGGCATGACAACTTGCTAAACCTATATATAGTTGAGCTAAGTGCTTAGCTGAGCCTATAGGTGTTGGATTTAGTAACTCGCTAGACCTATATATACGCGAGCTCAGTACTTGGCTAAGTCCATGGATATTAAGTCATCACCCAACCTTTTATTCCTTGTTTCGAACATGGATTTTAGAAAGAAAAAAACATGTATAAAATACGTTGTTCCATCAGTATCTCTCCAAGTCTTTCTGTATTTATTACACTAAAATTTTAAAAGGTTACTAGTCTTAAAAAAAGTCTTTTTTCTTGAGAATTGGCTTTCCCATTAATAAAATACTTTTTACCTTCATCATGAGATTTGTCTTTGTAGAACTATTAAGATTCTTTATGGCCATGTGTCTTGTATTTATTGAAGTAGGTGTCTCTTAGGAAACAAAATGACAACTTGAATTTAATACAGTGATTATGTGGATTTCTAGAGATATAATATGACATGAAAGGTAATTCATCTAATGGTATGAGTGAAAATTTATTTTCTCTATAACCATAATTGTTATTTCTTCTATCTTTTCTTTTGCTTTCACTTTCTGTAATTTCTGATAAACTACTTTATGAAAAGTTTTTGAGCCAGACCCGTTCTAATTTGAGAAGAAAACTATCACCTTAGGTATTTCCTACCAAAAACCTCTTTCTTTTTTTACTTTAAGGAAAAATATAGACCCAAAAAGATTTTGATTTGTCTCTAGAAAGAGACATGTTGCTACCTCTAAAGAGGAGATCATGTTTCAACTTGAGATTGAGAGAATGACTAAGGATTCACTATTAACAATATATTCAACATCACCAACATCTTCAAATGCTGACATGCTTTCACATTTAGATTCATCACTAGCTGACTCTACTTCTCCGTCATCTCTCAATATCATATATAATCCTTTTTATTTGAACACTCTGATGCATAATACCCAAGTCCTTGACACTTAAAACACTTAATCTCTTGTTTATGCTACTACTGAAAATTATTTCTTCCCTTTTCCTTTATTTCCACAACCTCTTTTTTAACATATGAGAGTTTGATAACTTTAGGTATTGATATCGGCTTTGTTCATGCATTACCATATCTTTTAAGTTTGATAACTTAAAATAACTTGTGTTAGACATGTTTAATATTATTATTGTCATTATTATTAATATTATTAATAAAATTATTAATAAATTTGAAAAAAAAACCATAGATTTGATTTGAAGGGTAAAATTATTATTATTATTATTATCATTAATAAATTTTTAAAAAAATATTATTAATATTGAAGAAATGGGTCTGGCAGGGGTGTTAGGCCCAAGTAACCTGGGTCTGGCAGGGACGCCAACCCAAGTTACTTGGGCTGGTAGTGGATCTCATACCTGGATCTTATTATTATTTTTATTATTAAATTTAAAAGAAAATATTATTACTATTGAAGAAAAACCATAGATTTGATTTGAATGGTAAAATTAAAAACTATAAGAATTTGAGTCAGACATGTTTAATATTATTATTAATATTATAAATATCATTATTGTCATTATTAATAATATTATCAATATACTTATTAATAAATCTGAAAAAAAATATTATTACTATTGAAAAAAACCCATAGATTTGAAGGGTAAAATTAAAAACTATTAATATTAAAAATTATTGTTATTATGATTATTAGTATTATTCTAATTCTAATTCTTATTATTATTATTATTATTATTAAATTTGAAAAAAAATAGTATTACTATTGAAGGAAAAAAATAGATTTGATTTGAAGGGTAAAATTAAAAACTATAAGAACTTGAGTCAGACATAGATTATAAATTATTATTAATAAATTTGAAAAAAAATATTATTATTATTGAAAAAAACCTAAGATTTTATTTAAAGGGTAAAATTAAAAATTATTATTATTATTAGTAATATTATTCTTATTGTCTGGCAGGGGCGCCAAATCCAAGTAACTTGGGTCTGGTTGGGTGCATAGGGGCTCCAGATTCAAGTTACATGAGTCTAACAGAAGCGCAAACCCAAGTTACTTGGGACTCTCTTGAGTCTTGCATTGTCGCCAGACCCAAGTTGGTTGGGTCTGCATTGGTTGTCAGACCCAAAGAGCTTAAAACATTCTTTATACTCTTAATATTGTTTTTGTATTTTTTTTAAATTATATTGACCCGCTGCGGAGCGCGGGCCAATACATAATTAGTATGTTCGCTAATTGATGCTAGAATTTTTGTTACAATAGCTAATTTAGCCCAACTATTGAAGGATAGAATTAAAAAAAAAAGTTAATAAAAAAAGTCAATAAAAGCCCAACTTTAAGGAATAAAATTGAAAGAAAAAAAATTAAATAAAAAAAAAGCCCAAGTGTGCAGGCTCGAGTGGCCCGACATGCTTGTCAACTATATTCTTTTTGTTTTTTAAAAGGCAAATGACATGTCAAGATCCGAGCTGAAAATGTATTTCATGGAATTTAGTGTTAAAAATGACTTTCTCCCTCTTTAGTCAAAATCCAACAAGTCTCTCTCTATCCTCTTTCAAATTCAGGGACTGGAGAGTGAAAAAAAAAAGTCTTGTAGCAAAAGTGAATTTTAAAAAACTAAATGGACTAAAAATGTAGTTGAAGAATAAAGTAAACTTTTTGCAATAATTTTGAAAGTGCCATCCGGTTTCGCCATGTTTTTTTACTTTGATTCTTTATTTTTCATTGTACCCCATCCTTAACAAATGGCATTGGAATTTATGTTATATTAACCAAGAAAAGCCGAAGGACTTGGTGCTATATATGATCATGCTACCCTTTAATTAGTTGGGGGCTAAAATAGGAAAATAAAAGGAAAAGGCTATTCCTAATAAGAGAATATATATACAATTGAGTGATTTGGATATCTTGTGAATGTGTTTCCTTTTTTATTCAGATTATGTGAATTTGATGGCAATATTAGGATCTCCTAAACATGTTGAATGTTTATCTACACTGTATAGTTTTGGGAGGAAAAACACAGCATAAAAAATCCTATCAAAATTAAGAATACAGAGAGAATCCATTATTATTATTATTTTCTTGATGGGTATATAAAAGCTTAGTCATCGGTGTGAACCCCATAAGAGGGCCATAGAGATATGATCAGTAACACCGCCACGATCTCTTATTTCATATGTATGTAAACATTTCTTCCTACCACCTCCACCACATACGAGAAAGACGTAGGAGAAAAAACAAAGAAAATAGTAGCAACTAGCAAGTGATAACAGAGAGAGAGAGAGAGAGAGAGAGAGGGAGAGGGAGAGGGAGATAGGGAGAGGAAAAGGACGGGAGTGCCCTCAATCTATAGTTTTGTATTTTGGAAACGATCCCATGCACCTCTAAGCGGGAATCTCTTGGGAAATCGATTCTGTCATCTTCCTTCCCCACTCGATCTCCACATTTAAATACTTGGGCGTGGTTTTGGGCTACCTTGCTCCTCGCAGCAAAACAAAAAATAAACATCATGTCCTCTCAATATTACTCCTCTAACCATCTCTTCTCTACGGTAGTACCAAGCACACCAAGATCTTCCTTTTCCTCCTCTAACAATATTATCCATCCCCTTCCTCCTCTATCTTTCCCTTCAGGTGAGTGGTTTGCCTAATTAATTTCCTAATTAAATGGTCACCTCTTGTTATTCCTTCTGAGTCTCAACGAAACCACACGCCAACTTTGTACTTTTGGTGTTTTGTTATTTCTTTTTTCTGCTTAAACTCCATGCGTTTAATTTTGTGGGGTTAATGATGATCCCTCGTGAAGTTTGTCTAGAATCTTGCTGTTAATCAAGGAAAGCGATCATTAGCATTACCTTTACCATTTCAAGATTGTCTTACTTTTTTGTGGGATTGATCAAATTTCATGCTTTTCTTTGATTTAATCGTGAGAACCACACCATCAATATATACACTTCTTTTCTTTCTGATCATCTTGGATGGTTTTTGGGTTTAGAAACGCCAAAATGCAAATATTAATTGCCCCGGGCTAGCTGTAAAAACTGTGTCATATATCAGTACTGGTTACCCTTTTAAATATCTTTCTTTTCCTGCATCCATTCGTACTAATTTCTATATAATATTTTTTGTTTTCTTGCTTTCATAAGCAGAGTGTGTGTCTATATATATATATAAAGAATCTATCTGAATTACTTATACTTAGTGGCAACATCGTATATTCCTACCCAAAAGTGCTATAGTATTTTCTTTTCCTACAGAATTCCACTAAAATCTAGTACATCGATAATAATATTTAATATACAAATAAGTTACAAACTACTAATTATTACGACTAAGGGAGGTAGTTATTTGAGGTAACCACTATGGCGTCCTTTTCAATAGGTGTTTGGCTGTATGGGGCTAGAGGCAAGCAAGATAACTTTCATGCTCACTCAAGATGCAGTGCTATTTCCAAACCTCGCACTCAAGGTACGCTACCATCTCTAATAAATTATTATTTAATAGAATTAATAAGATTATTCCAAAAGTTAGTGCTATTCAAATGTTAAATCATTTAAGTTATTGGAGATATATAATTGCTGTACAGGATATGCAGACTTGTTTCATCAACAAAATGGTCTGCCATTGATAAACTGGCCTCACGATGTTGTGGAGGATGACACAGAAGAAGATGCTGCTAAGGTGATATGAAAGTAGTAGCTTTTTTTTTTTTGTTATAATACTATTTTATGCACTAAAAAAATAAAAACTCAATATGAGATTCATTTCATTTGTTTTTATTGTTGAAAAAAAAGGTTTCTGTGGCTAAGGAAATAGACGAGCATGTCAAAACTATTAAAGCAATGCTGGAAATGATGGAGGATGGAGAGATAAGCATCTCAGCTTATGACACCGCATGGGTTGCTCTTGTGGAAGACATTAACGGGAGTGGTCTTCCTCAATTCCCATCTAGCCTTCAGTGGATTGCAAACAATCAGCTTCCAGATGGTTCATGGGGTGATGCTGAAATATTTTTGGCGCACGATAGGTTGATTAATACGCTAGCATGTGTTGTCGCATTGAAATCATGGAATTTACATCAAGAAAAATGTGAAAAAGGTTAGTAGCACCGTCCAGAAATTAATTGCTATATATGTTCCAGGGTAGCATGCAGGATCGATTTTCTCCACCTGAGGGTATTCATGATAAGCTAACATGGCACCCGCTTCATCATTATATCAGGTATGTTATTTTTTAGAGACAACTTATGCAAGCTTGAAGATGAAAACGCTGAGCACATGCCTATTGGATTTGAAGTTGCTTTCCCTTCACTTCTCGAGATAGCTAAAAAATTAGACATCGAAGTTCCTTATGATTCTCCTGTCCTGCAAGAGATTTATGCCAGTAGAAATTTAAAGCTGACAAGGTTGTTTCATCACACAAACTTCAGTCATAATTGTGTTTCCTAGCTTTCCTGTATATTATATGATAATTGAACTAAAGCGGTCACATCTTTTTACTATTTTGCAAAGTACACAGGAACCTGGTTATCATTACATGTATGTAATGCAATTATTGTGTGTGTGTGTGTGTGTGTGGATAGGATACCCAAGGACATAATGCACAATGTGCCCACAACACTACTCCATAGCTTAGAAGGAATGCCAGGCCTGGAATGGAAAAGGCTTCTAAAATTACAGAGCCAAGATGGGTCATTCTTGTTCTCCCCATCCTCCACTGCCTTCGCACTCAGTCAAACTAAAGATAAAAACTGCATGGAATATTTAAATAAGGCGGTCCAAAGATTCGAAGGTGGAGGTAAAGTGCTTTAATTATTCCCGTTCTTGACTAGAAATCATTTACTTTGAGGATCACATGCTTAATTCTATCTGTTTAACCATTTTTTAGTTCCCAATGTCTACCCGGTTGACTTATTTGAGCACATATGGGCCGTGGATCGTTTGCAGCGCTTGGGAATATCAAGATATTTCGAGTCCCAGATCGACGAATGTGTCAATTATATTCATAGGTATATTTCTTTTTTCTACATAGAGAAATGCACGAAATGTGTAAGAAAACCATTTACTTTTCTAAAATGGTATTTAAATTTACTTCAGATATTGGACTGAAGATGGCATTTGCTGGGCAAGAAACTCTGAGGTCCATGATATTGATGACACAGCCATGGGATTCAGGGTACTAAGATTAAATGGGCACCATGTTTCTGCTGGTAAATCTATTTACGACAAAAAAAAATTAAAACAGTAAAGAAACTTTTCCAATTACTGTTATATATAATCCTGGCGTTTTCTTTTATATTTGATAGACGTGTTCAAGCATTTTGAGAAAGGGGGTGAATTTTTCTGCTTTGCGGGGCAGTCAACAGCGGCAGTAACAGGAATGTTCAACCTGTATAGAGCTTCTCAGCTGCTGTTTCCGGGAGAGAAGATCCTTGAGAAGGCCAAGGAATTTTCATTCAAATTCCTAAGAGAAAAACAAGCTGCTAATGAGCTTCTAGATAAATGGCTTATAACGAAGGACTTACCTGGCGAGGTATCGTCTAAAACTTGATATTTGCTGTACTCTTTGAGCCAATTTTATCAATCTTGCAGCACAAGCAAGTGGAAATTGTATAGAGTACTAATTTATTTTTTGCTTAAGAGCACCTTGCTCACCATGGTTATTAAACCCATGGTGTACTGGCTTTCTTGGGTTTCTTTTTAAAAAATTATTTTAAAAGTTGACTAAAAAAAATCAAGTTACTCAATTTAAATCCAATTAAATTTGAATGAGTTAATTTTATTTTTTTAAAATTATATATATAAAATAATATTAGTTTATTTAAAAGAAAAAACTTTTATCTAAAAAAATTTGTTTATTTTCATAAAAAAATTATATAATATAGTTTTGAAACAAATCCGAGTCCATCAATATCCAAGTTTACTTTTAGCAAACTCACAACCCATGTCTGAGGATAAGGGTGGATTTAACAACTATGCTGCTCGCGTGGCAATTTCAACTTTCCCTTTCGTTCTATACTGCAATTAATTTTACGGGCCTTAAATTTATTTATAATATATAGGTGGGATTTGCATTGGAAATTCCATGGCATGCGAGCTTGCCTCGCGTGGAGTCGAGATTCTACATAGAACAGTATGGTGGTGAAGATGACGTATGGATTGGGAAGACCCTTTACAGGTTACACACACAAGTTGTTGATTATGTTCCTATTTTTTAATCTCTTTTCTTAATTACTGGCTAGCACTCAGACACTGTGACACTCACAGTGTCTGCTTTATTTATAAGTAGTGTAGTATATGCCTTTTTTTTTCTTTTTTTTCTTTTTTTTACAATAATATACGTTTTGGATCGAAGACAAGAGAACGTATACATAGTAGTAGCCACAAGCAATCAACGTGACCGTGTTGAATCTTCCAAAGTTAATTCATAAGTAGTTCTTCCTCTCTTGATAGTAGCAAATAAGTTAAAAAAAAATTCAATTAAATTAACAACACATAATAATTGTATAAGAGAAAAAGGCTCTAGATGTAAGCTCTAAATTCACAAATTTTATTTTTCTGAAAGTAATGATAATCAATTTTATTTCCTTAGGAGATTTACAAAACTTTAAATACACCAGAAACCCTATCTTAACTAAAAAAAATCCAACATTACAAAGGAAAAAAGTATAAAATTTGAAAATAACAAAGCAAATCACAAAAAACTGGTAAAATAAAAGCCTTAGAGTGAGATTTGTGATATCTAAAGATCATATGATCCCCGTAGCGACGCGTTGGATACTATAGGAAAAACAACCTTTATATTCTCCTGTAAAAATTTAAGCACGATCCAACAGTCAGATAAAAAATTATAGCTTTTTGACCAATTATTTTGGTCCAGCATGACCAAACCTCCTCTTAGATCTAGATTTATCCCACTAGTCTTAGGTCATCCACATAATCTGTCTGGTGCAGATCTTCATCTAGTTGGGACAAACCCACACGTACATGACTGCCCATAATCATTCATTATTTATTCCTCCTCCAAATAAGAAGTCAAGTATTAGACATTGAAGACATCATAATTCTTCAGGTGACGGGAAAAACGAATCCTATAAGTATTATCATTTATCTTCTGCAATACCTCACAAGGACCTATCTTTGTTTCCTTTAACTTGTTACACTCACCCACTAGAAACCTGTCACATGTAAGGACTACCCATACCAAATCTCCAACCTCAAACACCATTCTTCTATGACAAGTATCAGTCAAGGCCTTATACTTGACATTAGTGTCACTGATTGTCTACTTGATCTACTCATAAATGTCATGCAAGTAATATGCCATATTAGTAACTTGGATGCTCAATCGTCCGATGCAAGGAACAAGATTTAACTAGTTCCTACTGCTTCTTTACTATTAAAGCCCTCTGATATACCTCTGACACTATTTACAAAGATTGAAGACACAAAACATCCTGAATTGATTGTCGCAAGCCATTAAAGTATTGTGCCACCAGTTACTCATCTATTTCTTCCAAATCATTCCTTGGAATTAGTTGGTAAAATTCATCAGTGTAGTCATTGACATATTTACCTATAAACCAAACATCTTATTGGATCTAGACCTGTCTCACTGGTCCTAAGTCATCCATGTAATCTGTCTAGTGTAAATCTTCATCTAGTTGGGGTAGATTCACATATGACTACTCAGAATCACGTGTTATCGCAGGTCCGACTATATTAGTCTTTCTTTGGTGATTTTGAAAAAAAATATATAAATATTCCTTTTTATATGGATAAGATGTTTT
>Ga0307508_10006854_pt1 | contig 10656 bp, 9 predicted proteins | sample 9_EM_MG_FD_203089 | JGI IMG/M metagenome (GOLD analysis project Ga0307508, IMG submission 203089) | Populus trichocarpa ectomycorrhiza microbial communities from riparian zone in the Pacific Northwest, United States - 9_EM | ecosystem: Host-associated > Plants > Roots > Unclassified | place...
GTCCATCGCCTGTTCTTCGCTAGATAAATTCATCTTCAAACTTCCCCTTTCTATGAACTCGTAAACTAAAAAAGAGTGCTCTACTAATGAACAAAATCCATATAACTTCACAATATTCCGATGTCGAATATCTATTAACATGCGAATCTCATTTCTAAAAGTTCTCAAATTCATAAGCTCGCCATCTCTTGATGGGTGAAGTTTCTTCACGGCAACCACCTGACCTGTTGGCAACATAGCTCGATAAACAATTCCATATCCCCCTTTCCCAATGCAGTTATTGAAGTTGAAATTATTAGTGGCCTGGATGATAGTTTCATGTAGGATCTCTTCCTCATGGCCCCATGCTACAAAACTGTGTGGACTTTGTCGCTCTCCTAAACAGGAAATTCTTTCTCTACTTGTTGTGTGGGGAAAGTATAAACACCCAACCATGATAAGTAGTAGAAGTAGACTGCCCAGGAGAGGAACAAGAATCAAAATGACAATTTTGTAGCTCCTTCTCCTGCTTGTATGAAGTGTACAAGGCTTTAGACCACTGGTATTTCCACAGAGACCACTATTATTCATAAAAGCTTCCAATGGAGCTTCATTGAAGCCTTTGATTTTGGGAATTGGGCCCTCTAGTTCATTGTAGGAGATGTCTACAGTTGTCAAGCTCACCAAATCTACAAAAGCAGTTGGAATCAAACCGGAAAGTTTGTTGTGAGAGAGGTTCATCGTTTCTAACTGTTTCAATTGCCCAATTTCTGATGGTATCTCTCCTGCCAGTAGATTCCCACTGAGATCTAGATCTCCAAGAAAATGCAGGAAGCCTATCTCAGATGGGATGCTCCCTGTGAACTTATTATGACTCAAGTTCAAATGTAATAAATTTGAGCACTCTCCCAGTTGTTTTGGGATTGATCCACCAAGGTTATTAGAAGCTAAATTAAGGGATTGAAGATGAGATAGCATTTGGATTTCAAAGGGAACGATACCAAAAAGATGGTTGTTATGAAGAGCAAGGTTGAACAACGCCTTCAACTGCCCCAATTCTTTTGGAATTGTCCCCTTCAGGAGATTTGACGAGAGATCAATGACTTGTAGCCCAGTAGCCTTTCCAAGCTCTGATGGTATCTCACCGGTGATATTATTGTTTGACAATTTTAGGCTCGTCAAGTTGTGAAAACCTCCCCATTTCTGCGTAAGCTCACCAGACAAATCATTGTGACTTAGGTCCACATAGTTCAAGTTTGGATAGAGGCCAAAATCTTCAGAAATATTCCCCGTCAATTGGTTCCATTCAAGCCTAACTCTAAATAGACTAGTACAATTTCGCAAGCTTTTAGGGATTGGACCAGAAAAATGATTGTAGTTGGCTGTAAAATTTTCAAGCAACCCACCAAGGCACAAGTCTCGTGGTAAATGGCCAATGAAATTGTTGGAAGACAATTGCAAACTCATCAAATGTGTGAGGTTATTCATCTCGGGGGGCAGAGAACCATTGAGATTATTAGTGTACAAACTCAATTCAACAAGGGATTCAAGTTGTCCTATTTCCCGAGGAAAAGATCCAGATAAATTATTCATGCTCACACCAAGTCTAGTGAGCATAGTCATGTTCCCAATAGAAGAAGGAATAGAACCAGAGAGTTTGTTACCCCATAGATAGAGAACGGATAGGTGTTTTAGAGTTCCAATAGAGGCTGGGATCAAACCGGTGAGATTATTTTCATTAAGCCTCAAGTCAATGAGCTTAGTCATGTTCCCAATAGAAGAAGGAATGGAACCAGAGAGTTTGTTTTTTGAGAGATTGAGAGTGGATAAGTTTCTCAGATTTTCAATAGAAGAAGGAATGGAACCAGAGAGTTTGTTACCCCAGAGAGAAAGAATTGATAAGTTTCTCAGATTTCCAATAGAAGAAGGGATCTTACCAGTTAAATCATTGCTCGACAAGTCAATGAAACTGAGAGACTGTAGTGATCCAATCTCTGGAGGTATGAAGCCAGAGAGTTTGTTACCCCATAGATAGAGAACGGATAGGTGTTTTAGAGTTCCAATAGAGGCTGGGATCAAACCGGTGAGATTATTTTCACTAAGCCTCAAGTCAATGAGCTTAGTCATGTTCCCGATAGAAGAAGGAATGGAACCAGAGAGTTTGTTTTTTGAGAGATTGAGAGTGGATAAGTTTCTCATATCTTCAATAGAATAAGGAATGGAACCAGTGAATTTGTTATTCAAGAGATAAAGACTGGATAAGTTTCTCAGATTTCCAATAGAAGAAGGGATCCTACCAGTTAAATCATTACTCGACAAGCTAAGGGAATTGAGAGACTGTAGTGATCCAATCTCTGGAGGTATCAAACCAGAGAGTTTGTTACCCCATAGATAGAGAATGGATAGGTGTTTTAGAGTTCCAATAGATGCTGGGATCAAACCGGTGAGATTATTTTCATTAAGCCTCAAGTCAATGAGCTTAGTCATGTTCCCAATAGAAGAAGGAATGGAACCAGTGAGTTTGTTATTCAAGAGATAAAGAATGGATAAGTTTCTCAGATTTCCAATAGAAGAAGGGATCCTACCAGTTAAATCATTACTCGACAAGCTAAGGGAATTGAGAGATTGTAGTGATCCAATCTCTGGAGGTATCAAGCCAGAGAGTTTGTTACCCCATAGATAGAGAATGGATAGGTGTTTTAGAGTTCCAATAGAGGTTGGGATCAAACCACTGAGATTATTTTCATAAAGGTACAAAAAGTTAAGACTTGTTAACAATCCTATCTCAAGTGGAATATTTCCTGTGAAATGATTATCACTCAAGTCTAAATTGGTGATTTTGGCCAGGTTACTAATGTGGGATGGAATAGTTCCATAGAGTAAATTGTTCCTGAGATTGAGAGTGAGAAGATTGGGGAAGGATGAGAAGTTGAAACTATAAAGCGTACCTCTCAGACCAAAATGTGGAAGGCTGAAATCCGCGACACTTCCAGAATTGTCACAAGTGATTCCAAGCCACTTGCAAGGGCTGCTGCCAACCCATGAAGACAGGACAGATTGGCTGTGGTTGTCATCCAGACTTGCTTTCCATTTTAGGAGAGCCTCCGCTTCTTTATTACCTTCAGCAGCTACATATTTGGCAGCACCAAATGAAGTTGCAGAGGAGTTAGGAGGAAAGGCAAAGAAAGAAGGAATGCACATTAGAAGGAGAAAAAAAAGGACTTGGAGAAACATTGAGAATGGTTTCTGTAGCAAGGACATCATGTCTAAGGGATATGGTTTCCTATGGCAGATGAAGATCCTGGGCTCCAATGATAGGTTTTTATAGAAAAAAAGAAATGGAATGTTTATTGGAATTTTTAATTGTGAAATTTCCTATTCATTTTTGTTCTTATTTTACAGAATTTGATATATATACGTCAACAACAGTGACATCAGTTTTTATTGGGTGGAAGATTTGGTAAATCTTAGGAAAATTCATTTCCAAGTCCTATAATTTCTAACGATGGTTAATTGTTGGCTCATTCGTTCGATGCCCAAAGCTTGTTTAAGGTAATATATAGGAGTGCTGCGCAAAATCATAAATAAGGTTTTTAAAAATATTTAAGGAATAATTTTTATTATTTTTAAATAATTTTTATTTTGTATTTATGATCTTTTTTTTGGAGTAATTTTTATTTTATAAAGTATAATTGACAAAAATATTTTACTTATTCTTGGAATTTTTTTGTTCAACGAAGGTCTTAGATCATTGTCCAAGTTATCCATATGCTTTTGTTGGCTTGATCAAAACTTTTCATCCTAGTAATATTTCTAGGATATTGTTAAAATTCATGATTTTTCATAATATGTCTATTAAATTTCACTTGTTTTATTTGTTCATTCTAACTATCAAATTTTTGATCCATAATTTGGTACTAATTCAATAAAAAATATATATATATATATATAAACCTGAGAAATAAAAGAAAAACAATTAAAATAGTAAATAAATTAAGAAAAATAAATTTATTAAACATACTATTTAATTTTCTAGACTAAATAAAAAATAAAAATAACTAAGAAAAAAAATATTTTGTTTTTTTTTAATCTTTTGCATCAGTTTTCTCTCCTTTAATTGAATCGGTGAAGCAATAATATAAGAGACTGCTTAATTAATCGCGGGCTCTCAATTAATTGGAATTGCAAGGTAAAGGAATCTTTCATTCTGAAATTTCTAAATAATCTTTTTTTCTACCTTTCCAAATCATAGGACTCCCTATTAATTGGAAAGTAATATGCATATTGTGGGTCATCGTTCCAAATTTGACTTGGTAATAATTAATATTGTTTCATTACTCAATAATCACGATATTTTTCTCAATGTTGCCTTTGCAAATTGCTAGTATGTCAGTATTTTTATGCCTTTCACACAGCTTATGGTTACTTTTATAGTTATTAAACTCAAGTTGGGGATCAATCTAGGATTCATGATTATTTTATAATGTATCCTCCACCATTACTATTGTATATATAGAAAAGGTTGGCTAACCAATAGGTTAAGCCTCCCAATTATTCTCAACTTGGTATCAGAGTCTTCTGTTGTCAGAACTCTTCTCTCCCTCTCCCCCCTGCAGTCGGCCTCCTCTCTCCCTCTCCTAAATGGACTATGTTGTTGTCGCCGCCTTCTCCCTCCACCAAACCGGCGGTGCAACCTAGCCAGCCCCTCAGAAGCTACTACCGCTAGTTCTTTCTCCCACCACCAGCAGCCCTAACCTACATAGCATAACCATGGTTCCTTCTCCCATGTTTTTGTCATACCTCTTCACATCATGGGGACAACAACTCCTATCATTGCGTTGTCCAACACTCATCAAGTGGTCTCATTGAAGCTTATGACCACCAACTATCTCTATTGGCGAATGCAGATGAAGCCATATCTTCTTTGTCAAGGTGTTTTCTACTTTGTCGATGGCTCTTCTTTGTCAATCAACCCCTCTTTTCTCTGTTGGAAGCAATAGGATCAGCTTATTTTAAGCGTGTTACTCTCCTCTCTCTCCATGGACGTCCTGCATCTTGTGATAGATTGTCAGACTTCTTCTTGTGTTTGGCGCACTCTTTAGAAAGCATTCGCTTCTCCGTCGAATTCTCGCATATGAAACTCCATGGGTCTTTTCAAGATCTTCGACAAGGAGATGCTTCGGTTACTACATACATGCAGCACACCAAGTCATTATTTGATGAATTGAATGTTGTTGGTCAGCCCCTCTCTCTTGAAGACTTCAACCTCTATATATTTTGTGGTCTTTATGGTGAGTTTAAAGACTTGGTAACTAGTCACGTGACCAAAGCAAAACAGCTGTCATACGCGGACCTTCACAACCATCTTCTTACTCATGAGTTTCTGCATAAGACTTCTCTTTCATCCTTGGCTGCAAATCCACCTCTGCTGCCCACACCATCTCTGCTGCCCTCTGCTCATCTTGCCTAGTAGCAGCACAACTCTAGTTTTAGATGTAATAGAGGTCATTCCCGCGGCAACTGGCGCTCTAACAACAACAGGTACAACAGCCATGGCAAGTCTGATTTTCATGGCTCTCATTCCTCTGCTCCCATGGACTGGAAGCAAGGTCATTAGCAGCAACCTAGATGGCCTTCTGCTGGTGGGCAGTGGTCTCCTCATCGGTCCTTTGAGCTGAATGTCAAATGTCAATTATGCTTCTCCTTCGGCCACACAGCCCCACAATGTGCTCAGTTTCACAGCAATGGTCACCAGCCCTCTGCTCATCTTGTTGTTGGTCTGATTTCTACCCCTACTTGGTTCCGGGACACCGGTGCAAACCAACACGTTACGTCTAATCTTGCGACTCTGACCGATTTTGCACCCTATCTTGGTAATGATCACTTGCATGTTGGTGACGGTAAGGGTCTATCCATATCCCATATTGGACATACCATGTTACGTTCCCTTAAACACACCTTTACATTATCTAATGTTCTCCATGTTCCTCACATTACCAAACCATTGCTATCTGTTCAGAAATTTTATCATGATAATAATATTTAATTTGAATTTCACGTCTTTGTGTTTTATGTAAAGGATCTCATCACCAAAGCAGTGCTCCTTTCCGGTCAGAGCAATAATGATCTCTATGTTCTCTCTGAGTCTTCTGCCACCACTAGTCCTCAAGCTTATTGGTCTCCTTGTGTCTCTATCACTGCTGATCTGTGGCATTGTCAATTAGGTCGTCCTACTTCCTGTATTTTCAATTTTTTAGTTTTCAAAAATAAAATAATATGTACTTTTAGGCGCTCTCTTGTTCAATGTCAAGCATGTCTGCTTGGCAAGTCTTCGCGTTTATCTTTGCGACTTACAAGTCACAAAACTTCTACTCCACTTGATTTAATATTTAGTGATGTTTGGGGTCATGCTCTTATGTTTTCCTTTGATGTTATAACAGCGTTGAACGTCGCCATCGTCATATTGTTGAAATAAGTCTTACCCTCCTAGGACAATGTAGTGCCCCGTTATGATTTTGGAATTATGTGTTTGAATCATTAGTATATCTCATCAATCGCATGCCCACTCTTTTCCTCCAAAATCATTCTCCTTTTGAATGTTTGTTTAATTAGACTCCTGCTTATGATTTTCCACGTGCTTTTGGGTGTCTCTATTTTCCTTCTTTGCGTCTATACCATGCTCATAAGTTGGATTTTCGTTTATCTCCATGTGTGTTCTTAGGGTATAGTTCCTCTCATCTTGGTTATCGTTGTCTTGATTTAGCGTCTCAACGTGTATATGTCTCCCGTCATGTTTGTTTTCATGAAAATGTGTTTCTGTTTGCTAATTCTAAATAGATAGCTCCCCCCACATCCACCTCTACCCAGCCAACACACTTGCTCACCTTGATTACCTTTCCCGTTTTTCACCTAGCAGACCCGCCAATCACCCCTCCCAGCGGCTCTACTGCACTTCCTGCCCCACAAACATAGCCACCCCGTTCCCCACCCTTATCTGCCACCATACCACCATCCCACAACCCTACCCTTATGTCACCATCTGCATGTTTTTCTAATTATCATTATGCAGGCATAGGTTCTCCTTCTTCATAATTGCATTTTTCCATGTATGTTACTATCGCCAGCCTAGATTCTGCAGCAAGCTCTCCTTCATATGATGGTTCTTCGCCCATGGCTGCCAAAAAACTGCACTTCTCATGGCATCTGTAGCCTCCTATGCTGCACCTAGCTATCGGGTAATGTCCTCTCCTACCTCTGAGCCCATTGCCTTCTCTGATGCTAACAGGTATAAGGCGTGGCATGGTGCTATGCACGATGAAATTCAGGCCCTACGCTCCAATAACACTTGGTCCTTGGTTCCCTTTCATCCTTCGATGAATGTTGTTGGTAGTCGGTGGGTGTACAAGATAAAGCATTGTGTGAATGGCAGTATTAAGAGATATAAGGCACGTTTGGTTGCTAGAGGCTTTACTCAGCAAGAAGGCATTTGATTATTCTGAAACTTTCAATCCAGTTGTTAAGCCAGCGACCGTCAGATTAGTCTTCTCCATTGCGGTCTCGCGTAATTGGAAGATCCATCAACTTGATATTCATAATGCCTTTCTTAATGGTGTTCTTACTGAAGAGGTCTACATGAAACAACCTCCAGATTTGTTGATTCTGCTCTTCCCTCTCATGTGTGCTGGTTGCATAAATCTCTATATGGTTTAAAACAGGCCCCATGAGCATGGTACACTCGTCTAAGCGACTTTCTGCTTACTGTTGGCTTTCATGCTTCCAAGGTTGACACCTCCTTATTTATCTTGTCTGTTGGTGCTGATATCTTCTATCTTCTGGTTTATGTTGATGACATTCTACTTACGGGTAGCAACTCTACTATACTTCACCGCCTAATACAGTTACTCAGTTTAGAGTTCAAGCTTCGTGACTTAGGCGTTGTTCACTATTTTTTGGGCATTGAGGTGCAATCCACTACTATGGGTCTGATGTTATGACAACATAAGTATATTCTTGACATCCTCTCTCGGGCTAGGATGACTTCCTGCAAACCGGTTGATACGCCTATCTCTACTTCTAAAGTCACCATAATGCCAGATCCCTTGTTCTCTAACCTACACAGTTTCGTCAGATTATGAGTGCTCTTCAATATCTCACTTTTACGAGACCAGATATTTGCTTTGCAGTCAACAGAGTTTGTCAGTTTATGCATACTCCTACAGATTCTCATTAGGGTGCCATTAAATACATTCTATGTTATATATACGGGGTACGACCACCTATGGCTTACATATCACTCGCAATTCCTCCTTTGATCTACATGGATTTACAGATGCAGATTGGGCAGGAAGTACTGATGATCACAAGTCTACAGGTGGTTATCTTATCTTCTTTGGTCAGACACCGATTTCATGGAAATCAAGCAAGCAAATCATAGTTGCTCGCTCCTCCACCGAAGCTGAGTATAAAGCCTTGACAGATGACACTACTGAGATTATTTGGCTTTAGTATCTATTGAGAGATCTATAGATTCATTCTGCTTTTGTTCCTACTATTTAGTGTGATAATCTCGATGCTACTTATTTATCTCTAAATCCTATCTTTCATGCTCATTCTAAACACGTTGAGGTTGACTATCATTTTGTACGAGACCAAGTTGCGAAGAAAGAGATTTAGATTCGCTTTATCTCCTCTCATGATCAACTTGTCAATGCTCTTACTAAGCCACTTCCTACTGCTCCGTTTACTGCTTTTCAATTCAAGCTTCAGGTCGATCCTCCACCCCCAGCTTGATGGGGCATATTATAGAATGTATCTATATAGGAAATATTATAGGTATACTATATAGGAAATAATATAGTCATACTCTTGTGTTGTAACCTCCACCATTACTATTGTATATTGCCCTATACAAATATATAGAAAATGTTGGCTAACAAATAGGTTAAGCCTCCCAATTATTCTCAACTATGATGTAACTTTTTAACTGCCTTTAGCGCAAGAAAGCAGGTCTCGAAAGGTTTTTTTTTAATATGATTGTGTTTACATCAAAAATAAAAATTCACATGGATTATATAATAACAATAGAGACAGGTAAAGGAAGATTTAATTTATCCAAAACTTATATGACTCATCAACAAACATACCTAGTGTGATAATATTTAATATTGTTTCATTACTCAATAATCATGATATTTTTCTCAATGTTGCCTTTGCAAATTGCTAGTGAGTAAGTCGGTATTTTTATGACTTTCACACATCAGTGTTATTTTTATAGTTATTAAACTCAAGTTGTGGTCAATCTAAAATAAGATATGAGTCATGAGGGTTAATCCATATTAACCTTAATTCTCTTTTTTTTTTAATAAAATAGATAAAAACAAAGTTGTTTTGAAAGAAATTTAAAAAAATCAATGAAATTTTTTATCGGGTTTCACTAAGTCACAAGTCAGCCTGGGTTTCTAACTAGGTTACTCGAGTGGTATTGAATCTACCTTTTCTCTGTAACTTTTCTACCTTCTCCTCAATTCTCACCCACCTTATAACTAATTCTGTAATGTGACAAATTTAAAAGACTAGCTCTTCACACAAGAATTATCTAATGTTGAATACCTTTCATTAACAGCAATTCATCTAGCAGAATCTCTTTAAATTCAGCAAGTAAATGTTTGATTGCCTTAGAAATATATATATCATTTATTTTTCATTTATTCTTGTAATATAAAATTACAAGAATCCATATCTACTGCATCATTTTATATCTCATCTCTATCTTTTACAAAGAAAAAAAGACATTTCATAATATTGTGTTACAATCCATTATTTTTAGTCCCTAATTACAGTAGTCTCTTTTTCTTTCTTTCCTCTAATTTCAAACCATTAACTCTTTTTGCTTTCCTTTTGTATTATCAATAAATTAAATTAAATATAAAAAAATTAATTTTTTTTGAAAATATAATTTTGGAAACACAAAGAAATTGCAGGTAAAAAAGGGTTGTAACACCATGCATGTCTGTCTATACATTGACTCGTTGACTCAGGAAATCTTCACGGGGGTGTAACTTTCTAGAATTTATAAACCGACAAGCTATGCTTGTGATATCATGGGTGGATCTGATGTAAGTTGTTTTCATGCTTCATAAAATTGAATACTATTATAGAATAATATAAAATTATTCTTAAAAGTTTACATGATAGCTTAAGTTTTTTTTGTTGGAATAATTATTGATATGATATCAGGATCTTGATGGTCAAAATCATAAGTATGAATTTTAATAATCTTATTCTAATTAATAAAATTAAAAAGAAGATAGTTTTGGGCATATACAAGTTTTAAATCTAAACAACTTTCACTTGAGAGATTGTATTAAAGAATAACATAAAATTATTCTTATAACTTTATCTCATAATTTAAGTTTTTAAATTAAAATAATATTTAAAAAATACGTCAGTAGTGTTGCATCAGTCAAGAAATGTCACAACGTGTCGTGTTAAAAAGTACTTCACTAGAGTTGCATCATTATTCCATGAAAGCCTCAACCTATTTATCGTGCCCATTGGGTTTAAACTTACGATTGGACTTGATGCATCATGAAGTTGGAAATTCAATAGCTAGTAAACTCCCTTGGCCCCAGATTGTGCCATGGGGTCTCAGGAAGTCATGTTCTCTTTGTTTTTTCT
>Ga0307508_10006855_pt1 | contig 10656 bp, 14 predicted proteins | sample 9_EM_MG_FD_203089 | JGI IMG/M metagenome (GOLD analysis project Ga0307508, IMG submission 203089) | Populus trichocarpa ectomycorrhiza microbial communities from riparian zone in the Pacific Northwest, United States - 9_EM | ecosystem: Host-associated > Plants > Roots > Unclassified | place...
CCGGGTGCGATATGATTCCACCATTTCGTGAACGCGTTCTTGAGCGCTAGTTCTCGGACTCCTTTCGGATTAAGCCATGCCACAAACTCGTCCGCCTGATGTAATTTGGTCAGCTATATTGTGAGCGCGCGATAAGATTTTCCCCACCTCCTCGGGCTCCGTGTACACTGCCCACTCTCCGGGAGCCAAGAGACCCTCGCCTTCCTCCTCCTGCCTTCTGGCATCAACGTCATTTTCCTCTCTTCTTGACATCATTTCTAGCTCCATTTCAGTGGGCCCTTGAAGAAATATACGACCAGTACCATACTGGACAACGCCTCCGCTACCCAACAGAGACATGGAACCCATACCGTCAAACCACCAGACTCGATTGTGAAATCGATCTTTGCCGAGTGGCTTAGCTCTGATGGCTCCAAGCAGCTTTCGAAACTCTCGCTCGATGCTCTCGAGTCGGCGTTCGAGTTTGTTGACTTCTTCGTCCAGACGACGGTGTTCCGCTTGTGCTTGCTTCTCTGCGGCAACTTTCGCGCGAGCAATTTCCCTTTGCTTCGCGTGTGCCTGAGCGTGGGCTCGCTGGCGGAGATCTTTCTGGCGCGGTGTAATTTTCTGCCGACCACTACTGTTCGCTGAAGTGGTCTCCGAACCCTCCTCCGACGGCGCATCTGATAGATCGCTGGAGTCATGCGTAGCAACATCTTCCTCTGTCCCGACTGGCGTTGGTTCTTTTTTCGGTCCCGTGTCGCTCACAAGAGCGTTCATCTCCTCGGTACTGTCGATAATCATCACTTTTTTGCAGACTAATGTCTCCACGTCGTACTTACTACTGCTTTTTCAATCGGTTGATTTCAATTTTTTCTTTCCGCAACGCAGTCAAAGACTCCTCGCATCCTTCCATATGGGTATGGATTGCCTTGCTCGACACAGAGAGATTGCATAAAAAGGCCAAGATAGCAATGCGATCAGGAGGTGGAAGAGCGTGATAGCGCTCCCCGGGTGATGACATTAACGAATAAGAAACAGGGGTGGAAATCCGTGAGCTGGATGAACAGGGTGACGATTCCATAATCGGCTCAGGGGCAAAGAGCAGCCTCGTCAGTACCTCCTGTAGGCGAGGGAAATTCTCCAATGTCGCATGCTGGAGAAGTCCTTTAGCGACCATAAGTACGAGTATTGCACCACCTACGTCTTTCAGACATCCAACCAAGGCATCTTCCCAGCCTGCTCTCGCATCTTGGGTGCGAAGTGGAACGCGTTCCCAGCTGTTCCCTACGTCAGCCATCGCAGCCGCCAGCTGGTCAATCGTAATGCCCAGGGTTTTGTGCTGTTCCTCCAGAGTATTCTTCGCACGCAATAAAGAAAGCACGGCACTGTGGCGATTAAATGGCACGGTGCGCAAATTATAAATGAGTGTAGCGTGTATCTCGCAGAGCAAAGGGCATGGGGGTTCTATAACGGAGTGCCGAAGCGCGTGTTCGAAGTCGTCCATCGTAAAAGGAGAGATGTGCAACGGCTGACTACAATGCGACGTCGGCACAAAAGTTTTGATAGAGCATAACACCTACTCACCCGTACACAACCAGGAAATTCCAGGCCATGAGAAAAGATTCGAAAGTAGCTTGATCTTCACCGAAAGGCAAGTGCGCTCGACTAGGAATCGGTTTCTTGACTTTGATACCAGCTTTCTTCTCCTTTTCCGAGATGTGAACATCCAGATCCTCTGTCGGGTAGCGTATGGGTTTCTTCTTCTTCCTTTCTGCCGCAAGCCGCTCAGCTTCTTCTTTGACTTTCTGTTGCCTTTCTACCTTCTCACGTACTTCCCGCTCTCGCTTTTCTGCAGCAGTAACAAGGGTTTTCACTAAGACCGACTCAGAATGTAGGACGAGATGGATAGCATCAACTCACCCCTCTCTTCTTGAGCTGCCGTCAACTTTTTCTGTTTCTTCGTTGGGGGTCCTTCCTTATCCTCCCAGATCTTTTTCCGCTTGTCAATCTCACCCTTTTTAATGTTTTCGACGCCTCTCCGGGTTTCCTCTGGCATAATAGAGTCCACACCATAGTGCTTGGCGATTGCCTCTTTTACAGTCCAAGGTGAAGCCACGGCCGCATCGCGGTCAACGCAATCGCGGATGAACCTCCGGAGAATCGACTTCGAGAAAGCCAGGCGGTCACGACTACCAGAAGAAAGACAGTTAGATCATACACTTCCAACATCATGATACCGACATGCCTCATCATGTTGCACCGAACATCAACCAATCTACCACTCCACTGACCCTTGTCCTTTTGAACAGCTTTTCCTTTTTCGTGACTTTTATCATGGGGCTCTTCCAGAATTTGAACCTGGTAACTGTACTGGAGCGGATCGTCCTTGGCATGTGCTTCCTTCGCGGGTATCTTGAGGTCACCTCCGATCTTATGTATTTGTACATCATTTGTGGTGTCCACCGGGGGGCTCTGAACCGGAGAAGTTGAGGAAGAGGCTTGGTTTGGCGGCAAAGTCTCTGCAACCTCGGAGGATGGCTTTGGTGGATACACTCGAAAGACTTTGGCGTAGAACCTGAAGGGTATGAGATGGTTGGGTGTTAATGAAAGCACCAGCTCACTTGTCCCCCTGTACATCGACGAAAACCTCTGGCGGGATAAATGATCAGCACTGATGAGATCCTACAAGACGAAGACGTACTTTCATCCGAGAAGTACCGGTCCTTGAATCGTTCAAAAACAGCCTCCACCAAATGGTCTAGACGGCCAACGACCTCTGCGTTCGTATCCAAAGTATGTCAATTACAACGGCAGGGAGGCGGACAAAAGGGGCACGTACGCCATTGAACCGCCTTGAGAACAGCGGCTTTTAGTGGTTCAGGGAACCTGGAATGCATTGTCTGGGCCTCTTGCTGTTCGCTCTCGAGCGCTTGGAAGTAGTCAAGGCCACTCTTGCCTGTGACCTCGCACTGGAACTGTTTCAGTCTGTAGAAGGACATTCTCGCAGCATAAGCCCTGGGGACGGGGAGGAAGATCTGTGAGGGAAGGGCGAGGGGGGTAGTCAGTCACACGCACTCGTAGGTTTCGAATATCTCTCCGGTTTGATGCAGATAATAAACCTCCTTGTCAGGGCTCGACTGTGCGGCTTGGAGGAGGGCTTGGGAGGGTTCTGTGAGCACTACACGTTTGCGCCTGCATGTTGGCATTGTAGGATGAGAGGAGGAAAAAAGAAAGTGAGAGAATGCGGGAAAGAGAGGGAAAGGCCGCGAGTGGCTATTAGGGAGGAAACGTTGGCATGTAGCCGCTACGGCGGTCCCTGTGCATTTTTGCAACCAACCCCTGCACACAAGGGACCGAAATCTCCTATGCAATCTTTTTATTCCCCCTCATGCCTCTCTCCGGCGAACGTCCATCACTCAGATAAACAACACGCGTCTATTCCAATTTTTAAAATGTCATAGCCTCGCGAGTCCTGCCTCCTACAGCTCCACGGGGCTACACGGCCATCATGCGACGCGAGTCCGGCGCAAACACTCGGCGGTCATCGAGTGTGATATTGACCACGCCGACCAGCCCCGAGGTCCGGACGAGACAGCCTCGCAAGATACGCACAGAAGACACATCACTCGCCGCCTCCGCGTCCCGAACCTCCTGGGTCACCTCCCGTTTCTAACCAAGGCCTCCATGTGAGTCTGTGCCTTCTGTCGGCTCCATCGTCTTGCGTGTGTTGGTACTATAATCAATCTGGCACTGAGCGCGTGTTGCGTCACAGTGACAGAACCATCGGAGGGGCCGCTTGCCTAGGATTGTACTCTGGAGGAAACAGATGCCCTTTTCCACGTGACGCATCTGAATGATCACGTGGTCAGACTCGAGCTCTAAATAAACAGCTTTGCGAGCCGTTGCTTGGGATGTGGATGTGAGTGGCGACCGGTGACGGGGCGTAGCAAGTGTATTTGGATCGCTTTTATGGACAGTATAATTGTATATTTCTGTTTCGCGGGTTCATGCAAACGAGTACACAACGATATAGATAACATGCGTTGATCATGCTCATCTTGTCGCAAATCCCCCTCAGTCTGTGATGCGCAGCACACTAACAGACAGTATACGCTGCACGAAGATACACGAACAGGAGAAACATGGCACGCGCAGACACGACCCCCTCGACGACTCACTTTGCTGAGCAAGCCCGGGCCATCGTAATCACTTGACCCGATCACGTGTGCATACCAAAACCCCACCCAGAGCTGAGGAACCTTCCTTGCAAGCTAGTAACACGCAAGAGCTGCCATCACCTGTCACTAAACGGAAAGGCAAACATAGGGAAGCATCATTTAGTCTAGAGAAGATTTAAAGAATGAACGAATGAGTAAATGGCATGCATTGCAGATCGAATCGTGGTTTACAGCGTGCAGAGATAAAGAGAGGATGAGTAAACTAAAACTAAAGCAGAAATCCAATGAGTGACAACATTAATCAAGATTCACGCGCACTCTGCCACTGTCCGGTGGTTTCGGCGAGGATTCAGAAGCACCTAGACGGGTGAATTTGTTTCGGAAGCGTCCTGTGCGTGCCAGCTCTTTGCCTTGACTTGTCCCGTTGCTCGGAAGTTCATGAGATCGAGTATGCGTGATGCGTGTATCATTTACCAACTCCTCCGCACCTTTACCGGGTCGGGAGAGAGATAGAAGACGGCGTAGACCCGACCCGCCACCTCGCACTCTCCCACCCTTGCCATCTTTGGCGTCGATAACGACGATAGCTTTGCCTGCCGTGGACATAGCCGCCTTCTCATTTACATGCGATACCTTGCGAACACGATCCTGGTTCGGTATGGTCGGACTCGCAAGAGGAGAGGGTGAGTGTCCATTGGCGTGATCCTTGCCTTCCACATTGACCAGGACCCAACCGTTGCCACTACCACTTCGACTTCCGGTTTTCGTTGGCGAGGCCGGTGCGCTAGAGCCACCCTTCGACCTCCCAGGGCTATCCGCCGAGGGGATGGGTATGGAAGGAGGTGGCGATCGGGGTGCGATCATCCCTATCATCCCAGCTTCACTCTTGCGCACAGCCCCGTCATGCACAAGTTCAGGTGAAGCTACCCGTACATCGACATCGTGCAGAGACCTGTCAGGATGCCTGCCGTGTTCCGGGCGAACAGTGGCCTCGTCCGTTTTCGAAGAATCATTGGCTTCCTCCTCTGGGGTCGTCGACCAACCCCCAGGCAGCATTGGAGTGTGCAACACGGGATGAGGCCTGGGTTCCTCTGTAAACACCTCTTGCTCCTCCTCGATATTCTCAATGCCCTCTGGCTTACCCAATCCAGTCCACCTGATGGGGACATCGCAAGATCCCATAGTGTCAACAGAATTAGCAGAAAATGCCGAATCCCGTATGCGGAACATTCCCGGACTGAGAAGCGTCGAGTTCTCTCCTAATACAAAGTCTTGTGCCCGAGGCATACCCAGGGACCCGCTTGGAGGCGGTGAGGGAGTACGAGGGTCGCGTGAATTTGAAGTAAGCAATGGTGGGGTTTTTGAACGCGTTGACACCGGCCGCATGGCGCTGACTCGACGGTGTGGAGATGGTGACCTCGACCTGTTGTTCATGTGTCGTTCTGAAGGAGAGTGAACGGTCGCTTCGTTATCACATTTAGGTTCCGGTGGCTCTCCAGAGTTCGGGAGATAGATTGCTTTAGAGATAAATTTGTTTCGATTGAGTGTCCCGACCCCAGTCATATTCTCACAACTACTCGGCACCGCACTAGCCAGGGAAGTACGGTAATGATCACGTTCGTCATCGTCGTGCACATCAAAGTCCACAGAGACGGGTACTTGAGCTCTTGGAGCGGGTTTACGCATTCCGATACCAGGAACTGCGAGTGGAGACAATGGTGCAGGAAAAGACGTTGGAAAGCCGTTGGTCTCGGTAGTTGCTCGGGTATGATAGGGGGAAGAAGAGGGAGGCAGCAAATGCTGAGGGGCCGTTGCAACCCGTCTGTGCAACGACGTTGGGATAACTCCCACGTCGGAACTGCGCCCGGGTTCAGGGGTAGACGCCCTGTTTGATCGTCGAACATCCAACATGGACCCAGACTGGCTAATTGGTGACTCTGGACAATTTTGATCGTATGGGTCGGGAGAACCAGGTCCGATGAAAACCCACAAATCTTTCACTCGTGAGCGACCACATATGGAAAGGGAGGTAACCATTGTGCAAGCGTGGCCATCGAGAGAAGTCAGGAGAGAAAGGATTTGATGAAGCGAATCGGTTGCAAATGTGTCCTCGTTGAACCCTGACAGAGCCAGAACTGAGTTGGTAGCAGGCACATGACAAATATGTTATATACACACAGCTGTATCCCTTGAGCTTGAACTCGTATGCTGCATCTCCGACCTTGTTCTCTGACACGACCCCTCTTGGCCAAGAGCCACGAACTGCCTGTAGAATGGCTGGAGTAGAATTCAAAGGAGGGGAAATGACACGCATGACGGTGCTCGAGATGAAAGATATCGCAAAGGGCGTCTTCCTCTCGTGCTTACTACCGGTGCCATGAGATAAATTGCTCCCAGAACCAGCAGGGATTGGAGATTGGGGTGGAAATTGCAATGACGGAGTAGATAGGCGAGAGAAAGAAATTGCTAAACGATCATCGCGTTCGCGACCATAGTCGATGGTAGAGAGGATAGAATAACTATGCCTATAAATAACAGCAATGATGTCGAGGAGGATGCGCTCCGTACGTGCGCTCTTTGGGGAAGCCCAAGGTTTACCGTGGAGTTGAAACTCGCACAGCTTTTGGGTCGTATCCTCGCGGCAAGCGGCGTTGAGGTAGAAGTGGTCAAAGAGACGGCGTAGGTCTGCGATGACCTCGAACGAGAAAGAGTAAAGCCTAATGAAGCTTGAACCGGATATAGCTAGTAAGGAGAAATCTGAGGTCGTCCGCTGGTCACGAATGAATTCTTTCCTGGGAACAAAGCCAGAATCCGTCAAGCTAGAAACTGGTTGCATGTGAGCGATGGTCGGCCAGGATGGGGTGTGAACGGCAAGGGCGAGACGACCAGGACGTATATCCAAGCCAAAAGCCTGAGCGGGATGGTAAACGTCAGGTAAACGGGTGGCTAAGGTTGAATCAAAAGTGGAAAGAGGCGAGAATGAAACTTACGAGAAAACGTGCAAGACACGCCAATCGGTGTGTAAAGGTGATTTGTACAGTGGCCGGGTGAGGCGACAGCGAGAGAAAGATGGGTTCTGGATGGTGCACAGACGGTCCGGCAGTAGGGGTGCAAGGAAGTCCGTCGCTCCAACGCTGCGCAGGGCACGTTCGGCTGGCTTTGGCTCTGACTTGCCCCCACACCAATTCTGGGTGACATCACAAACGCGTGTCGGTGGCGGTGCGATGTCCAGCCGGATCACCGCAATACAGCATGGTCTGCCCAAGGGCCCCCCTGAGGTACCAGGACCAGATGTGCTCTCCCTGGATCGGTAAACGGGCTTGACGGCCGTGCTGTAGCAATCGAAAACGTAGCGAGTATCATGTAGCTTGCACAGTTATCACCAGATCACAGCCTAGACAGGTCTTACGTATCATTTCCCAAGTCGGTCCGCAGTCGGCTCCATCGATCGCGGTAACGGCCCGCTCACCTACCCAGGCATCACAAGTGACAATTCATTGGCGACCCATACTTCAAGTTCCTCCTCCAGGACGAACTCTGTAGCCGACATGGCAAGCCTGACAAAGCTAAACGTTTTAATGTGTAAGTTTCAACGACTGTAATCCATCTCCATTCCCAACTGACGTCTTGCTCTCTCCCAAGGTGGCACGGTACGTGGGTATGCTTGCGAACACATTCACGACCAGTCGTCAATGGTGTAACGCAGGGTGAGTATACCACAGGATGGACAGGTCAAGGAGCTTCCAAATCCGACAAGAAGGTGAGCTGACCCTCCATTATAACACCATTTCATTGATCTGTCGACCGGTTTTCTAGATTGGCGTTAGTTCAGCCGTCCTGTGTTCCTTTCTTTGTCATGACACACTGTTGCAGGTGGTTGGTCTGACACTGTTCGATCTTCGGAGACTCGGAAAGGTGCACAATTGAAGGATTGATTGAATCTACCGCCAGTATGGCCTCACGAAATAGCGCTAGGTCGATAAACTTGCGATGGTTGGCGTCAACGGATCCAAGTTTCCTCTCATCCGGCAGCATCTACAGGAGAACATAGGCAATGTCTACAGGGACATGAACACCTCGTAAGGGTTAAGAACATCCTTACGACAATCCTTGACACCAAATATTGTTGCAGATTCGACGAGTTTCCCAAAGAAGGAAAACTCGATCCAGAAGCGTGTCAGTAATCTATTAAACGATCGCGTCATACAAACTCTTAACCCTCTATGCCAGACAAGCAGGCAATTGACAGGATGTCTCCTGGTGATGCTGTGGTTATCTTTACTCCAGACAGTAGGGTTTCGTTCGAGGCTACGAAGAGGTACAGATCATGACGCTTTTGATCCCACAGATACCCATTACCCCATCAGTCTGTACGCAATCGAACGTGGTGTTCACGTCCTTGTTACCAAACCGGCAACTCAGCTTCTTTCTCACCACAACGAACTCATTGAAGCTGCTCGGAAGCATAATGTTATATGCTTCGTCGAGCACCACAAACGTTTCGATCCCGTTTACAGCGATGCCAAAGCGAGGGCACAATCACTTGGAGAATTCAACTTCTTCAGTGCATGGATGAGCCAACCAAAAAGTCAGCTGGAGACGTTCAAAGCCTGGGCTGGTAAAGACTCGGATATCAGGTTAATGGATATTACGTATACGAAATCACTCTTGACATTCTTGTTCTGTTCTCTTTCCAGCTACTATCTCTCTTCGCATCACATTGATATTTGCTGTTGGATCCTGCAGGACAAGGCCGTACCAACTCGCGTCGTTGCGAGTGCTGCTACCGGTATAGCTACAAGCGAACCCTACAACTGTGTACCACAGACAGAAGATACTATCACTCTCCTCGTCGATTGGAAATCTATCACCAGCCAAAGACACAAGGGAACCGCAGTATACACTGCATCTTGGACTGCGCCTTTGAAAGCTGGGATCCATTCGGCTCAACACTGGTACTACATGGGAGAAAAGGTGGGTACGACAATACTCAGTAATCCTCCAATACATCCATCGTCGTACATTTCAGGGGGACATCAACGTCGATCAGGCTCACCGTGGCTATGATGTCACTGTGGACGAGAAGGGGAAGACATGGTATAATCCGTTCTAGTATGTCACACCCGGACTTATCCCGGGTAGCTTGCTGATGCATACATGGTTAGTATGAAGTACTCTCCGTCTGAGACAGGTCACTTTGACGGGCAACGGGGGTACGGGTATATATCGATCGAGAAATTCGTCGACGCCGCACGCGAAGTGAACGCCGGCCTGGCGAAACCAAGTAACTTTGATGCAAGCGGATATCCAACCATTGCAAACACTGTGCTCACAACAGCGATTCTCAACGCCGGTCGCATTAGCCTAGATGAGAAGAGGCATGTGGGTATTAGGAAAAGTGATGGTGTGTGGTTGCTAGAATAGAAGTCCCGAATCTGTTGTTCTCAAGCGGAAATAAAAAGTCCCCGGCGATACAGTATGGTCGGTTGAACATAATCTTACTCTGGTGTATGTGCATTATATACGTTCGCCTTGTCAAGTTTCCGAATTGCCTGGCCTGCATAGGAACGCAATCCTGATCAGCATGTTTATCGCATGATGAGGGCCTAGACCGGTAATTGCAATATACTTGCATCTCGGATGTCGACTTCTCCCAGCGAGTTCCCATTTTTTGCTGCGCCCGAGGCACACGATAATTATAACAGTCACCCGGTGTTCCTGAAGCTCTGGTGCTGTGTATTGTCATGGTCACCCGTGCGTATGTGCATTCTGATAGGAAATGGTCTTACCAAATAACTTGAACGACCGAGTCAAATTTGCCATGAGACACACAAGGCCCAGTACTTAGCCCTTGGGATTGCGGGTACGGTATTGTAAAAACATTGTTCAGTTGGGTAGGAGATGCGGAGGATGCTGCAACATTGACGAGATGGAATGTGTAACAAGTGCGCGGAAAGCTAAATTAAAGTAGGCACAGGGAAACGTATACGGCTGGTCGAGGGCCAAAGACAAACCGATGCAAGAAACCACACGTAACGAGCCAAACGGTCGACAAAGAATGAAATGTGAACAGAATGATAATGTGAAGAATAATATAGAACGAATGCGATTGACAGTGAATGGGGAATCTGTCGACCTCGTCACGTGGGGAATATTGCGAGTGATTTTAAGGGAAAGCGAGCGATGTGACGGATGGTGTATGCATAGAGGACCAGGGATCAGAATGAGTGGGAATGATTGCACATTGTTTGTAGAGTCGACACAACGTGAAGGCGATTGTTCGCAGCAGGAGGCGAGGGAAGCTGCTGACAAAAGGTCTTGTCATGCATCATGTGGTTTGGCACAGCTAGATGCGCTGGCTTGGCCATCGTCCTCCTAGAGATAGCTTGTCGGTGGACTCGGTGGAATGAAGACGGAAGGGTGAAATATTGCAAAGGAGGGATTATGCACGGATGATGGATGGTGAAACAGTGCACAAGTGGCTGAGGGTGTGGGT
>Ga0307508_10006856_pt1 | contig 10655 bp, 11 predicted proteins | sample 9_EM_MG_FD_203089 | JGI IMG/M metagenome (GOLD analysis project Ga0307508, IMG submission 203089) | Populus trichocarpa ectomycorrhiza microbial communities from riparian zone in the Pacific Northwest, United States - 9_EM | ecosystem: Host-associated > Plants > Roots > Unclassified | place...
CTGCACGATTTCGCATCCCAGACAACCACCCACATCCACGCTCAGAGTCACCTTTTCGTCCTCCATGGCTGACTTGAGAATGGAATTTAAACCTGCGACCCTTTTACCAGGGCAGCAGCCCCAGATCACTCAATTTTGTCGGGAGGTCCGGAGAAATAACTGGAGCCAACTGGGTTCCTCGACCACGGCAATCGTCTATTCGTGGGGTCTTTTTCTTCACAAACTACATTTTGATCTCGTTGATTCATGTCTCTCCAGGTACAGGAGTCAATGGTGGCACGCCAACACCCACGACCCTAGACTCCATGTAACAGTCAGATACGATCGCCGGGTTCCGGCCACTCGCCGAGTCCATATCTATCAGGATGGAACCGCGAACTTGTACCCTCATACTGGCCTTCGTGCGAGGCTCATGAAAACCACCGCCCTTGCCGACGAAGAGGGTTCAGATGGGTCTGTAGAGTTTTCAGACCAAGAAGACCAAGAAAGCCCAGAAGCAGCGGGCAATTAGGTGTGTTCTGCTGTCCTCCAAGCCGGGGTACGGGGATTGTATCTGATATACCGTACACCAGTGCTTTTGCCATACCACGGGGATAGCTGGAGCTACGTAAGATCGTTGAATTCGCTGGTCATATTGAATTTGATATCGCATTTTGAATACATAAGGATTTATGAAAACGGCTGTAAGAACCAATCATCAGAGTTCGGATCAAACGAGATCTTGGTAACGGTGATTGCTGATGGTAGTAGTTTTTTCACTGTGGTGGAAAGGCGAGCGGTTATGCAGCCTGGTCAAGCTGAAAGCGCCGTCACTAGTCACTCGAGATGCACTTGACACGAGACGCTTAAGGAAGAATCATGATAAAAGACACTCGATAATTTTTGATAATCATCAAGCACAAATTGTCTGCCGCAGTGGATACGAATGCCACTGCAGACTAATTGGTAATAGTATCAGACTGGCTGCGGTTTCTCCGATGCCTCAGGCTCGAGGTGGCACAATATATTGGAACGTTCCTTCGAGGCTGCGACTTGGCCGATCCTGAATGTCAATGTAGTTCTTTAACTAGCTATTCTCATAAGGATCCTTATGGTCAGACGTTCCAGAAGTTTAAGCGGCAATTTCCGTGTCCGCAACAATCATGCGGACAATCCCGCACCAATCCAATCTCGCACCAATCTCGTCGATTCCGATGCCTGGTCTTAGTTTCAATGACACAACCCGAGGAAAGCCCCTAAATCACATATATAACCAACTTTGTATCACAGACAGAAGAGGTGGATGTGCCCTCCTACATTCGTAACATTGAAACAAGTCAGGCTTCGCCATACCAAATACGTATCGTGTAGTCCTCCGAGCCAGACACTATCCAGTTGCCATCAGGTGAGAAAGCAACAGACCGGACCCGACCCGTATGTCCTTCCAAAGGCGCTCCCAACTGCTTGCCTGTTTTCACATCCCAAACTCGAGCAGTGTTGTCTGATGAGCCCGACGCTAGCCGCTTCCCATCTGGCGAAAAGGTTACAGACCGGACGACATCTTCGTGCCCTTTGAATGGCTTTCCCACTGGTGTCCCCGTCTCCGCGTCGAAGATCCGAATTGTGAAATCGGCTGAGCCCGAAACGACATAAAGTCCGTCTCGCGAAAACGCGACAGAAGTCACCAAATCTTTGTGCCCTCGGAGTGGTTTACCCATTTGATCCCCCGTGTGCAGGTCCCAGATCCAGGCTGTAGTGTCGTTCGAACTGTACGCTATGCGGTTTCCATGAGGCGAAAATGCAACACATTGGATACTGCCTGTGTGTCTGACGATTCGCTCGTCCACATGTTTCCCAGTCTCCACATCCCATATTCGAACTGTCATGTCACGCGACCCCGAAGCAATTTGCTTGCCATCAGGTGAAACTGCGACCGTCGTAACACAATCCTCATGTCCTATTAATCCCCCCTCCTGCTTTCTCGTTTCCACATCCCAAATCCAAACATTTTTGCCCCACGAACCTGAGATTACACGTCGATTCTCATTGGGCAGGAACGCAACAGCGTTGACCCGGTCCTGGTGTCCTACGAGCCTTCCCACTTGTCTCCAGGTCTCCACATCCCATAGGCCAACCGTCTGGTCCGCAGAAGCCGAAGCCATGAGTTTGCTATCGGACGAGAACGCAATAGAATTGACTTGAGCCGTGTGTCCTTGCAAAATATTTCTGCTACCTTCAGGTTGGAATAAAGGCTTCAGCCCTCACGGAACAAGAAAGGCAAATGTTGACCCACGGTCCGTGAACCACGCAACAAACTCTTTCGCCGTCTTCTTGTACTCCTCGTTCTCGCTCTCCAAAAGGTCTGACATTAAGGGTTGGATTTCGCTCAGAGGACTGAGTTTGAACTGTGAATTGCCTTGAGAGTTCTCTCGGACAGCGTCAATCAAGATACGTAGGCTCCGGCACTTGGCTTCCTGCCCAAGAGGCGAATCCGTCCTTTTTAAAGCCTCAATAACCTTCTCATACACAGCTTGTCTGCCTTCACCTAAACGACCATATCTAAGTGATGGGCGAAATCTGGGAAGAACTGAAGCTTACCGGATTTCGCTATGTTGCTGAGAGTCTCTGATGCCATGTCGGGCTCGTCAATAAATTTCTCTATGGCACTTGCTGCATACTCGTACAAGTCAAACTCGACCCACATGGACTTGAAATCTTGATCATTTCTCCTATCCCAGAATGTATTGCCCCCTTCCACTGGACGTGCTTTCGGGATGTAATTTGGATTGGACAATAGGGAGCTGTGGATTTTCTGGCTACTGTGGATTTTACGGGTCGACCCGAGATGTGGCCTGATCAAAGTTGACTGAGCAACTAAGTCTTTTTGATACAAGACCAAAAATTTACTTATATGTGATTTCCCTTCTATTTTCCCTTCTTGTGTATGTCAAGCGCTTGAAGGGGAAGATTTCAAAGGGCCGCCAACGCCATGTCAGAGATTCCTTGATCTCGATCTTATCTTCCTCCGAAAGATCACGGTTAAACGGCGACGTGCGAAGGCCGACAGCCTGCGCCTCGAAGACCATCCACCTTAGAGGCGGCCTACTCCGATCCATTGCTTCATTATAGACGTTTCCGCCCCCTCTGAATACGAAATATCACTACCACCAATTTGTCTTGATGAGAAACAATACACTTACATATCTGAGTGGGTCCCTGCGAACCAGACTTCCAATGTATGAGGGCGCTGTTGGCTTGAGGTCTTTCCGGCCTTCGAGTCCGCGACTGCACACCTCTCCTCGGGTTGTGCAGGGTCACCTGGTTTGGGATTCACGTCCTGCGTAGTCGGATTATTGGCACCTTGAGGCTGGTCGTTTGTGGCTTTCCCTCCATAAGCGTACTCAGGCAGGAACTTAACCCGCCGCTCATCAAGTGCTAATGCATGACGGAAGTAGCAGACGTGGGTCATGCCATCAACCGTCCGGGGAAGCATATGCGTGCCACGGACAATCCCAATGGACGAAACAGTGTCCCTGGTAAGAAACCGTAATTAGCTTAAAGGTATAGAGAAGAGGAAGGGACGAATCATGTACCAGACACCCACGAAATGGACTCTGACGTTTTTATGTGAGAACGCATTCTTGAACCGTTGAGCCATCGTAATTTTGCCTCGCGCCTGCGACCCGACTGCCTTCACATCCGAAAGCTCATCACTTTTGGGATCAGCATAGAGCTCGTATGCGCTGAAGATGGTCAATTAATGTACAGTGAGGAACACAAGCTTGAGCTCACAATGGGATCTGGAGCTCGTTTCCTTTATGGATGAGCCCCACCTATAAATTTCCAGTTAATTTACGCGCCAGACGGAACGAAGGCCTGCACCTTGTCAATCATGGCGGAGAGTGCGCGGACTTGAAATGCTCCACGAGAAAACCCTGACAAGATCGTTGAGGATCGATCGATGCATGAACAATGAACGCCGTGACGCACCGAACAGAAAGATACAGTCTCCATCTTCATAATTATCCGAGATCCAGCGATACGCCCCAACAACAGTTCGTTCGAAATCCCTTTATGAAGGAGAGTGAGAAAACGGTTCAAAGATTGAATCCTGGACTTCACCATGCGATAGCTAGATCAATCTTGTGATATAGGACCTTCTTGTAGTGTTTGAGTGACTTCCAGGATGGCCGAGCGTACGTGCCGATACCACTATTGTACCAGGTTCTCTGGTTATCATTAGTTTCCTTCAAGACGAGGTTGTACAATTCTATGACATTAGTATTCTTATTATCACGTAAAGTAACGATGAATGAATATGTTCGTTCTGGCAATGAAGGTAGACATACTCACCTTCTCTCCGAACTGGTTTGAGGTCCCGTCTATACAGACAACAAGGTTTCTACCATTCAGTTTGTGGCGGCAAGGCGTCTGCAGGTTATTGTACCTATGGTTCCTCTACTACGAGAGAAGGTTAACAAACCTTGTCCATTACACCAATATTAGCGGCTTGTTCTATGTGTTGCATTGATAAGAGATGGAGTAGAGGCAAAAAGAGAGCTCACCCATCTGCTGCTGCATATGACTGGCGGACTTCAAGAAGAATATGAGGGGTTATAGTCGGAAAGTGGAGCACGAGGTCGCTTGTCACTTGCACTCTTTATGAGTTACATAAGGCTGAGAGACTATGAAAAGCAAGGAGTGTCAACGTGTTGGCAGTTGCTAGCTTCCCATGAACCGCGAACGTTGAAGGCAATTCGACGTGGATCCAAGGCGTGCAAATGTCGGAACTATTTCAGTCCCATTTTGGCAAACCATTGACGAACGTCGCGGCCACAGCGTGCATAAGCATTATTATGTAAGAGTGAAACATGACGTATCAGAAAACAGATCTCACATTGAAACAGCTCATGTTCGTTGACCCCGTCAACGAGGATACCTTGAGGCAACATAGCGAATCAAGCACAAGAAACCTCTATGGCTTTACCTCCTTACCCACTTCAGCCCTTACTGGCACCTGCAATACCGTTGTATCAGGAATCCAATCGTCCTCAATACCAAAGTAAGTCAAAGATCTTGTTCCTCGAATGAAACTAATCCTGCATTAGGATAGAACACATTTCATATTCACAATTATGAAAGGCCGGACGGTGCGTCAGACGCTGACTTCGCAGACTAGAATTCGAATTCTCTCAATTTTAGCGTCATAATGTCATTCTTTTCGGGGAAACAGGCTCTGGAAAGAGCTCCCTCGTAAACATGATTGTGGGCAAGTCTGTTGCTAAGACGTCGGGTAACGCCAGTGGTTGCACTTTCAAGAACGAGGCCTACGAAACAAGGATAGGCGACGCCTCCTTTTGTATCTACGACACGGCCGGTCTCAACGAGGGTGAGCAAGGCCGTGTTCCGCATTGGAACGCAATTCGAGAACTGTATACGCTCATTCGGGAGCTCGATGGCATCAGTTTGCTTATCTATTGTATGCAAGGAAGGGTCAAGGAGAACGCAAAGGCGAATTGGAACTTATTCAACAAGGTGATCTGTGGAGAGAAGGTTCCAATTATCGCGGCTGTGACAGGACTGGAACAATATGGAAACGAACCAGACGACTGGTGGAGGGATGAAGCCAACAGGAGGACGTTCCGAAACTGTTGGATAAAACCTGAGGCCGTCGGATGTGTTGTTTCGATTCTGGGCAAACAGAATGAATACGAGGACCTTTATACCAAGTCGCAAGCCAAGCTGCGTGGCCTCATCGAGGAACAGCACCTCCGACGGCCATGGCGCGAGGATAAGGATATCTGGTTTGCCAACATCTATGAAAACGTTTACACCGCTGGGTGTTTCCCCCGCAGTCGAGTGGATTTCTCTACCAAGATGCGGTGCCTCATTGCCGCTTTTGCCAAAGAAACGGGCATGGAAGAGAAGGATCGTGAGAAGCTTGAAGGTACTCTGCTCAAGGCGGAGAAGAGGTTTGAAGCTGGGGCAAAGAAGTTGTGGAATGGTTTCGCAAAGTTCAAGTAGTTTTCACCGGTGTACCAGTTTTATACTCCTACTATGGTTATATAAGTCTCTTTTTTTGCTTGGAGGAACCGTTTTTCGACCAAGTGTTAACTATGACCCCATTTGCCGCTGACTGTGTGGCGGCGAACATCTTGTGCTCTTTGGAAATGGAAAACATAACGACCTCACGCTGCATACAATATGTCGGGTGATATCCCTAGTACCTACTTGCGCTCATGTTTAGACGTTGGGTCCAGTATTAAATAGGCAGCATCTACAAGCCTGCGCATAAATTATATTCATTGGAGTGAGTTACAGGAACATCAATTGTCTAATATGAATATGAAGAGGACGCAACGTCGTACATGTGAAACTACTCGTTCTCGTTGAACAAGTCAACGCTTCCGGAATTGCTTCTCCGCAGTGAGCAGAGCGGCTTCAAGCTTCTTGGTGTCTTCTTTTTCCATCTTGCTCACTGTGATAAGTTCGGAAAGCCGATTCCGCATTTCGGTTGAGTAGTCCAGTCGGCGGGAAGGGAAGCAGAACCTGGTGATGGGAACGTCGTGATAGCTGCTGGCAAACCACTCATCCTTCTCCTCGCTCCATGGCTCTCGGAGGTAATGTTTTATGATGAGGTTCCGCACCTTGACTTGCGACTGGGCATAAACGTCCCGTTTCTCCTGATACGAAACGACACATCCGACGGCCTTTGGTGTCATCCCGTTCTTTTGCAACACAGACATTCCTTCGCTCTTCCAGTCATCCGGATTACCATAGGTTTCCAGTCCCGTCACAACCGCAACAATCGGAACCTTCTCTCCACATATAACCTTGTTGAACAAAATCCAGTTGAAGCGTATATTCTCCCAGGCCCTTCCTCGCATACAACAGACGAGCAAGCTGACTCCGTTTAGCTGCCGAATGACCTTGTAAAGTCCTCGAACTGCTTTGCAATGCGGAACACGGCCTCGGTCACCTTCGTTGAGTCCCGTTGTGTCATAAATCGTAAAGGTGGTGTTGCCAATGGTTGCTTTATAGGCTTTATTCTCGAAAGTGCAACCCTCGGCGGAGGCCGACACTTTGGCAACATCTTTGCCTACAATCATGTTTACGAGGGAGCTCTTCCCGGAGCCTGCTTCTCCAAAGAGAATGATGTTACGGACGGAGCTCTAGAATGGTAATTGAAGCTGGTGAGTCCACTATGGATTGAACTTGCAGACGAACTATCCGCAACTCACCATGTATTTCGCTACTTTCTTTTGCGCCAGAGCGGGCCACTTGGGCGGCATGGACCATGAGTTTAGTCTACAATGCTCCCTCACCAGTTTCCACACCTTCTCAGCCGACTCCTTCTCGCTCGTAATGCAGGCGTGTCCGACAAACGACATTTTCTTGATCGTGTTCTCATTCTCGCGCCACCAGGCACCCATGTCGGCCTCCTCTTCTAACCCCGTCACAACCAACAAAATCGGTACTTCTTTCCTACATATAATTCCCCAGAACAAGTCGTAGTTGTCGCGAATTATGTCCACAAGTCTTCCGCGTATGCAGTAAATGAGGAGATTGACGCCGTGATCCTGGACCAGGTTCAGGAGATTCTGGACTGCGGCCTGCGAGGACACGGTGCCATCTTCGGCTTCATTCAAACCAGCTGTGTTCCAGAACGTGTAATTGTCTTCGCCATGCGGGATGGAGTAGCGTTCGCTGGAAGTGGGACCCCCTGCGCCGTCAGACACTTTGGCAATAGGACTGCCTGCCAACATGTTGATTATGGAGCTCTTTCCTGCGCCTGTCCGTCCGAATATGACGATGTTACGAGGAATAGTCCGTTCTACACGGATGGATTTGCTAAATTTCTCTGGGAAATGTTCTGATACTTACTGTTCTCCTTTGTCATTCTGCAACGACAGTGTACGACTTGGTTTTTGTTCGTAGAATTTCTGGATACAATGCACCGCTCGGCGGCACTGACTGGTCAGAGACAACAGTTAAGGGAATACTGAACAAATAAACGTGCCGCAAGCACGAGGTGAGTATAACAGACTTCGTAAGCCGATTTGATCTACATGCAGCTTAGGTGTAACAAGATTGGACACGATGCATGAGGCCTGAGGTTTGAGGACGGACGTAGGACGGCATCAGCTTTCGGCTGGCAGATTCTGTCTGGACAACATGCAGACGTAGTTCTTCTGGAGTCGGGTTTCGTTGAGGAAAAGATAAGGCATTTCCGGGTTACGCCAAGCTTTCCGAGGTCGGCTACGGTGATAACTCGAGAGTCGAATGGCCACCATCCGAAAAGGCGCACTGGTTTCCTGGCACTACTCAAAATCCCCTCAAGCGCAGTAACACGCTCCATTATTGCGTTTAACTCTTCTTCCGTTTCTTCAAGTGCCTATCGACTGCGGAGTCTTAAAGTTATAGACTCCGTTTGTGTTTGTCAATGGGCATGCGGAGTTCCGATTCACTTACAGATATGACCCTCCAGGATCCTCATGCAGGCCGCATGTTGTTCAAACCTGCCACACCTAAGCTGCATGTAAAAGGCGACAACGAATTGCATCGTGATCGCAGCCTGTTTGCGTGTTCGGGTAAGGATAACTGTACTTAACGAAACCAGTCACGCCCACCAAACGAGCCATCGGATTCTGAAATTCTACGAACAAAGGCACGTCGTACATCCTCGCAGAATGACAAAGAACAGTAAGCATCAGAACATTTCCTAGAGAAATTTAACAAATCCATCCATGTAGAAAGCCGTAACATCGTCATATTCGGACAGACAGGCGCAGGAAAGAGCTCCATAATCAACATGTTGGCAGGCCGTCCTATTGCCAAAGTGTCCGGCGGCGCAAGTGGTTGTACCACTTCCAACGAATGCTACTCCATCCCGCATGGCGACGACAAGTACACGTTTTGGGACACGGCCGGTCTGAATGAAGCCGACGATGGTACTGTGTCCTCGCAGGCCGCAGTCCAGAATCTCTTGAACCTGGTCAAGGACCACGGCGTCGACCTCCTCATTTACTGCATACGTGGAAGACTTGTGAACATAATTCGCGTCAACTACGACTTGTTCTGGGGAAATATACTTAGGAAAGAAGTACCAATTGTGTTGGTTGTGACGGGGCTAGAAGGGAAGGCCGACATGGATGGATGGTGGCGCGAGAATGAGAAGACGATCAAGAAAATGAAAATGTCGTTTGACGGACACGCCTGCATTACGAGCTGGAAGGGGAGGGATAATAGATATGAGAAGGAGTACAAAGAGTCGGCTGAGAGAGTGTGGAAACTGGTGAGGGAGCGTTGTTCCATGCCGCCAGAGCGGCCTGCTCTGCCGCAAAAGAAAGTCCTGGAATACATGGTGGGTTACGCCTTGCGTTCGTTGTAGAACTCTTCAGCTAATACCCTTTCTTTTCCTGGGAACAGCATCACAAAGTTAGTCCCAAGTCGTGGAGAGTATGTCGGCAAACAATTCAATTCAAATAGTGGACTCACCAGATTCAATTTACCATTCTAGAGCTCCGTCCATAACATCATTCTCTTTGGAGAAGCAGGCTCCGGGAAGAGCTCTCTCGTAAACATGATTGTAGGCGAAAATGTCGCCAAAGTGTCGGCCTCTCCCGAGGGTTGCACCTTCAAGAATGAAGCCTATGAAGTAATTATTCGCAACACCACCTTTACGATTTATGACACAACGGGACTCAACGAAGGTGACCAAGGCCGTGTTCCGCATTGGGACGCAATTCGAGGACTTTACAAGCTCATTCGGCAACTAAACGGAGTCAGCTTACTCGTCTATTGTATGCGAGGAAGGGTCAAGGAGAATATAACCTCCAACTGGATTTTGTTCAACAAGGTTATATGTGGAGAGAAGGTTCCGATTGTTGTGGTTGTGACGGGACTGGAAGGCCATGGTGATCTGGATGACTGGTGGAGGACAGCAGGCAATCAGAATGCGTTTAAGAGGAACAAGATGACACCCAACGACGTCGGGTGTGTTGTTTCGCATCGGGGGATGCAGAACGAATATGCGGAGGTTTATGCCAAGTCGGGAGCTAAGGTGCGGGACCTCATCATAAAAAATTACCTCCGAGAGCCATGGAGCGAGGAGAAGGATGAGTGGTTTGCCAACAGCTATGACAAAGTTTTCGTCACAAGGCTCTGCTTTTTTTACTACCACCGACTGGAATGCTCAGCCCTAATGCGGACTCGGCTTTCCGAACTTATCACAGTGAGCGACATGGAAACAGAAGACGCCAAGAAGCTTGAAGATACCCTGCTCGTTGCGGAGAAGGAGTTCCGGAAGGGTTACTAGTCTTATTTCCAAGTAGATTTTATGGGTGCGACATTACTTCCTATTTATTTCGACCCTAGGAGATGAATGTAACATGGCTTGCCAGTTCGACCAGGCTTAAGCTGCTTAGTGAGAACTCCGAAACCGTATACTACCTCATCAATCGATGAATGATTCCCTTTGTGCGGCCGCATTTTGCCGTCTTCTCCGAGTCTGGCGAGTCTGGGCAATCATCAGGCTCCTACAGCTGATTGCAAAACGATAGACCCACTTTTGAAATGGCGCGGTTAGTGATGGTATTTACTTGTGGAGCAAGGTACAAACAGACTATACCAATTTCAGTAATGAACAAGGTTGACGTCGGGAGCGCACTGTGCAA
>Ga0307508_10006858_pt1 | contig 10653 bp, 11 predicted proteins | sample 9_EM_MG_FD_203089 | JGI IMG/M metagenome (GOLD analysis project Ga0307508, IMG submission 203089) | Populus trichocarpa ectomycorrhiza microbial communities from riparian zone in the Pacific Northwest, United States - 9_EM | ecosystem: Host-associated > Plants > Roots > Unclassified | place...
CAAAGACCGCACCTATGGATAAGAGGCACAAGCTTCGCCTGACTTTAGTGGTGAACATGGAGGAACCTGTCTCAAATGTTAGATCCGGTCCGAATAGAACCTGTCAACTGAAACATAGTCTTGGTGCGACTATTGAATGCGAACGGTCGGAATCATTACGCAGCCTAACAGAATAATTCCAACACGGTACTACAAGCCTTTCAGAAGAACCACCAGCCGTAGACAGGTGAACCCCGATGGTCAAATTATGGTTATTTTGAGGGGAACGAATCGACTTTGCCGTGGCCCAAGAAAAAAAATGGGGTTCGGAGTTTTTAATCAGGAATCGTAAGAAAGTGGTAAACGTTGGAATACCGTGAAGGTTTAAAAAAAGTCGTTCGTGCTAGACCTTGTGCAAACTGAGGTCGCCTTGGGGAAATTTTCCGTACTGCCAGATATACCGATAGATGCGATACGAGTCGTCCACGAACTTGAAGCGACTTGGGTGCTACACCGTACACGGAAGTGCATCATAGTTCCCATGATAGACGACTCCGACTCCGACTCCGAGGAAGTGTTACAGTTCACCTACGGGTAAGCAAGACGGACCCAAAGACTGGGGTCCTGTGGATTATCAGTCCCAGTTCTCTGGCAGTGACATAGATAGAATGGGAGGTGTGTCAGCAATATCCTGCCAACTGTATGAGCAGCGCTTACTATTGCATATTGGGAGTTCAGCATGCCTGTGGCCAGTTTGATCTTTAACTGGCCTGAGCAATGGGATATGGTAGGGAATGTGCCTCTAGAACCAATATACGACTAAAAGCGGCACCGGGTACTATTACAAAACAAGCATATTACTTACTTTCATGTTTCATCTTTGCAGACAATCCGCCTCTCTTGCGGTTGTGGGAAATACTGCTAATCACCGTGGCCCCAACCAAGGCTATTTTTAGGTGCGTCGTATTTGAATCACATACTTCAAGTTGTAACAGTTGCAAGGAGTTTCTCTATACACCGACTGTCTACTTTACTGATGTGCCGCCTGCTAGACATTCAGCCATTCGCGATTATATCACGTTCAGGACTGGTAGAGGATATAATACAACTATTACCTGGTAGGCCATCACGAATGTAGACTTTCAGTCTAATATCGGGAGCGGCAAGTTGCACCGAGTGGACAGACCCGACAAATTTTCCTTGATGGTACGACACCTCAATCTGGTATCAAGATTTGAAGACACAACAACCACATCATGTGAACTGCTCTACAAAGATGGATGGATAGTCCCCTTGTAGGTCCTCTATCTACAGAAACAAAACCATTCAGTGACAGACGAGAGAGCAACTGCCGCTTGAACACATACCTCCCGTTGATATCCAATATATGCCTTTCTGAGTCGTGTCCACTCTGTCACAAAGGAACGATACCGAGCTTCCTCGTACTTATCGTCGGTTTTTATTTGCAAGTTTCTCTGTCGTGCCTCAATATCCCTCCACCAAGTGTAGTCTACCAGCACAGCCTCGCCAAACTTGCGAAGCGTTGCCACAGTCATGGTTGAGCCCAAGCTGTCAACTTCAGATCCTGTTCACCAAGGTGGGTAGCAGACGTAAAGATCTTGAAAGGAAATACTTACCCTTGTCTCTCTTCTCTGCGATGAGGACCTGTAAGAGCCTCAGTCAAGATTGGTCTTGTCGCCTGTCAGGAAGATCCTACTTGCCTTGTGAATGGCGTTGCGAACTTGGGCGAACTTTTCCAAAAGCTTCGTAGACTCTATATGTTCCTTGACCATTAAGTCCACCATTCCTCGATCGATCGATTTCTTCGATTTGACGATATCCTGCAGGGCCGAGACGATCTTGAGGGCATTTTTTTGGCCTTTCTGCGACCTCTCCAAGCCAGACTGGATCCCATTGAAGTACTCCGTTATCTTCGGTGTAATACTGTCATTGGAGGATAAACCAAACCTAGGTCGAGGTCAGAAATACTGTAGATGACAAAAATATATGCGAATACCAGGCTTTGGCTTTCGTGATACCGCTTTGCTGTTGATTTTCGTCTTCATAGATGGTGGCCAAGTGTTTGAGGGTCTCTGTGTCCATGTTGCGCATTGCGGAAAGCGAATCTGCAGTAAGTTCTGGATGACGTCCCTGCAGGATCTCGATCTGTTGCATCGAATGTGTACAGTCCGATTTTTAAACAAAAGGAGGACAGTCGATACCTGGCGAACATAGTCTCGGTAGTCGTCCATCAATTTTGTCCACTGTTCCTTGAGGTGCTTCAGCCGGTCTGGAGCATAGGAGGTAACGCTTATGTCGCTGCGCTGAGACGTCGATACCTGTCTTATATCTACATCAGACCACCAACTAACATAGACCTCAATGGATCCGCGAAATGTCTCGAGGTCTGGAATGCCTTTCTCGAATTTATCCAATTCTGTCAATGCCACGCACAATTCCATGTAAATGATCAATTTGTCATCCTGGGGTGTTAAATGCCCAAACCTGCTATTGCATGGGACGACTGCTTCTCGTTCTTTGCCTGAAAGATAAGCTAAAGGATGGGCGTCGTGCATCAAACCAGAATTCTTGGAGACAATGAGACACCTTACCATTGAAACCTTGCCGGACACGCCCTTGAATTCGTGGAGAACTTTTCCGGTCTTTTCTTTGCCTTGGCAAGCGACGGCAGCCATTCCCCGGAGGTAGTGAAGCTGTTCCGCCTTTGCACTCAAAAACCCTGGGTTTAAACGCTTATCTGCAAAGTCTATCGCCTCCTGTGCTAGGGAGTGGCTGCATTGCGCTGCATGGATGCTGAATTTTATGGCGTCGGCATACGCCTTGGATTGGGCGATAATACCCTTCAAGGCTGCAGACCTGAGATCGGAGGAAGGTCAAATAAAAAATATCGTAATTAGAGAAACGCACTGAAGTTCGGATTCCTTCAGACACCAGGGTCCAATAATTTCGAAGGCCGCTGTGGTCGAAGCAGCCAGTTCTTTAAGATCAGGGTGCTTGTTGACATCTACGGAAAGAAGGTCAAAGTCTTCGGATTCGGCCATGTTCGACTGGTCGGGGGTTCTTGAGGTCATAATCTCCGTCCGACGCCCTTTTATACGCCTCGTCTGTCACGAACTGATCACGCAAACCTCTGTCATCGAGTCAGACTGTATTCTCCAAGTGAGCCAAACCCATGGTTTCGTCAGGTCGTTCGGTTGAGATATCGATTTAGATGTATTCGCCCACATTGCCTAATTCACGGATGCTGTGTTAACTGAGAAGCAAGAAGGGAAAGATGGTTCCATCCACCAGCCAATCAACGTAAGATTGACGACAAATTGGGTCTGTGGGCGCCAGATGCAAGGTTCAGGTGACTAATATAAACGGGCAGCTTCTCATGCGTTGGATGAAACCAAACAGTTGCACTGGACATCATTCACCCGGATTTTGGTACACTACGGTGGATGGAGAAGGTGGCAGGCTGAGATTGAACAATTGGATGTCCAGGGCAGAGATTCCTCAGCTGTCGGTTGTCTTCACGACCAAGGCGGCCGTCGATTTAAGGTGGCAGTGAGACTGTGGCACGACAAGTGGTCTATCAGATATGGGCTCGCAATATGAGCTACTGACATAAAGGGTGGGGCCAGAGCACTCGTTGATGTATAGGAAGATAAGGAGCAATTGAGTCTGGACCAGAAATTCAATTCTTCTGTTTACGGATTGGCCCGGGTGCGCGGCGATAGTGGCATTTTGGATCTTGCCTCGTGTCACGGGGTTGGTGAGGAATATGTGGTTGACTATGTTAGGGTGAAGCAGGGACTTCTCCCATCGTTTCAAGTTGAAGCCTAGTGTTGCTGGAAGTGTGAGCCGCTCAAGCGCTCAGAGCAATCATGTTGAGTTCGAGTAACCTTATTCGGTCGCTCAAGTTAGTACCTGACCGCGGAGTTTGTAATGATTTTCCTCTTTACCCTGACAGGCTCTCTCCAGAGTTTGCACAATTATCATCCTATCGAAACACGAGTGTCAATGTTTTTACCAGGAAAGTTCGTGTGCAGGCCAGGGTCTAGTCGGGCCGATCGGACCTGTTTTTGTTTATTCGATTACAGATCCACAACTCCTACTAGTCAGTCACCTTGGAAATTTCGGCACTCAGAAACGCAAAATAGAAAGGACTATTTTTCTCTCCCGATGATCGTGACCTCCTATTTTTGACACTCTTCCATTTGTCTTCCATCGGGAAGGTTCCAACACCCTACTTCTCTTCAAATATATGTATAGATATATTCAAGTGACTGAGACAATCCTGGTAAATTTTGGGAGCCGCCTGCATGAGTGAAAAGTTTACAAAACCCCTGGAAAAGGGTCACAGAGGAGCGCAACCGCTCCAGATCTCCCGATTGGGTACACCCCCAAATTAGGAAGTCAATCTGCTGATCGGAGTTTGAAACCAGCCAGCACACGATCTGAAGTCCATGATCGAGCTGACATAACGGGTGTAAGATGTGTCCTCATGCCAGTCGTTCATCACATCTTTGCCAGAGAACTTCTCGTGTGCCAGCTCAAGTGGTTTAGGGTTCCATGATAAGAGAGGTATGTGGTCGAGAGGTATGTGATCGAGAGGTTGCAAGCATCGTGGTGCCCTGCCGTTCTTAAGTCAAACTCCACGATGAGAGCGTGCATTTGCCTTTCTACAACGTTTTCGGAAACGCACGGAATGTATCAAAATACGACTATTTACACACTCACAAAAATTGGGGCAACTTGAGCGAATATTGAGTGAGATATGCAAGGTGATCTGTCTGATGTAAGGCCGGGGTTAGTATGGTGCCATAAATACCCTCACTAATCGCGGCATTTCAAAAGTGGTTCTATCAATGCCATGTACCCACAGTGTCACATTGTCCGACCCCCACCTTTCGTCCACCTTGAATATCTTGGCCAATTCTTCCCCAATAGGTACCAAAATTGAGGGTATGTAGTACATGATTGTAATCTAATTATACCATTTTTTTGTTGGGATTGCAAGTACACACATTGCCATGTCGGATGCCAATTGGACTGTGTCACGGCCTGTCATTAATTGCCGTGTGACTGGACGGTGTGGGCACAGTGACATAGTGTGCAATCAGGGTAGCATGAATTTGATGAACTTACATGCCCAGCTCGGCTCGCTTGAACACTTTCGGCAGAGTTATCCACATTGCGGCAAGAAATTGAAGAAGCATGCGAGTGGTCCTCAGGCAATCTTCAGGGCGAAGCTTCCAGGGCCGATGGGCATATGCGTGAATGGACCCCAAGCCTCAAAGCAAGTGCAAAATGCGTTGTATAGCGGATGAGGTAGGAGCCGAGTCGAAACGAAGTGGCAGCAGGCTGAGGTAAAGTATAACAATAACCATAACATTTACCATGACAGCTAATTTCATATCGATAGACCCTTCGAAAATCCAGCTCTGACATCTGTCGCTTCTGTGGAGCTGGACCTGAACCTTTTTAGGATTATTGGGGCGGGTGCTGCCGACTCCTCTGTTCTATTTCTGAGTTTGGTCATGTTTGTACACGCTCCACAACTAAACAAAGCAGCTGAGTGCTGTATTTTCAAACCGGGTCTATCGATATGAAATTAACTGGAACAAATGAATGAGAAGTCGTACCCGAGGGGAACTACCATATTTAATGATTGGAAATTAAAGGAAGTATACTTTTCAGTTCTCCGCTAGTCCCAGGACTGGGAAGACAGGTCCCTCGAGACTGAGTGCTCCATAAGGCAATCTGATGATGTCCAGATTGGTGGATCACGGCCAGTAGTCCCGGTTCACAGGCTTACGAACCACTAGTTCACGTCAGTTCAACGGGCCTTCTTACTGCATTCTGTCTGCTCTAGATGTCATCTAGTCCTTATAACATATAAAGTATGGCCGCATGTCGTCCTCATGGTCGACTAATAAGGCGTCGACATTGAGGCCACATGAGTTAGTCGAAATGCCGACGACGGTAACCCTACTTTCCCCACCTCCTCTTGATCTCCAAGCCTTAGCCAACGCCACCAGACATTCCATAGCTCTACTCAAGCCATGGACGGTTCAGACTACACAGTTTGGGGTTTTCTAACCTTCGATGGGACGACCGCTAATCAAACTGCAGATCCGACAATGCGGTTGTTGCAGCAGTGGCCAAGCAGGCAGCGAGATATGTTGACGCTATTCAGTTGACTGTAGCGGCCGCCTACAGTGGCTATTCTGCCACCACAGATATTCTAGGTCTTGCGAGGATGCTTCGGGATCCTAAAACTAAGAAGACAGCCGCCAGCCGCTACGCTGCTGGAATGTTCGCATTGGCGACGGAGTCCAAAGTGAAAGCCACGAAGGCGTTAAATTCGTTGCGAGACATTCGCATAGAACTCATGAAGGTATCTGAACAAATTGATCCCGGAACATTATTGATACGTGAGTGACCACAGCTACAAGCGGATTTCCTTCCACAACTTGAGAGTTACAACAAGGTGCTTCAACAAAGTGAGTTATCGACTTTTTCTCTTTCCCCAATCTAATGGTTCCCATGGGGAGATGGAGATGGGCCAGAGCTTGCTAGGTTGCCTTCTGAACTCGTTGGCGATCTGAATACGCTCAACGCATTTTTTGAACAAGTCTCTCTTTTCGTTCAGTGGTGGGATTGGGTGCAGACGGAAACCAATCCCTTGCGTGAGAATCAGCGCATTGAGTACCAGTTGGATGCCTTGCGCGATAGTGCAACTGTTGCGAGGTGGAAGGAGATGGAGGTGAAATACAGATCCTACGCCAGAATGGTTAGTCCAATTCAAGTTTTGGCATATCAATGACTTTCTGATGTCCTATTAGATATCCAGCATGGAGACTGAAAATCCTGAGTTCTTCCGCCGTTCGCAATCAACTGGGATGCAGTCTCCGGCAGAATCGGGTGTGGTGAGAACATTTAAGCGTTTCACTGGTCAGTCTCATTGATGATTGCCGCCGTCACACCACTCAGGAACTATTATCTGGTACCAGGTCAAGTCGCACTCATTCCGAGGGTATTTTGACGAAAGTCATTTCCTTTATCTGGACGTGGCTGTCACCTTATGGATAGCTCCAGTGTTTTCGGTTTCCGGATTGGCCAAGTAGTCCTGAGTTTGGGCATCCTAGGGCCAAATCTCCATTTGATCTCCATACGGAAATTGCTGGCTGCTCAAAATTTCATGTATTATTTGTTTAACAAGGGAATTGTTGCCTTTATTCTTGGAAGGACTCTGATCCAGATCCTGACAATTTTGAAAAAAAAAGGGAAAGACCCTTGATGCTGCATCTAGACAATGAAAAGACCAATGTTTGATGGGGGCTTAGTTTTGCCTGGGAGAACTTTGGTAGTGGGCAAAGGACTTGGTGCTGCAAGTGGGACTTCCAAGCCCTTGTAAATCATGTTGCTTTGTGGATGTTACCAGTAGGGTACAGCAGGTCATACCCTCATCCTGACTAACAACCCCTAGGGTTTTCAGTTCATGGTACTATTTCAATGGAATAATAGGTCTAGTTACAAGTAATTGTGATGTAAAATACATGCAGGCGGGCTGACAATGCCTAACACAAAGTATTACACTATCACAAGGGGGTTTCAGGATTTAACTTTCTAAAGGAGGGTCATTTTTATTATTATTAAGAGCCTGGACTAACTCAATCCATGGGAACCAATTACTATATATAGTATGTTAATCAGCCTCTACACCTGCATTCTATATACTAGCAGGGGCGGGCCATCGCTGCGTGTGGCAGAAATGAGTCCCTCAATCTACTACGGTTTTTGAACTTGACACACTACCGTCAATGTGGTCTACCCACAGGTCATGAGTGTACATTATGGGCAATCTTTCCGAAGACAACTGGATTTTGGGACTAAAAGTCTCATCTGATCCCATGTAATAAATACAACTCTGAGTGGATGATGACTATCGGCTGGAGAGAGGGTGATGAACCAATGGGGTGCACCCTGAAACACGGTCAGGGACCAAACCTCATTTCTCATGACATTAGAGAACTGTGTACATGGCCGTGGCGCTGATGTGATCAATATTGCTAAAAATATGAAAAATACTGTAGCACAGTTTTTCATTGTCTGTCAAAGGTTGTACATGCTCATCTTTTGTTAGCCATAAGAAAACTGCCAGTGACAGCAGACTTAATTTGACTTTGATTAAAGGCCACCATAGGAAAATAAGGATCAGACTGAAAGTGCTTGTCGTAGTACAGTAAGAGCTTCCGTTTTTGAGTGTCTTCCACAATCACACCTTTGTGAATTTGTTGCCTGATCCTGCCTAGCCTGTATGGAAAGAGCCAAGGAAACATTTGTGGATAGGACTGGGGATTATCATACATAGATACAGGCATGAATAAAGCATGGGTATGCAATGTCTTAATAATTCAATAAAATGCTCGGAGTGACATCTGAGTATACCTCATCAATCGGGTGAAGTCCCTGCGGTATACAGACGAGTCATTCCCCTTTCAGGGGGACTCGTAATTTAAAAGTTTTATAAATAGTTTTATGCATTCAAATTCTTATATATAGTATGCTAATCATCAGCCTCTACACCTGCATTCTATATATTTAAAAGTTATATAAATAGTTTTATGCATTCAAATTCTCCAGTTCTAGAACAGAAGAAATTCAGATATCCAGTTTGGTTCAGGGTCAGGCAAAGAAATCAAATCCCAACTCAATACCAGTTAACACCCTATACCTGCTATACTGGTGTCAGGTTTGCAACAGATCAGGTGCTGGTGCTGGATTTCAATAGAAAACAGACATGTACATTTAACCATTACCCTATCAGAAGTACAGGAGTAAATATGCATGCAAACCTTCATTCATCCTTCTTCTTTTTTTTTCTCAGGAACAGCATTCAACGCACTAAGGGCAGCAGCCATTTCCACATCAGATACCAATTGAACATGGCACCAGTCCCCAAAACACATTAATGAACAAATAGAAGCCAATCAGAGACGATTGCACAGGTGGTTAATAAGAATCCATCCATGGCTAATATCTAAGAACATACCAGGAGCCATATGTATATCAATGGCCATTCAGGAAAGACACAGGTACAGTTTTTGATTTGCTAGCCACCAATACAGCAGGTCTTCAGTTGGTATAAGTGGTTGGCTCAACCACTCTGTCAGCTCATCATGCTGTCCACTGGCCCGAAAAGAATGGGCAACTGCTATAAGGGAAACCCCCTTATGCTGTACTATTTGATTTCTACAGCACCTATGCATGAACACTATCATCACATATGAAACTTGTGCATTTGCACATGACCACTGAATGCTTATGCATTTGTGCACAACCACCAAACACCTATGCAACCCTGCCACCCTTGCACTTCCAATCTGACTCCAGTCCCTTTAGTCACTTGTCATTCTGGTCACATTATGCCACTCTGTATATCATCAGACATGCTGGACTACTTCTGGACACCTTGTATATGTTTATTCATTGTATATATTAGGCATTGCCAGCAGAGGGATCTGTAAGGGGAACCCCTTCTGCTTCCGCCTGACTGCAGTAGCCCTTACAGTAGGAAAGGATCCCCCTAGAGAGCCGACTTCCGAGACACAGCATACACCATAGGTCGCTTCAGGTTTCTAACGGACTCCTCCGCCTCTGAAAATGCTCTGTCCAAAAGTCCCCTCTCCCACTCTGCATCTGACTACCAGTCCCCCCCCATGTCACCCTCCGATATGATCGAGGACCAACTGGTCCACGCCATCGAGGCCACCATGGATGAGATGAAAAGTCAACATGAAGCCACCCACCAGCTTCTGCAAGACGTCCTTGCCAGACTCAGCCCCACACAGGCCCAAAACGTGCAAGATCCCCTTCCAACACATCCTGCTCACGGGTCCCCTACACCATCTATACCCGCCTCTTCCGCTGGCCAGAAGAAGCTCGCCCTTAGACCTCCTTTCCCTCCTGATTTCAGTGGAGACAGAGCTGCCGGAAAGGCTTTCTTAACCTCTTGCCGAACTTACATCCATCCCTGTCCCGAAGCATTCGAAGATGATCTTACCAAAATTGTCTGGGCCATGTCATATATGAAGACTGGATGCGCCAACCGTTGCGCGACCCGCGAATTTGAACAGGAAGCGAAGACCGGCCACCTCCGCTTCATCGACTGGCTGGACTTCGAAGAAGAATTCCAAAAGGACTTTATGCCGCTCGACTTGGAGTCTGCTGCCATCAATGTTGTGGAGACAACCGCCTACTTTCAAGGCAAGTGGACGGTTGACGACTACCTCAACCAGTTCTGAGACCTAATCTATGATTCTGGATACTCCAACCCGAAAACCGTTGTGGTCAAGTTCTGCCGAGGCCTTGACCATCAAATCTTGACGGCCCTCGCAGGAATGACTTACGGAAGACCTTCGGATACGGACCCAGAAGCCTGGTTCTGTCTTGCGGTCCAGATGGATCAAAACCGCGCGGCAGACGAGGCGTTCTGTAAGGGCAACTGCGGTCGGGCGGGACGCGGAGCGGAATGTGGAGCGGAACGCGGTACTAGCAGGGGATCCAAAGTGGATTAGATTATTATGTAATACTATTCTAATCACAGACATACCTAGCAGGGGATCCAAAGAGGAAAGGATAAGGATCCACCTGCAGGTGTGG
>Ga0307508_10006859_pt1 | contig 10653 bp, 9 predicted proteins | sample 9_EM_MG_FD_203089 | JGI IMG/M metagenome (GOLD analysis project Ga0307508, IMG submission 203089) | Populus trichocarpa ectomycorrhiza microbial communities from riparian zone in the Pacific Northwest, United States - 9_EM | ecosystem: Host-associated > Plants > Roots > Unclassified | place...
CCGAGGCGCCCGGGTGGCGAGGCGCGACGAAGGCGCATACTGCAGTATGTAACTGAGGAGCAACGAAGCCAGCCGGGATGCATCGGCCGCGAGAGCGATCGACTTAGCCTTTCGCGGGCCCTAAGCTGCGAACTTTAGGAGACCCCGTTGCCGCGGACGCGCGCGGCGTCTCGTCCAACGAGACCAGGCGACGGCACGTTAGCTTCTGCCAGGTGGGCTGCGGCGCGGCAGCCCCCAGCGAACAAAACGCGGCTGGGCCTTCCCTGACCCGCGCTTCCAGCCGTCTGCCGGGCCGCCGCCAGGCGTCAGCCGCAGGTCCGGAACGATTTCGTGACGGACGCACCCGCGCCGGCACTAATGGGAGGGAATGGGCGCGCGCGAGCGGACGACGGAGCCGGAAACGGTCGCGGCTACGGCCCCGACCTTCCGCGAGCTGTTCGACGCGCAGTTTTCGTACGTGTGGAACGTGCTCAAGCGACTCGGCGTGCAGGAGCGCGACCTCGAGGATCTGGCGCAGCAGGTGTTTCTGCAGGTCCACGCCAACCTTTCGACCTTCGATGGCAGCCGTCCGCTTCGGCCGTGGCTGTTCGCCTTTGCGTTCCATGCGGCATCGAACTACCGCGCGCTCGCGCGGCACCGCGTCGAGCTGTCGATCGTGCCGCCCGAGTCGTCCGACCCCCGGCCGGGCGCCGACGAACAGCTGATCGCGCGGCAGGAGCTCTTGCTGGCGGAGCTGGCGCTCACGCACGTCGCGGTCGAACGCCGCGCGGTCTTGCTGCTCCACGAAGTCGAGGGCCACACCATGCCGGAGATTGCGAAGTCGCTGCAGCTTCCGCTCAACACTGCCTATTCGCGGCTGCGCCTGGCGCGCCAGGAGTACGAGCAAGCCGTACGGCGGCTGCGAGCTCGACGAGGTGAACGATGAGCCCGCTCGAAAATCTGCGCGCGCTCGGCCCCGGTGACCCGCCACCCGAAGCCGCCAAAGACCGAGTTTTTGCGGCGCTACAGCTGAGCCTGCAAGCTGCCGCGGCGGCCGCGCTCACCGCCAAAGTCGGCGCCACGGCAAGCGCCGCAGCTGGCCGGCACGGCGCGCAGGCCGTGCTCGGGCACGTGGCGAGCGCGAAGCTTGCGGCGCTCGGCATGGGCCTGTTGCTAGTGGGTGGAGTGGCCGGCGCGGCGCTGTACGGCGGGCTGCGTCCGCCCGTGGTCAAGGTCGTCTACGTCGATCGCCCGGTGCTGGTGGCCGCAACGACTGCGCCGACGGCGGCGCCGAGCGCCGTCGCTGCGCCGAGCCTTGCCAGCTCGAGCAGCAAGGGCGCGGCTCATGTCTTCAAGCCGACGCCCGCGAGCGACAGCGACGCATCGGAGCTCGCGCGCGAGCGAGCGCTGCTCGATCTGTCGCGCAAGAGCGCCGCAGGGGGCGATGCCGTAAGCGCGCTCGCGACAGCCGAGCGGCACCGTGCGGAGTTTCCGAACGGACGCCTCGCCGAAGAACGCGAGGCCCTGGCGATCCGCGCGCTGTCGGTGCTGGGGCGCTCAGCCGAAGCGCGCGAGCGTGCGGCAACTTTTCACGCCACCTATCCGAACAGCTTTTTGGCCGGGATCGTGGACTCGGCAGCGTCGGTGCCGTGAGGCGCGGGTGCTGGCTTGGCGCGCTCGTCGCGACCGCATTCGCGCTTTCGGCGGCGCGCGCCGTGGCGGGCCCTGGCGACGCGACGCGGCTCGAATACGCGCGCGATGCGGGCGCGCAGGGCTGTCCGGATCGCGCTGCGCTGCGCGAAGCGGTGCGTAAACGCCTCGGCTACGACCCGTTCTTTCCAGCGGCGCGCCAAGCGATCGTGGTCGAGATCACTAGCGCGAGCGACGGCTTGCACGCCGAGCTACGGCTGCTCGACGAAAACGGCATCATCCGCGGCTCACGCCAGCTGCACGAGCAGTCTCCGCACTGCGACGAGCTGGTAGCGTCGCTGGCGCTCGCGATCAGCATCGCGCTCGATCCGTCCGCGGCCTTGGACGCGCGGCCGAGCGACGACGAAGCTCAGTCGGTTGCCGACGCCGCGACCGCCCGCGGAGCCAGCGACGACGCCAACGCCGCTCGGACGGAGCGCGAGCAAGACGGCACCGCGAGCGCACCCCAAGCCGAAACACAGCCGACTCCCGCCAGCCGGCCGCGCAAGCACCCCGGGAAGCCGCCAGCCGCGGCACACACGGACGCAGTCGCGCTGCGGGCAACGGGCTTTGCGGCGCTCGGTAGCGCACCGAAGCCGGCGGTCGGCGTGCGGCTCGGTGCGGGCTACCGCGTCGACTGGTTCAGCGTCAGCGCCGAATTCGCCGACCAACTGCCGGTTTCGCGCGCTGTCTCCGGCGGCGGTAGCGCCCGCGCGTCGCTGCTGAGCGCTGCGCTCGTGCCTTGTGTGACCGGGCGCTGGGCGGCCGCCTGCGCGCTGGTCAGCGTGGGGTCGCTCACGACCGAGGGTGAGCAGGTGCCGGCGCCTTTTCGACAGCACACGGCGCAAGTGAACGCGGGCGCGCGGCTCGAGTACGCGCCGGAGCTGTCGCGCAACTTGCGCCTGCTCGTCGACGTCGACGTGTTGAAGCCGCTCGTGCCCGTGACTTTGCGCCTGCAGAACACGGACGTGTGGAGCACGCCATTTTTCACCGGCGCCGTCGGCGTCGGCCTACAGGTGCAGTTTCCGTGACGGACCCACGCAGCTGGTCACCAACGGTGTGCGAGGACACAGTGAACGAAACGTGGTTCCGCAGTTGCTCCGGGGTAGGCTTGCTGCTGCTCTTGACCGGCTGCGGCAAGGCAGTCAATCTCGATCATCCAGGCAGGCTGACTCCGAGCAGCGATCCCAACGTGCTCGGTACGCTCGAAGAGCGCGTCATGCAGCTCCAGGTGGACGACGAGCGACTCTACTGGTTGACCTATTTGGGGACGATTCGCGGCTGTCGCAAGCACAGCTGCGCGAGCTCGGTCATCACGTACACCGAGCATGGGGCGAACCTGTTCGTTGACTTCGGTGTCCAAGGGCGGGAACTTTTTTACCTCGCCAATTCCGGCGATGTTCTGGCGGTCGACGTGGCTGATCCGACGCTGACGCGAACGCTGGCGCAGGGCGTGCAAGCGAGCGCGGTCGCGATCGACGGCGACAACCTCTACGCGGCGGAAAACGGCGGGCAAATCAAGGTGGTGGCCTTGGCGACGAAGGTCGGCGACCCCGTGGTTTTGATCCCAACCAACCGGGTCTTCGCGCCAGTCATCGCGGCTGGCGGGGACTACGTCTACTGGTTCGAGGAAACCGACTCGGGACAAGACCTCACGCGAGCGCGCAAAGATGGCTCGACGCAGCCGGAAACGCTGGTCCGGGACATCGGCTTGGACTTGGACTATCCGCACACCGCGGGCGGCTCCGTCACGCTGTCGCTGGGGCTGGCCGTAGACGACGCGCACGTGTACTGGAGCGAGAACCTGCTCGCCGGCACGATCAAGCGCTATCCGATCGCCGCCGGTGTGACGGAGCCGGAGACCGTGGTCGCGCCGATTCGACTTCCGATGCGACTGTCGCTCGATGGCTCGAGCCTGTACGCCGTTCACGAACGCGATGCCTACCAGTACGCCGTTGCTGGCTGCCAGGTCGATGCCTGTCGGCCCGCAGAGCTCGCAAGCGAGCTCGACGCGACCAGCGCCTTCGCCGTGGATGGCGACTACGTGTACACGGCTGCTACCGCGCAGAACCTCGATCCCGACGTCGCGCAACCGGACCCCGTCACCCAGCTGCGACGATCTGCGAAGCTCGGGGGGCGGCCGCTATGAAGCTCACGTCATGCCTCGCGCTCTGTGCCGGCCTGGGCCTGGCCGCCTGCTCCGGCCGCACCGTTCAGCTCGATCACGACGCCGCCAGCGCCGCGGGCAGCGCCGGCGCCGCGAGCAAAGACGACGACGGCAAGCCGAGCCTGCTATTCAAGGAGCTTGGTGTCGCGCTAACTGCCTGGGAGCTCCACGTCGACGACACTCGCGTCTACTGGCAGACGCAGGACGGCACCCTGCAAAGCTGCCGCAAGGACGACTGCCAGCCTAGCGTGGTTACTTACACGAAGTCGTCCGAGTACAGCAGAACGTACCTGAACGGTATCCTCGAGGGCACGAACGTGTTCTCGAGCTTCGCGATCTCGGAGGGGAACGTCGCTTGGCTGGCTAACCCACCGCGCGGCACCATCTACGTTTGCCCTAGCGCTGGCTGCGGCGAGCAGCCGACGCGCTTGGTTCGCGATCCAGCCGCCGGCGGGGCCGGTCAATATCAGGGCCTAACTGCCGACGACGGCAAGGTGTATTGGCTATCGTCACAGGACCTGTACCGCTGCGCCGTCCAGGACTGCAGCGCCGGGCCCGAACGACTCGCGTTCGCCCAAAGCGCAATGCCGACCTTTTTCGGTGCCGACGCGTTTTGGATCGAGCGCACGGACCTGGGATCGCGCATCCGCGTCACACCCAAGGAGGGCTCGGCGGACGCCATCACGTTCGTCGAGAGGACGAGACCGGTGGGCGTCTACGGTGTCGAGGCAATTGGCGAAATCGCCGTCAGCAGCCAGTACGTGTATTGGCTGGACGACACCTCGCGCCTGCTACGCTGTCCGCGAGCAGGTTGCGAAGGTGAGCCTGCGGTATTGGACGCGGGAGCTGGCGACAAAGCTCACTTGCGCGTGGACGAGCTCGGCGTGTACTGGCTCGCTACCGCCGCTGCCGTGCCCACGCCGACCGACGGCATGCATTTTTGTCCGCACACTGGCTGCCCGTCGCCGACGGCACTGAGCGGCTTCGACGAGCTCGGCACCTACGCACTAGACGATGACTTCATCTACTTTACGGCGCACGTACCGTCGGGTCTCCGCGTGCTCGGCGGCGACATTCAGCGCAGGCGCAAGCCGAGTTTGTAGGCGCGGTTTCCTCGCCCCGCGCTGAACGACATCAGGCTGAGCGGAGACTTCCGCACAGCCCGTCCAAGATGTCGTGCTCGCTCACCAAAAGCTCGGCGATGCCGAAATGCCGCATGAGCGTGAGCAGCACCGCGGCGCCGCCGACGATGACTTCGGCGCGCGCTGGCTCGACCAACATGCCGCGTCGCGTCGCCACGTCGGCGCGACTCAGTCGCTGAAACGACGCCTCGACTTGTGCCAGCGTGAGCCGGCTGTGGTGCGTGCGCGAAGCGTCGTACCGCCGGAGCCCGAGCTGCAGCGCCGACAGCGCCGTCACGGTTCCGGCCAAACCGATCACGCGTCGCGCGCGCGTCGCAGCGATGCCGCTTGCCTTGCGAAGCTCGCGCTCCACGTCCAAAAAGCACGCGCCAACCTGGTCCGAGGTCGGCGGATCGCTCTTCAAATGCCGCTCAGTCATGCGCACACAACCAAGCTGGAGCGATACCAACGCTTCCGGCTGCGTGGCCCCGAGCACCAGCTCGGTCGAGCCGCCGCCGAGATCGATGATTAGAAACGGCCCCTGGCTTGGCGCAACCCCGGCCGTGGCGCCCCGAAACGCCAGCCGCGCCTCCTCGTCGCCGCTGAGTAGCTCCGGCCTCACGCCGAGCGCCCGCTCGGCGGCGTCGAAGAACTCGGCGCTGTTGGCGGCATCACGCGCCGCGCTGGTCGCCGTCGCGCGCAGCCGTGTCACGCCATGCAGCTCTACCAAAGCTCGGAACTCTTCGAGCACCGCTGCGGTGCGGGCGATCGCTTCCGGCGCGAGCCGCCCGCTGACGTCCACTCCTTGCCCGAGCCGCGTGATGCGCATCGGCCGCTCGAGCTCGCGCCCGCTGTCGTCCGCGATCAAGAGCCGCACCGAGTTCGTGCCGATATCGACGGCGGCGACGTTCGCCATCGCCTACGTGCCTTGCGCGCCGATGTGCCGCTCGAGACCCAGCACCGTGAACAGCTCCATGCGCGACGCCGGATCTTTCAAGAAGATGCCGTACAACTTGCTGGTGGTGGTCCAAGAGCCGGGCTTTTTCACGCCGCGGTAACACATGCAGAAGTGCTGGCACTGCACGATGACCGCCACGCCTTGCGGCTTCAAATGCGTCTGAATGGCGTCGGCAATTTGCTTGGTGAGCTTCTCTTGCACCTGCAGGCGCTTGGCATACACATCGACGACGCGCGCCAGCTTGCTGAGGCCGACCACGCGTCCATCAGGAATGTAGGCCACGTGCGCCTTGCCGACGAACGGCACCATGTGGTGCTCGCAGTGGCTGAACAGCTCGATGTCGCTGACCAAGACCAGCTCGTCGTAGCCGGCCACCTCTTCGAAGGTCTTGGCCAAATACTCCGACGCGTCTTGCGAGTAGCCCGCAAAATGCTCGCCCATCGCCCGCACCACGCGCGCCGGCGTCTCGCGTAGCCCCTCGCGCTCGATGTCCTCGCCCAAGAAGCCGAGTAGGCCTCGCACGTGGTCTTCGGCCGCCGCTACGTCCGTGGCGCTAGGGGGCGCTCGCCGCACCGGCTCTTGCTCGCTCACCTTGTCACGCTTCTTTTTCGCCATCGCGGCGCAGCATACCCTCGCCGCTCGGGCGGTCCCAGCGGCTCGATAACGGCGTTTCTTGCCTGGTAACTCATGTAGGCAACGCCTCCCGCTTCGCGGCCGCCGGTGTTCGCCGCCCGGTCGCTCGATCAACTCGATAGGCGCGTTGTGTTCGCAGCGCGAACGGCAGACCATGGCGCCAAATGAAGGCACTCTTGGTGGGGGTCGGGGTGGAATGGAGGGGCACGGTCGCGCGCGTGTTGGGTACGCGCGGGCACGAACAACTGAGCGTCGTTGCCGGACTGGAAGCGCTGCAAGTCATCCAACGCCTGAGGCCCGCGCTGGTGGTCGTGGAGGATCCGCTAAGCGACATGCGAGCTGCCGACTTCTGCAGCCGCATGCGCGCTCTGCCCGCAGGCGAGGACGCCGTCATTCTCGTGATCACGAATCTGCACGACGAGCTGGCGCGGGTGCTCGACGCGGGAGCAACCGATCTCTACGCCACGTCGCTCGGGCCGACGGCCCTGGAAGCGCGAATCCTGATCGCCGAGCGCCTGGTCGCGAAGCACGCTCAACTCCGCGACCGCGAGCTGCGCTTTCGACGCTTGTTCGAGGCAGGCCAGGCCGGCGTCGTGATCTCGGATCTCCACGGCAACTTCAAGGAGGCCAATCCGGCCTTTCTGGGGATGCTCGGCTACACGGCAGACGACGTGAGCCGCGGCGTCGTCGATTGGGCCACCATCACGCCGCCGCATCGGCTGGTCCCGGACATCGAAGAACGCGCGCAGCTTCGCGCGACCGGTTTTCTGCCGCTGATGGAGCGCGAGTACCTGCACAAGGATGGTCGACGCATCGCGGCGCTGGTCGGCTCGGCCGCGCTCGAAGGCTCGACCGAATGCATCAGCTATTTCACCAACATCACGGAGCGAAAGCGGGTCGAAGAGGCGTTGCGCGCGTCGGAGGAACACTACCGCACGCTGTTCGACGAGGCCCCGTATCCCAAGTTCCTGTACGACCACGAGACCCGCCGCTACTTGATGGTGAATCAGGCTGCAATTCAGACTTACGGCTACTCGCGCGAAGAATTCATGACGATGAGGCTCGACGACCTGCAGCCGCCCGAGGATTTGGCGCGACTACAGGAGTTGGTCGCGGACCTGAAGGTCGGCATCACCAACTCCGGCGTTCATCGGCACCGCAAGAAAGACGGACGCTTCATCGACGTGGACATCACGCTGCACCGATTCACGCTGGGCGGCAGCCCGTGCGTACTCGCCGTTGCCTTGGACGTCACCGAGCGCAGTCGCATGGAGGCGCAGCTGCGCCAGGCCCAGAAAATGGAAGCCATCGGCAGCCTCGCGGGCGGCGTCGCGCACGACTTCAACAACCTGTTGTCGGTCATCCTCAGCTACAGCAAAATGTTGGCCGAATCGCTCAAGCCCGGCGATCCGATGCGCGACGACCTCGAAGAAATCTCGCAGGCTGGTTGCCGCGCCGCCGACTTGACGCGGCAGCTGTTGGCCTTCAGCCGCCAGCAAATCTTGGAGCCACGAGTCTTGGACTTGAACGCCGTGATCAAGGGCGTCGCCAAGATGCTGCGCCGCCTGGTGGGCGAAGACGTCGAGCTCAGTTTGGTCAGCGCGCCCGGGCTTGGGGCGGTCAAAGCCGACCCCGGGCAACTCGAGCAAGTGCTGATGAATTTGGTCGTCAATGCGCGCGACGCCATGCCAAGCGGCGGCAAGCTGACCATCGAGACCGCCAACGTCGTGCTCGACGCCAGCTACGCCGCCGCGCATCCTGGCGTGGCCGCCGGCGGTTATGTCTTGCTTGCCGTGAGTGACACCGGCTCGGGCATGGACGCCGCCACGCGCGAACGCATCTTCGACCCCTTCTTTACGACCAAGGAACTGGGCAGCGGCACCGGGCTCGGCCTGTCGACGGTGTTCGGCATCGTGCAGCAGAGCGGCGGGCACATCTGGGTGTACAGCGAGACGGGCCTCGGCACGACTTTCAAGGTCTACCTGCCGCAGACTGATGCGGTTTACGACGCCGCCCCGACCACGGCGTCGGACGGACTGGCTACTCGCGGCACGGAAACAATCCTACTCGTCGAGGACGAAGAAGCGGTTCGCGTGCTGACGCGCACCATTCTCGAGCGCCACGGCTACCGCGTGATCGAAGCCCAGAGTGGCGGTGACGCGCTGTTGATCTGCGAGCAGCACACTGCGACCATTCACGTGCTGCTGACCGACGTCGTGATGCCGCGGATGAGTGGCAGAAAGCTGGCTGAGCGGCTGAGCAGCGTGCGCCCCGAAATGAAGGTACTCTACATGTCCGGATACACCGATGACTCGATCGTGCGACACGGCGTCCTGGAATCGGGCGTCGCGTTCCTGCAAAAACCAATCACGCCCGAAACCCTGACCCAGAAGCTGCGCGAGGTGATCGAGTCGCAAACCGGTTTGGGCCGCGCGCGGCCCCGCTCCGTACCTCCCGGCGCCAGTGGCTCGCTCGCCGGAGCAGCACGGAAGGCGGCGGTAACGTCTTGATTGCCGTCGCAACCACGCCGTCCGCGGGTCGCATACTCGTAGTAGACGACGACCTTGCTAGGTCCGGAACCTACGGAGTTTCCGCAGGCGTCGGCGGCGGGTCGAGCGGCAGGCGGGTCAAGCCCTGACTTTTCAGGTAGTCGTTGTAGATCCCCTGCTTACGCGCGATTTCGTCGGCGCTCAGCGGCACCTCAGCCGAGGGTTCCGCGGAGCAGTCGCCCGCGCCAAGCTCTCGCTCCGGTGCGGCCCGTAACGTCGACTTGCGTGGTGGCGGCAGAATCGGTTCGTAGCTGCTGCGCAGTGGCAGCGGCGGCGCGTCTGCGCCGATGCGGGCCGGCGTGAGCCAGCCATCCGTCAGGTTGCGGAGCCGAATCCGACCGCTGCGGTCGGCTTGGTAAACGGCGGCCCCAAGCAGCAACAGCAAGGCCACGCCAGCCACCGGCCAGCGCGAGTGCACACCGGGGATCCGCAGGTTGGTGCCGGCGCCCGAGCGGCGGCCGCCCACCGGCACCGAAGCGGATGCGCGCCCGAGGTCCGGGCTCGACCCGCTCCGCTCCGCAAGGTAAGCGTTCAATGCTTCGGCGAGCTGCGCCATCGTCTGGTAACGCGCTTCCGGATCGCGCTCGAGGCAGCGCTGCACGATCGCGTCGAGCTGGTCGTCCAAGCGCGGCGCTACCTCTGACATGCGGCGCGGGGTCGCGTTGAGAATGTGGCTCAGCACCTCCACCAGGCTGTCGCCGTCGAAGGGCAACGCACCGGTGAGCAAGCGGTAGAGCACGACACCGAGCGACCAAATATCGGTGCGAGAATCGACCAGGTGCGGCGTGGTGATCTGCTCCGGCGACATGTAACAAGGCGAGCCCAAGCTGTCTTGAGGACCGGTGACACCGAGCGCCTTCGACGTGCCAAGCTGCTTGGCCAGCCCGAAGTCGAGTACTTTGACCGTGTCTTGGTTGGGGCCGCCGGACCATAGAAACAGGTTTTCGGGCTTGATGTCGCGATGAACGATGCCGAGCGCATGCGCTTCGCCGAGCGGCTCGCAAACTTGAAGCACGTAGCGTAGCGCCGTTTCGATGCTGAGCGGCCCGTCGCGCTCGAGCAGCGCCTCGAGATGGATGCCGTCGAGATGCTCCATGACCAGGTACGGGCGACCTGATTCGAGCTGGCCGACGTCCATGACCCGCACCACATGCTCGCTGCGCAGTGCCGCCAGCGCGCGCGCCTCGTTCAAGAAGCGCTCGACGATCGAAGGTCTTCCCGACAGCGTGCGGCGTAGAAACTTGATCGCGACGGGTTGGTCGAGCTGCACGTGCCGACCCAGACACACGATGCCCATGCCGCCGCTGGCGAACATGCGATCGACCGTGTACTTGTCCGCGAGCAGCTCGCCTTGGGGAACCGGCAGCTCCGATTCTGGCTCTTCGTCCGGATCCCACACTTCAGCCGGATAGTGCTGACGACCTGACATCGTCTCGAGCTCGTCGGGGATTGGGGCTACGGCTGGCATAGGTGTAAGCTTTCTCTCGCGGCTTTTTTGCCGTCTACGGTGCTGTGACGCTGGCGCTGGCAAGGTTCACGGCAGTCTGCGCCAGGAGC
>Ga0307508_10006860_pt1 | contig 10653 bp, 7 predicted proteins | sample 9_EM_MG_FD_203089 | JGI IMG/M metagenome (GOLD analysis project Ga0307508, IMG submission 203089) | Populus trichocarpa ectomycorrhiza microbial communities from riparian zone in the Pacific Northwest, United States - 9_EM | ecosystem: Host-associated > Plants > Roots > Unclassified | place...
CGCCGGGCGATCCGGTCACCGGCGGCCCGTTCACGATCGCCAGCTACCTGCAGTGCGCCGTCGAGCTGCTGATCGCCGGCCTGCGTGATCTGCACGTCTATCGCCACGCCGGCCAGGCCGAGGATCGCCGCGGCGCCGAGGCGCCGGCCACCAGCCTCGGCGAGCAGATCGACGCGCTGATCGGGTTCGGCCGGCTCGCGACCCTCGCCGGGCTCGCCGAGGCCGGCGACGTCTTGCGCCGGTTCTTCGCCCGCCCGGCCGAGCACCCACCCGGTCCGCTCGTGGTGCTGCTCGACCGGCTGACCGCCACCGCGCGCGGCTGGATCGACGCGCTGGCCGACGGCAACGACGAGCTCCGGTTCCGCTGGTACATGGTCGATGTGGTCCTGGCAGCGCTGCGCGGCGTGATCCGCGATCGCGTGGCGCTCGATCCGCGCGGCTTCGACGCCATCAACCACCTCGACTTCCGCGACTGGCTGCGCCGCCACGGCGCCTCGGAGCGCACGCTGGCCTCCGACCAGGTCCGCGGCGGGCTCTACGATCTCTCGTTCGCGTACGTCGATGGCGACCCGAGCAAGCCGGCGTTCGCCGCCGGCGACGCCATGCGCGGCGCCTGCCGGATGTTCTTCAGCTACCGCGGCGCGTTCTTCTGGAAGCTGCGCGGCGGCATGGGCGACGTGGTGTTCGCGCCGCTCTACGAGCTGCTGCGCCGCCGCGGCGTCCGGTTCCGGTTCTTCCACCGGCTCGACAACCTCCGGCTCGCGGCCGACGCCTCGCACGTCGCCGCGCTCGAGCTCGCGGTGCAGGCCGAGACCCGCGACGGCGACTACCGGCCGCTGGTCGACGTCGCGGGCATGCCCAGCTGGCCTGCCGAGCCCGACTTCGATCAGCTCGTCGACGGTGCAGCGCTGCGCGCCGCCGGCTGGCAGCCCGAGTCGTTCTGGGACCCGCGCCGCGTCGCCACCCGCACCTTGCGGGTCGGCCACGACTTCGATCTGGTCGTGCTCGGCGTCGGCCTCGGGGCCGTGCCCCACGTGTGCCGCGAGCTGGTCGCGCACGATCCGCGCTGGCGGGCGATGACCGAGCGGGTCTCCACCGTGGCCACCCAGGCGTTTCAGCTCTGGCTGCGCGCCGATCTCGCCGAGCTGGGCTGGCCCGGGCCATCGCCGAGCCTGAGCGGGTTCGCCAAGCCGTTCGACACCTGGGCCGACATGCCGCACCTCATCGACGTCGAGGCCTGGCGCCAGCCGCCGCGCTCGATCGCGTACTTCTGCGGCGCGCTCGCGTTGCCCCCCGGCACCTCCGGCGACCCCGAACATCCGGCCGCCCAGCACGACCGCGTCCGCCGCGACGCGATCGACTTCCTCGACCGCCAGATCCACCCGCTGTGGCCGCGCGCGGTGCGCCGGGGCGGCGGGTTCCGCTGGGAGCTCCTCGCCGACGCACGCGGCGACGGCGCGGCCGCGCCAGCCCAGGCGCCCTCCGGCCCGGCCGGGCCCGAGCGGTTCGCGACCCAGTTCTGGACCGCCAACGTCAACCCGTCCGATCGCTACGTGCAGTCGATGCCGGGCAGCGCCGTGTATCGCATCTCGCCGCTCGACGCCACCTACGACAACCTGACGATCGCCGGCGACTGGACGGCGTGCGGCCTCAACCTCGGCTGCGTCGAGGCCGCGGTCATGTCGGGACGGCTGGCCGCCCATGCCATCGCGCAGCGGCCGGCGCTCGCCGACATCGTCGGCTACGACCACCCGTGATCGCCACTCCACTGGACACAACCCCTGTCGCGCTGATCACGACCGCATCGTCATGTAGCGCATCATCGTCACACCACCGGCCGGCGACACGTTCGCTGTCCACGGCGGCGGGTTCCCGACTGCCGGCCCTTTGCGGCGTCCGGACCTGGCCCGTGCTGGCGCAGGACTCGATCCCGCCGCGAAGTGGATCTGCCTTAGCCCGCCGCTGAAGAGCTGATCCGCGCGCTAGTGTCGCCGGGCTCCGCCCTCAGCGTCGCCGGCGGGGCCGCCGTGACCGGGCCGCAGACCCTCGAACAGCACGCGGAGCAGCCGCGTGCGCGTCTTGTTATCGAGGTCCGGCGAGAACAGTCCGCGTACGAGCGCGAGCAGGTCCGCGACCGAAAGGTCGTTGCGAAGCTCGCGCGCTTCCTGTGCGCGCTCGAGCAACGTCGCGAGCGCGCGACGGATCCGCTCCCGCAGCGGCTCGAGCTCGGGACTCTCGGTCCACTTGCTTCCGCCGAGCGCATCGAGCAGATCGCGCTTCTTCGCAGCGAGCTGCGACATCTGCTCGACAACATCGCGCAGCGCCGTGGCCATGTACGGAGCCGCAGCGAGCTGCTCGATCTCGCGAACGAACTCGATCGCACGCGCGTTCGCGATCTCCGCGACCAGCGCATGTTTCGTCGGGAAATTTCGGTACACGGTTCCGACGCCGATGTTCGCTTCGCGCGCGATGTCCTCGATCGAGACGCCGAACCCTGCGGTCGCGAACATCGCCTCGGCGGTCGCGAGCACTTTCTTGCGGTTACGCAGCGCGTCGGCGCGGCGGGGGCTTTTGATTGACAATCCGGACCTCTCCCTATACAACACTATAAGCGGACGCATCAGTCCGGTTCAAGGAAATAGATGACCCCCGGTCAGATGTTCGCAGCCTTCTGTCACTGCTCGCGGTACGATGATCCGAACGCGTCCACGACCGCACAGCGGGTCGTGCCATGACGGCCCGCGGCTGCGTCCTCGTCCTCGCCCTCGCCCTCGCCCTCGTGGTCATGGCCTCCGGCCTCGCCCGCGCCGACGACGAGCCTGCGCGCGAAGACACCAAGGCCCGCGACCGCCGGCTGGCGCCGCGCAACGACACCGTCTTCGTATCGATCTCCCAGCTCCACGACGACGAGCTCGCGTCGCGCGACCAGCGGGTCAGCATCGGTGCCCCGGTGCTCCGCGGAGATCGCTACGGCGCCGGGCTGTTCCTGCGCTACCAGACCACGTGGATCGACAGCGATCGATTCCTCGCTCGCGGCCTCGTCGTGCACCGCTTCGATGTCATGCTCGGCGGCGGTGGCCAGCTCACTCCCGGCTGGTTGATCCGCGGCGGGCTCGGCGCGACCTACGCGTCGGACCTGCACCAGAGCAGTCCAGCGTTCGAGGCCGTCCACAGCACCGCCGCCGTCATCGTGCGTCACGTGATCGGCCCGGGCGACGCGTGGCTGGCGGGCATCGCGTACGCCTCGAGCTCGAACCTGTATCCGATCCTGCCGATCCTCGGCTACGTCCACGAGCGGCCCGGCTCGCCGTTCCGGATCGACGTGCAGTTGCCCCATCACCTGCGCGTCGAATATCGCTTCACCGGCACGCTCAACGCGGCGTTCGGGCTAGAGGCCCACGGCGACGTCTGGCTCGTCGCGGGCATGCATCGCGACCTCGACGCCCGGCGCAACGGCGGTGCGGTCTTTGGCGAGCTCGGCGTCGCGGCCTACGGTCCCGTCGAGCTCGAGCTGCGCCTCGGCGTCGCGATCGATAGCTACACGCTTCCGAGCGTCATGACCGACACGACCATCGACCTCCCCCTGCGCCCGTCGTCGTTCGGTCAGTTGCTCGTCGTCGTGCGCTAGCTCCACTGCCGGCCGGTTGATGGCCGGGTGTGACGTTCCAACGGAGGAGATCGTGATGGTGTCATCGTTGTTATCTCACCACGCGCGGCGGGGCGCCGTGATCGCGGGGTTCCTCGGCGGCCTGGCGGTGCGCGCCGACGCGGAGGGGCTTCAGCCGCTCGAGACCTTCATCGCGAGCGCGAACCGCCAGAACCCCGACAACCACGTCGCCGAGGCCAGCGCGGATCAAGCCGCCGCGCAGCGCGACGCCGCGCGCGCCAGCTACTTGCCGACCCTGTCGGCGCAAGGCGTCTATACCCGCAATCAGTTCGAGACGGTGTTCTCGCTGTCGTCGACCCAGACGTTCGTGATCCAGCCGCTGAACAGCGTCGACGCCTACCTGACGCTGGCGGTGCCGCTGATCAACGTCGGCGGGTGGCAGCAGCACCGCGCGGCGGCGCACAACGCCGAGGCGGCGGATCGGTCGCGCGTGACCACCCAGATCTCGATCGAGGCGCGGGTCACCCAGACCTACTATCAGCTGCTCGGGGCCGAGGCCGTCGCGTTCGCCGCGCAGCAGAGCGTCGAGGTTGCCCGGAACCACCTGAAGGCGGTCCGCGACCGACGCGAGCTCGGCACCGCCAGCGACCTCGATCTCCAGCGCGCGATCGCGAGCGCGGCCCAGTCGACGCAGGATGCCGCCAGCGCGGCGCAAGCCGTGGTCGATGCCCGGCGCGCGCTCGAGTCGCTCACCCGCGTCCACCCGGAGCCGGCGACGCGCACGAACTACACCGAGGACGATCTCCACGAGGAGACCGCGCTGGCAGACTGGTGCAAGGACCCCGAGACGCTCACCGCCGTTCAGCCCGCGCTGGCGCAGACCAGGGCGGCCGAGGCGTCGCGCGACGCGGCGAAGGCCGCCTTGCTCCCAACCCTCGCGGCGCAGGGCCAGGAGCACCTCACCAACGCCGGCGGCTTCACCGGCAAGGACGCGGTCTACACGCTGACCGTGACCGCGAGCTGGCGGTTCGACTTCGGCGTGATGCCCAACCTCCGCGCGCAGACCGCGGCGGTGAACGTGGCGAAGGCCCGGGAGGACAGCGCGCGCCGCGCCGCCGCCGACGCCATCAATCAAGCCTGGAACCAGGTCCACCTCGGGATCGCGAAGGCCCGCGCCGCGCGCGAGCAGCTCAAGGCCGCGACGCTCGCCCAGGACATCGCGCGCGATCGGTACGCGAACGGCGTGTCGACGCAGCTCGAGGTGATCCAGGCGCAGCGCGACTTGTTCTCGGCGGCGGTCTCGCAGGTCCAGGCCGACTTCGATCTCGAGTACGCGCGGGCGCTGCTGCGGCTCGTGTCGCGCCACTCGTAGCGAGGAACCTCATGCACAAGCCAGCGACGCTCATCTGCCTCATCGGACTCTCGGCGTGTCACAAGGCGGCCTCGGACCAACCGGCGCCGCCGCCCCCGCCCATCAAGGCCACGACCGCAGCCATCACCGAGCACTCCGTGACCCGCACGATCCCGATCACCGGGACGCTGACGGCGGAGCTGCGGACCGAGCTCACGGCGAACGCCAGCGGGCGGGTGCTCCAGACGCTCGTCGAGCGCGGCCAGCGCGTCGAGAACGGCACGGTGCTCGTCCAGGTCGACGTGCGGTCGTCAACCGCCAGCCTCGCGCAGGCGCAGGCCGAGGTCGCGAGCGCGAGGACCAAGCTCGCGGCCGCGCGCGCCGAGTGCGAGCGCTACGACGCCCTGGTCGCGCGCGGCGCGATCACGCGCCAGGAGCACGACAAGCAGACCGCGGACTGCAACCAGCAGCTGTCTGCGTTGAACGTCTCGAAGGCGCGCGCGTCGAGCGCGGCGATCGCGGTCGGCGATGGCACGGTCCGCGCGCCGTTCGCGGGCGTGGTCACCGAGCGGCTCGTCAGCGCGGGCGACTACGTGCAGCCCACGTCCAAGGTGGTGACGCTCGTCGTCACCAACCCGCTGCGCCTGAAGATGACGGTGCCCGAGCGCCGGATCGGCGAGGTCAAGGAGGGCGCGCTCGTGACGTTCTCCCCGGTCGCGCTCCCCGACAAGGTGTTCTCGGGCACGGTCAAGTACCTCAGCGGCGAGGTTCGCGAGCAGACCCGCGACGTGATCGTCGAGGCCGTCGTGCCGAACGCCGATGGCGCGCTGCTGCCCGGCATGTTCGTGAGCGCGAGCCTCCACGCGGGCACGCGCGTGATGCCGGTGGTCCCCAGGTCCGCGGTGTTCGCGGTCGGCGACGACCGCGGGCTCTACGTCGTGAAGGACCACCGCCTCGAGCAGCGCGTCGTGCTGCTCGGCGCCGAGGCCGGCGACGACGTCGCGATCGAAGCAGGCGCGACCACGGGCGAGCTCGTGGTCATCACCCCGAAGCCGTCGATGTTCAACGGCGCGCAGGTCGAGTAGGTCGGTCATGCAATGGCTCGCTCGCATCTGTGTCGCGCGCCCCGTGTTCACGTGGGTGCTCATCCTGGTCGTGCTCGTCGTCGGGGTCGTCTCGTTCGGCAGCATCGGCGTCGACAAGTATCCCAACGTCGACGTGCCCTCGGTCGTGATCACGACCGTGCTGGCCGGCGCCGCCCCCGACGAGATCGAGACCCAGATCACCGACAAGATCGAGGCCGCGGTCAACACGATCGGCGGTGTGGATGACCTTCGCTCGGTGTCGAGCGAAGGCGTCTCGCAGGTCAGCGTCATGTTCAAGCTCGAGAACAACGGCGACGTGGCCGCGCAGGAGGTCCGCGACCACGTGAACAACGCGCTGCGCGAGCTGCCGAGCGGCATCGATCCGCCGGTCATCAGCCGGTTCGATCCGGACGCCTCGCCGATCATGTACCTGACGCTGTCGGGGCCGGCCGGCGTGCGCGACCTCACCGAGCTCGCGGACAAGCAGGTGCGCCGCCAGATCGAGAACATCAGCGGCGTGGGCCAGGTCTCGCTGGTCGGCGGGACCAAGCGCGAGATCAAGATCTGGCTCGATCCGGTGCGGCTCGCGGCGCAGGGCCTCACCGCCGCCGCGGTCGAGCGCGAGATCGCGAGCCAGAACTTCAGCCTGCCCGGCGGCGTGGTGGATCGCGGCCCGCGGCAGCTGACACTTCGCATCAAGGGCAAGCTCACCAGCCTCGATCAGCTGCGGCAGCTCGTCGTCCATGTCGCCAGTGACCACCCCGTGCGGCTCGAGGACGTCGCGACCGTCGAGGATGGCGCGCAGACCGAGTCGAGCTGGGCGAGCTACGACGGCAAGCGCGCGATCGTGCTCTCGGTGCGCAAGCAGTCCGGCGCGAACACCGTCGCCGTCGTCGACACGATCGAGGGGCGACTGGCGGAGGTCCAGCAGGCGTTGCCGCCGAACACGACGATCGACGTCGTGCGTGACAACTCCGAGACCATCCGGACCAGCGTCGGCGCGGTCGAGGAGCACCTGATCCTGGGCGCGCTGCTCGCCGCGGTCGTGGTGCTGGTGTTCCTGGGCAGCGCGCGCAGCACGGTGATCGCCGCGATCGCGATCCCGGTGTCGATCATTGGCGCGTTCGCGCTCGTCAAGGCGATGGGCTTCACGCTCAACATGCTCACGCTGCTCGCGCTCGCGCTCGCGGTGGGCATCGTGATCGACGACGCCATCGTGGTGCTCGAGAACATCCACCGGTTCATCACCGAGAAGCACCAGGACCCGCGCGCCGCGGCGATCGCGGCGACCAAGGACATCGGCCTCGCGGTGCTCGCGACGACGCTGTCGCTGCTCGCGGTGTTCGTGCCCGTGGCGTTCATGTCCGGCACGGTCGGGCGATTCCTCAGCTGCTTCGGGCTGACGATGGCCGCGGCGATCACGGTGTCGCTGTTCGTGAGCTTCACGCTGACGCCGATGCTGTCGGCGCGCTGGCTGCGCCCCCACCCGGCGACCGGCGCGGCGCGCAGGACGGTGCTCGAGCGGATCGTGGACGTGTTCTACCGCCCGATCGAGCGGGTCTACATGGCGATCTTGCGCTGGGTCATGCGGCGGCGCTGGGTGGTGGTGCTCGCCTGCGCCGCGTCGCTCGGCACGTGCGTCCCGCTCGCGAAGACGATCCCGTTCAGCTTCCTGCCCGAGAACGACGAGGCGCAGTTCAACGTGAGCGTGCGCGCCCCCGAGGGCACAAGTGTCACCGAGACCCGGCTGATCGCGGAGCGGATCGCGCTGCAGATCCGCGCAGTCTCCGGGGTGAGCCATACGCTGATGACGATCGGCGACACCGCGGCCGCGACCCCGAACCTCGCGACCATCTACGTGCGCTTGACCGATCCGAGCCGTCGCGAACGATCGCAGGCCCAGATCATGGACCGCATGCGCACCGACGTCCTCGCCCGTCAAGCCAAGGAGCTCAAGGTCTCGGCGAGCGTGGTGTCGGACTTCGGCGCCTCGACGGGCGCCGTGCAGTACACGATCACCGGGCCCGACCTCGGCAAGCTCGCGGCGTTCTCGTCCGACATCCTCGCCAAGCTCGCCAGGGTCCCCGGCGTGGTCGACGTCGACTCGACGCTGGTCGTCGGCAAGCCGGAGGCCCAGGTTTCGGTCGACCGCGACCGCGCCGCGGCGCTCGGCGTCGAGCCGATCGACGTCGCGTCGACCCTCCAGCTGCTCATCGGCGGCCGCCACGTCTCCACCTACTCGGAGCACGGCGAGGACTACGAGATCCGGGCGCGCGCCCGGCGCGAGTACCGGATCGACGAGCGGGCCACGCTGATCACGGTGCCGTCCAGGACCGCGGGCGCGGTGCCGCTCGAGTCGGTCGTGACCGCGAGGACCTCGACCGGTGCGTCGAGCATCGATCGGCTCAACCGCCAGCGGCGGGTGACGATCTCGTGCAACGTGGCCGCCGGGTATGGCGAGAGCGTCGCGACCGGCGCGATCCAGCACCTCCTCGCCGAGGAGCACATGCCGCCGGGCTACATCGCGTCGGCCGCCGGCAACTCGCGCCAGGCCAGCCGGACGGCGTCGTCGTTCGCGGTCGCGTTCGCGATGTCGTTCATCTTCATGTACCTGATCCTCGCGGCGCAGTTCGAGTCGTGGCTCCACCCGGTCACGATCTTGGTCTCGCTGCCGCTCACCGTGCCGTTCGCGCTGATGTCGATCCTCCTGTTCCACCAGCAGCTGACGCTGTTCTCGGCGCTCGGCCTGCTCGTGCTGTTCGGCGTCGTCAAGAAGAACTCGATCCTGCAGATCGATCACACGATCCAGCTGCGCGCGGAGGGCCGGCCGCGCGACCAGGCGATCCTCGAGGCGAACCGCGATCGGCTCCGGCCGATCCTGATGACGACGATCGCGTTCATCGCCGGCATGCTGCCGCTGCTGTTCTCGCGCGGCATCGGCGCGGGGCTCAACCGCGGGATCGCCGGCGTCATCGTCGGCGGCCAGGCGCTGTCGCTCGTGCTGACGCTGCTGGCGACTCCCGTGGTCTACTCGCTGTTCGACGATGCCGCCGCGTGGTGGGGCCGCGTGCGTCGCCGGGCGCCCGCGGAGCGCCCGGCCCCGGTCCAGGACGGCGAGCGGGGCTCGAACCCAACGTAGCGAGAAGGCCTCGTGCCGTTCGAGGTCGCGGGGCCGCCGCGAACAGGCTCGGTGTCATTGCCGGGTAGCATCGGGGCGCGTCATGTAGAGCACCATCGTCGTGGCGCCGCTCGGATCCTCGACCCGGTCGAACGCGACGCTGGGGAGCTCCTTGCCGACGTGCTGGGCAAACATCGGCAGGAGCTTGCCCAGGCTACCCGAGCCGTCGTCGGCGATCTCGACCCGGCAGGTCCGCGACCGGCAATCCACGCCGCGCGTGAGCCGGCGCAGCTCGTCGTCGGTGACGAGCGCCGTCTGGACCGCCGCGGACGTGGCCGATGACCAGCGCGGGTCGCGGGCCTCCTTGCGGAAGGCAGCCTCGATCCCCGCGATGTAGTCGTGATATGCGCGCTGCGCAGCCGCGCGAGCTTCGGGATCGCTGCGGGGATCCTTGGCGTCTGGATCGTCGGCCTTCGCGGGAGGTGCCGACGCGAGCGACTGGCCCTGCGCCCGTACCAGGCGCGACAGCTGGGCGACCTGCGATCGCAACGCCGCGATATCGGCAGCTTCCGGATTCGTCCCCGTGGCTTGCGTCGCGGGGGGCGCGCCGCCCTCGGTCGGGGACGCTGCGCTGGTCCGCACGGCGCGATAGACGCCGAACAGGGTGATGCCAAGCAGGAGGGAGACTGCGACAAAGCCGGTCGAACGCTTCATGGATGATCCCATCGCGGTTCTGGGTTGACGAGGACACCGACGATCGCAGTCCGGCGCGGCGAGCCCGAAGCTCCGGGCCCGCCGCGCCGGACTGCGCCGCCACTACTGAACGGCGGTGGCGCCGTAGACCAGGCCGTTGCCGCTCCCGGGGAGCGTGCACAGCAGGCTGGCGTAGTCGAACGTGTCGACCCCCGCGGGCTCGGTCGGAAACGTCACGAACTGGTCCCAGTCGAGCACCGCGGTGGCCGGCGCGCAGTTGGTGAACGACTGCGAGGCCGCGATCGCGCCGCCGAAGTGGTACAGCGTCAGCGTGCACGAGGTGCACGTGCCGGGCGCGTTGTGGCCGTCGGCGAAGAACTCCGGGATGCTGCCGGCGGCCACCGGCGAGCGCGGGATGCTGCAGATCACCGGGCGCGCCGCGGCGTTGATGTTGCGCACGGAGTTGGTGAGGTAGTCGATGTCCAGCGCCTGGGAGGCATTGAAGTTCTGGCACACCACGCCGCTCGTGTTGATGTTGGTGGCCTGGGCGGTCGCGCAGATCGATGCGAGCGCGCCGGTCACGATCAGAGAACCAGAGATTCCTAGCTTCGAGAACATGATGATTTCATCTCCGTGAGAGGGGAACACCGAGCGACCCACCGTGAATCGACTCGAGCAGCTTCGGCCTCAGCAAGCTCGGTGCCGCTCGCCGAGCCGCGCAAGTCCCCGAGCCGTGGCGGGTCCGCTCTGGCACAGCCGCGGCACGCGTGCCGCGGTCCGGTCGGGTTCGACGACCCGC
>Ga0307508_10006861_pt1 | contig 10651 bp, 8 predicted proteins | sample 9_EM_MG_FD_203089 | JGI IMG/M metagenome (GOLD analysis project Ga0307508, IMG submission 203089) | Populus trichocarpa ectomycorrhiza microbial communities from riparian zone in the Pacific Northwest, United States - 9_EM | ecosystem: Host-associated > Plants > Roots > Unclassified | place...
TTGAAGACTAGGTTGGGTGGATCACAATAATTGCACCCACCTCCCCGCGTATATCATTGACTCGTCTTGGCGATTATGGCTCTTGAATTTTTTCTGCATCTTTTCGAAAAGTCGAACATTATGATCGGTTCTTGTAATGTCAATAATTTGTTGAAATGTAAGCTGAAACGTTTATTATTTGCGTTGTATGGTCATCATTGAGAATTCTGGTCACGCAATAGGAAACCAGGAAAGTGCCTGTGAGATATGCCCACGAGCTTCTCCTCCTTAGTCGCCGTATACAAGCCACGGCACAGCTTCGAGCGATCGCTATCAGTATCAGATACCCGACCCTTCATAGCAACTCTTTTCAACCGAAACCAAGTGGTTGTAGTATTCTATCTCAACGGAGGTTATAAATTATAATGGCTTGAGCAATTGTAATTCGAGACGACCACTCGGTGCACCCCTCATTACAGGGACATGCCTATCTAGTTTGAATATTATAGACGCCTTCATGTATAATTTAAAACAGTTAATTCAATTTCACAGAAATTTAGAACGTTGCAGTGTATTGATTTGACCCTAAAAAGATTTTGCAGTAAATCATTAATTAAAAAAAATGTATATTTTTTAAAGACAGATAGTTTTAGACGGATAGATATATCGTTCCCAGAAATTACACGGGTTAAAAAACATGGCGTTCTCCAAAACCAAGAAAAATATTGTTAAAGACCTAATCATATACATTTGCATTACGAGGTGACCCGATTTTGATTAAATAAATTAATTATGAGAATATTTTATATCATAACATACATAGCTTGTGTGTTCTGCTAATTAACGTAGTTTTTTATTTGATGATTTGTAATAATCAATGTAGTTAATTTTACCTACTCTGTGCGTGTGGGTGTAAAATGATAGAAGTGAGCTTTCAAACAATACAGGGGACCTTAAAATTGATTGAATTAGATTATCTCCGGTTTCTCTCTCCTTTGCTCTTCATAATTGTAGATCGATCACGTTATTTATAACTCATTTAAGATACTAATAAACACTAATAGATAATGCTATCATTTTACATATAAAGATAATCGGATAGATAGATTTCTAGTTACTTACCTATTTCGTTTTCTACAGTTTACTACACAATCATGCTGTGATTCATTAAAGACAAGATTTGACCCTGGAATAGAAGGAGTTGGTTCGGTAAAGAATCTATATTGAAATGCGAGGATTTTGCGTAGAACTAAAGGGTAACCTAAGAGATATCTTTCGATCATTAACAAGCTAGTTAGTTAAAACCTAAGATTTCATTAGACTACTTGAAACATACGATCTGGTAATCTAGGAATTCGCGACAGACTGTCTCTGTAATAAATAAAAATATAAATAAATAAAATATGATCCATAATATTTTCTTTTGAAATTTCTTGTACTTATATTTATTTAAAAATAAATTCAAAAAATAACTAATAAAATATCTCTAATTATACTCTGAATACCATAAAATTTTTCTTAAATGCACTGATGAACCAGCAAAAATCTTACATTATTAAGAAAAAAAATTACATGTACAGGAGGATTTTCGTAATTAAGAAATTGGGATTTTTATTAGAAAAGATCACGTTCAAACAAATGGACCGTGTAGAAAGTTAGAAAAGAAGAAAAACTCACTTGCAGTTGAATACTTTTATTGATTTAGTGCTAAATTTCTTTTGTGCTGTGGATATGTTTTTCTTCTCATAATAAACAGGCATTACCCGGGGATGGGTGAGGCTAATCTTCATTGGAGAACTGCTGATTGTGTAATTCCCGTTCCTTTGAGCTCCCTTTGGACAAAAAAAAAGAAAGAACTATAATCAAATAAATCGAGCACTCTAGAAACCCACATCATCAAGTGGAGATTCATTTGACAACATATCAAGATGGGATTCAAGCTAAGATTACAGAGATTGAAAAGAAATGTTGGCGCTGGTCATTTCACAACCTGTCTGGCCAATCCTCATATGTACCATACACATGCAGCTTCATCTGCGACAGATTCATGCGTTATTATTCACCAGCTGACGGATAGAACCAACAAGAGAATAAAACGGTATTAAAGTTGTAGATAAGTCATCCAATTCCCAATTTCTAGGCCTGTGTGTTGAGTCCTTGTAGGTATTTCCAAATCCTGGTCAAATCTACAAATCTTAACTGTGTTTACTTCTTATTGTGTATCATACTTTGTTTGATTCAGCATTAGCCTGAATCACTGTTGATTCAGCATCAAGGCACCAAGATCACTTGAATCACCCAAATTCCATCCTGTCTTGTTGAGCACCTAAAGTTCCTCCTTGACAGAACTGAATCTCTGCATGTGTGCTCATTCACGTGTCTGCAGATGAAAGTACCACAGCATGTACACTTTGAAAATATACAGCTGATCAGATCAAGAATGAAGGCAGACAGCGCACCATCAAAATTTGATGAACCCCTGACGAAGAAAAACCTCATTTCTCAACTTCCAAACCAAAGTGTTCCTTAAGAATATCTTTTGAGGTCCTTCCAAATCCATTGGCCACTTCTTCCATATCCTTGAGTTTTGTCACTTCCCGCTTTATCTGGTCCACCCTGCTCAACACAGCACTCAGCAAATCATCTGGGTTGGTTATCAACGTGCGACGTGCCAATTCAGACCTCTCTTTGTCCAACTGCTGGTAAAGGTTCTGAAGATATTTCTTTTGAGCATAAAGTCGTTCCTCTGCAATTTTGTACTCAGCTTCCTGTGAAACCTGTAGTGCCTGGAGGACCTGATTGATCTCATCCTCAAGTTTCAGAGATTCAGTCTGGCTATCAGAAGACATGGACACATCTGGTGAGCTCTTTCTAAAGTCCAGAATGTCTTGATGATTACTAACTTCCAGCATTGCATTTCCATTGGGAGAGACGGCTGTGTATGAATGATATAAACATGTTTACAAATGTGAGAGAGAGAGAGTCTGATCCACTGGAAGCAAAACTCGATGACAAGAGAGCTCCCAAATATATTACCCATAAAAATAATAAAAGCTGAAACAAATAAAGAAAAAGATAATTTGAAGTCATGGGCACATTGTGTCTTAATGTCTTAAAATTAATGCAACTATCTTTTATGAGAACCATCCATGGAAAACAAGGTATCATTTATGTTTTGTGATACTTGCTAGAGATCTAGACCAGTGATTTGGATTTCTTGTTACTTAGTCATCAGAACTTAAGGCTTTTAACCATGTCCCTCTGTAACTCAATCTGAGATTGCTGTGTACAATAATTGAAACCCAGAAAGTTTGTTCCTGCAACTTCTCCAGTTTTCTCTCCTTTGCCTACCTTACAAAACAAGCACCATTGCACCTCCATTGTGGTTATTTATTCAGGGAATCCTTCATAAATAAATTATTGCCAATCCAATATTTGGAAACAATCATGGAAGGTGATATTGTTCCAAGACCCTACATGAATTACTTGTTAATGCTATCTTTACTGACAGCTCCAGAGTGTTGATTACACCCAATGGAATTGCTCTATCAAAAATCATATCTTAGGAACTGATAAACTATTAACTCAACCAATAGAATGTTGTTGCCAGAAAGAAAAACAGTTTGAATGAAACAGTTTTAAAAAAAACATTACCAGGCAAAATGGCTGAGACTTCCCCTTCCACTTTCCAGATATCTTCAAGAATAGTCCCACATTTAAGCTGGTGCCAATACCAAATCGTCATACTACTAATGGTTATAGCAACCCCAAGGAGGGACAAGGTTAAATTTTCTAAAAATCATAAAAGCCATAAATTCTCTTGCCTAGAGAACACCAGCTTTACCTTCGTGATGGCTACCTCAATGCGTTTCAGCAATCCCTTTGCATCAGCTCTCTGTGAACCTCGCAAAATGCAGAAACCAAGATTTAATATTTTCTCTATTTCATCCTGGGAATCAACAGTTTCGCAAGTTCGCAAAAGCCTTGTAACATGTGGCACTAGGTCTGTCCTTGCATCACAGCGCCGACAGTAATACTCAGCATCCAGACCGATGCTTCCTCCCACAGTGCCAGCCATATAGGTCCGAAGAGCACAATTCATGTGAGCAACATGGCCACATATATGACCCTCACTCACAATTGCTTCACATTTTATGTAGCTGTAACCTCCATGTTTTGAGCTTATAGTTTTGCAACAGAGGATGCAGCAGCAATAACCGCAGAAACCAGGTTCACTGCAACATATATCGCAAGACATGGCAGCCATGGGTTGATTTTCAGTTTGTAACCCAAGACTGGTGCACATCTTATTTCCAGCTTTACAACCCGCACTATCATGCTGGGAATCAGACAGAAAAAGTTCAGCCGTCTCTTCAGAAGGTACAGGGAAAAAAAAGTGCCCCTCGACATTACCTGCATTGTTCAGTTATCAATGAATAAAAACTTTTCCAAGCTTACACGCATTTTAGGAATATTTTAAACAATTAGAACTGAGAAACTATCCTAACCTATCTCAAAGATTGCCAATTCAAATATCAAGTGGCATAACACTAAGGAAGATGATTGAAGATTGGTCTAACATACCACAAAACACCCAGCAACCACATAACCATTTTAGATGTGTACTCGTCAAATAAAGCATGTGCATCACAAATTCAGAACTTCAATATCACCTCCTTTTTTGTCAATTCTTGGTGTTTGGGAGTGTGGTAGCGATTGTTTTTCAAAGTGTTTTTCATTCCAAAACACATTAAAATAATGTTTTTTTATTTTTTAAAAATCATTTTTGACATCAGTTCATCAAAATGATCTGAAAACATCAAAAATATTTTAATTTAAAGCCAAAAAAAAATAAAAAAATTTCAAAATTGTTTAGAAGCACTTTCCAACTGCAGTGCCAAACACGCGTGCACGGTCTAAAAAACGCAGTTAGGTGTTTGGTAATACATCAAACTGCGTTTTTTACTGTGGGGCCCACCAAAAAAATTGAGTTTGCAACGCAGTTTTTGTAAAGTAGTTTTTACATGCTTTTTTAACTGAGTTTCGTAAAATTTTGTTTGTTTTTACGTTTCAAAAGCACTTTTTTCAAATTTTAAATTTTATTTTATTTTTTTCTTTACTTCAAATTAATTTTATTTTTTTTTTGTATTTTCAAATCATTTTGATGCGCTGATATCAAAAGTAATTTTTAAAAAATAAAAAAAATTATTTTGATGCATTTCAAAATAAAAAACACTTTTGAAAAGCCACCACAACCAAACATTTTATGGGCAAGTTGAAATAGTGATATCATACTGAAGGAAAAGAAACAACTTGTCACCATTCAATGTGGTCAAGATAGCATTTCATTTTTAATGGCAGGCTATTTTGTTGGATCATTTTCTTTTGGAGCTTTTAAGTGCCTTTGCCATTTTGGGTGAAGAGAGAAATTTAAAAAAGCCACGTCAAAGCAAAATATGGATAAGGAACTGTTCTCAAAGATAAACCTACTCAACAATTGCACAGCAATTGGATAATTTAAGTTGACATCAAATTCAATTATTGATTCCCAGATAGTGCAACTGGAATTCAGCCTGATCAAATGGAGCAGCAATTTTTTATTTTTTATTTTTTGAAGCAGCAGTTTGAAATTACTATAAGCCATTGACAGGTAGTATTCACAGCCTCAATATGTAAAATCACTAGTTCCACAAAAAGTATCGAAGAAAGAACAACTGAGTGGAATGACTGGTATATATGTTCATGGAAATATGCTGAGAAAAATTTATAGCTCTAATAAAAACAAAAAAACTTATGAAACTCAAGATGGCACATATAGAAAATATGAAGATAAAATAGAATTAATTGTAACTAACCATTTATGGAGGATTGCTTTGATGGGATCTTCCAACTGAATGAAGCAAAAAATTTACCAATGTCTGCATTAGGAAATACAGATCGGATATATCGCTCAACTGAAAGCTTGCTGGCAAAACCATGTTTCTTACGTGTTGTATTCTCAAGATGACAAAGACGAATTGGAAGGTAAAGGTATCTATCCAAATAATGGCCAGTAATGGCAACTCGCCTCCCAACCCTCCAGGTCCACGTATCACCAAGATTTGGCCAATCCTCGGGAGCATATGGCAAACCTTCACCACATTCATCAGGTGCAACTGGCCTTAGATTCAAAATGTTTTCCCTTTCCCTAGGCGTGCTTCTATTACTTTCCTTATCAATCTCCATTAATTCCACTTCTGCTCATAAAGATCAGGCGGCTGAGTGAAATATAATGAATGCAAAATAAGCATGTATCAGAAAATAAAGGATTAACACACACTAAACTGAGAAGGAATTGACGGAGTAGCAATAAATACCCCACCCCAAAAGAAATTCAATGAATTCAACTTTATTGGTTTACTATCAACTTCCACAACCAACTTGAAATTTGAGGAATATATCAAGAAAATATTCTCCAAGGAACTTGTATTTTATGATAGAAGTAACACGTACAAGCCGGAAATCAATTATATTGGAGTGCCACCTTTGGATCCAAATAAGCACCAAACACAGGCAAGTGCATTCAAACATCAAAGCCAATACTCACAACAGCTCACCAAATGGAGTCCCAGATTCTGGTGAGCCATTGGATGGGGACATTTCACTTTGGATTGCTCACATGGATTAGGGAGTCAATTCGATGAGCCACCAGTCAGGGATTTCAATTTATTCTGATCAACATCATAGGATTTCTGTGTGGATTGCAATATCATCAGGTTTCCAAGCAGACCGCTGACGTAGAAATTTAAGCTACCATGTCACAAAATGTAAATTAATCTCTTCCAGGCTCATTTCCCTTTTCTTTTCTTGCCAAACTAAATCCTTAAAGATAGGGATTTCTCCAGCTAATTGCAATCATAGTTATAGTAGACTCACGCAACAAAAGCAACCAAACAATACAAATGCCAAAATTACAATTTAGAAAAACAATATTTAAGTGTTTTTGAACACTACTGATTTTAGAGTAACCAATAATTATTTTCTTTTTTGCATTAAAAAAAAAACAGCAGTCTTAATCAAACGGGAAAAAAAATCATCTAAAACAGCAAAACAAAGTGCTCGGCACCTCAACGGAATTAGCGTGAGATATCAGGGTTTAAACAGCCTAGAGGTCATTTTTTATCCAATACAGTAAGAAATGATATGCATAAATTAATAGAAGGTGGTTACAATACTTCAGGAAATCAAATCTTGAAAACGGAAACAGAATCAAAAGAGAATATTTATTGCTTATAAAAAACAATTTATGATAAAGAGAAGACAGAATGATCAAAAACAGAAAAAGAAAAACAGTTCCATCAGGCATTTCTATTTCTATTATCTGTAGTCACTGTAAAACAGGCATGAAGATGCTTGGTTGTGCACAAATTAAAAATGCAGATTCTTGATTTCACCAAAATGTTTTACTTAGTCAGAATAGAAGTAATTAGTTTTTCATTTGCATCTCTAAATCATGCACTCCTTTAATAGCACAAAAAATGTAAAGAAACCGGGAAAAAAAGAGTAAATATAAAAGGATTCAAAGCTTCACCTAAAAGAAACAGGGCCTCTGTTGGAAGAGAAGAGAGGATTTAGGGTTTGGAGTCCCGTAAAATCACCAGAAGACAGAGATCGGATTCGAGGAGAAGAGAGAACGTAACTTCTTATGCTTATAGGAAAAAACAAAAAAGAATGTAGAGACAGGAACTCGCTGAATGCTTAATAATCAGGGAAACAATTTGATACACAGAATCAATCGAGAGAGGAAAAAAAGCAGAGAGACGGGCCTGGTAAAACCCTAGGAACTACGGGGGAGGGAGAGAGACGGAGAGATAGTTCATAACGTTAACGCAATTGTTCACTCCCTGGTTGACTAGACAGCTGGGCTATCGTAGATTTGTAAATGACAGTTCTACCCTTTTATTTATGTTTATAATGCAATTGTTCACTCCCTGTTAATTGAAATGTATAAAAACTTTTTTGGATTTTTATTTTGACATCAATATATAAAAATTATAAAGAAAAATACTTAAATAAATACAATGTAAAATAATTAATAACTATATTTTTTTAGTCATGTTATGCCACAGGATGGGTTAATTTTTTTCTAACAGAAAAAATATTCAAATAGTGATAACTTAAGTGAATTCAGGTTAACTTAACTAACCCATGATTTGAAATAATCCCAAAAAAAGAAAATGAAAAAAAATAGAAAGCTCAAAGCTAAATAACCTTATGTTATAGGATGAAATAAAAAAATATAAATTTAAATCGGGTTAATCTTCAAAACCAGCAACTCTAGTCACGAAATCGAGATAACCATACATAAGATAAAAAACAAATCTTGAATAAAATTCTTAACTATCAAAAAATTAAAAAGAAACAAATAGTAATCAAAACAATGAGGATCAAATCTAATAGAAAAACTAATGAAAAAAAATAATGAGAGACTTAATTGAGAAATAAAAGAAAAGTGAAAAAAGAGCAATTAAACCAAAATTATATAAAAAAATTTGAGGGACAAGATTGAAAGAAAAAAAAAATTAAGAAAATGATAAAAAAAAAATTAAAAAAATGAAGACTACATCTATAAAAAAAGATGAAATAAAATGTTGAGAGACTAAATTAAAAAGAAAAAAAAAACAAAAAAAAACAAAAAAAACAACAGTCGAGATAATGAATATCATGTGTGTGTATGTTTCAAATTGAAAATGATGAAGTTAAAAAAAATCTAGAAAAATCAAAAGAAAGAAAAATCACTTAAAAGAGAGAAGATCATAATTGAATGAATTTTTGCTCTATTATTTTTTTTATTAAAATAATATTATTTTTATTTTTTAAACGAATAAAAAATCAAAATTCATTAATTATTTTTTTGCTATTATTTTTTTATCAAAATAATATTATTTTTGCTTAATGCTTTTCACCAACGCAATCAATTAGCCAGATGGTTCGCGCGCACAGATTGGTATTTTTTGGGGTTTTTTTTTTCCTTTTTTAAACACAGTTCATTACTTGCTTTCATTTGCCGAAATCCCCCAAGTTAAAAATTTCGGAGTTTTCTTGGTAACATGCGTTCTCCTTGGACCAAGCTGCAATGTAGTTAAATTGTCTAAAACTAATTCACCATGAGAGATATATATATATATGGGGCTCCAGAAAACGCAGATAAATGATGAAAAACAACCACCTTGTCTACCGTACCGAAGGAATTAGCAGAAAAATATTGAAAATGGCGAAACTTCTTTTGGTCACCCGACATCATATCATCACCTAAACCCAATTCATATTTAACCATAGATGTTACTGTTATAGGATTGTTCCCGTGCAGAAACAAGCAGTACAAAAGGGCATGTAGGGCATCTGCTGCTAAAAGTCTAGATAATTCTATGCAAGTTTCTAGGTGCAAGTCAACAAACACTAACAATATGGAGACATAAGCTTAAAGCCATTACCTCGACTCCCATGGTAACCTAAAAAGAAAAAAGACAATGTCTACTACAAAGAAAACCCTTTTAGAGGGGCAAACTTTTCCAGAATTTCAGCTTCACGCTTTTCAGCATTTGTCCTTTTTAGCTCCCATTCTGAGATTTTGGAGTTGGCAACCTGAATATCACGCACAACAGTTGGAATTGAATTTGCCACCATCCCTTGAGCAGAGGCCACCTCAACCTTTGCTGCCTTGTTATTCTCAATTGTACTAACAAGCTCCCCTCGCCAGGTCTGAAGTTGAAAAATTTGATTGTCAATTTCCTGCACAGTCAGTAAGTTGGAATCAACCTGTGACTGGAGCTGGTCTGCTCTTTCCTTCAATTCATTATATTCATTCCTCAGAGAGTTAACCTTCGCCTTGTTTGCCTCAAGGATACCAAACAAATTGTTAACGCGCTCTATTGTTTGCCTACTCTCAACAAAAACCTCGCTGAACGATGGGATTTCCTCAATCAATTTTAACTTAACAAGTTGTTCAGCACTGAGGGTGGGATCCTTCAGTAGTTTGGAAGCTAGACTAGTAAGTTTGGAAATGTTTCTGGAAGAGACCAAAGTGGGAAAATCCATGACTAGAAGGGAACAAAGCTTGCTTCGATCTTTAGCCATATCACTTTCGGTAAGAGGAGTATCAGAGCCTGCAGAGTATGATACTTGGGTTTCAGGGTGAGGTTGGGTAAGAATGTCTTCTAAAGAACTGAGATAGTTATCAAAACCCTCCGGGATCACATTAACTGCAGGTTCAGTCTCAGTTATTCCAATTTCACCACCAGCAGCATGAAACACAGATCGTTTAGAAGAACGTGTAGCTTTTCGCTTAGATGCGGATGCCGATGTAGGTGTATCATGTTTTGCATCCTGTTTTCTTTTCCTCTGGCTGGACCGTGGTGTTTTTTTTTTCTTTTCTTCAGCTTCTTCAGTTAACTCGGGTAAAATCTGCTTCCTTTGCCTCCGACCATAACGGGGATTTTCTACATTCCCTTCTTGAACTTTCAAAGTTCCATCCTCAGGAGGATTCTCAAGAGGAAGAGGAGCAGGTTTTACTGAAACAAAGATGAGAATCAAGCCACTTGGTCAAAGCACCACTGTAGCTGAGCAAAACATTATCCAAAGTAGCATGAAATGGCTAGCCCAATGACATCAACAATCCTAAAAAAATTTTTAA
>Ga0307508_10006862_pt1 | contig 10651 bp, 19 predicted proteins | sample 9_EM_MG_FD_203089 | JGI IMG/M metagenome (GOLD analysis project Ga0307508, IMG submission 203089) | Populus trichocarpa ectomycorrhiza microbial communities from riparian zone in the Pacific Northwest, United States - 9_EM | ecosystem: Host-associated > Plants > Roots > Unclassified | place...
CGCACTTCCATTTATATCCATCGTCCGTCCCGCCAACTTTGCCCCCCCCCCCCGAAAAAAAAAGGGACAAAAAAATAAAATCACAACCGCACCATCTCCTCCCAATGCCCGCCGCTGTAGGGCCCACTATCCGCCACCGCCGTGACCATACCGCAGCCCGTCCTGCAACCCGGCACAGCATTAAAGCACACCATCTCACTCCTCCCCACCGCACCCCCCCGCGAGTCGACGATGATTCGTTAATCGCGTGCACCCCCCCCCCCCCCCGAGAGCGTGCATCCGATGGCAGTGCTGAAATCCTGAAACGGAACGGACGAAACGCAACCCGTCCATCTGTGCTCGTGCCAAGTAGACACGGACGCCATCGAGTAGCATCACCGCGTCGAGTAGCATCTCGGACGGGCGGGTGGTAGGGCTTCCACGCAGCCTCCTCTCTTCTCCCCCGCCATCAAACTTCCCACACATCCAACCCACACTTGCACTCACGCGCGCCGAATCCAATGGACCTGATCGAATGAATTCGTCCCGTTTCCATTCTGGCCACTGCTATCCTCCTCGCCCCCCTCGCCGACCATATTCATATCTGTCTAGGTAGATGGGAAAAACAAAACGGAACCGAAAAGAGAAAAAACAAACAAATATCAGACCCAAGCCCACTCCCCCCCGCTTGCTCACCTCAGAATGAAACCCGAAAGAAAGAGAGAAAAAAACCCAGGTAATGCGTATGCGTATGTGTGTATGCTGATGCAGTTTTTGTGTTCGCAGCCCCCGCCTCTGTAGTGGTATAAGTGCACGGAACGGGACCGACAAACCGAATGAAAGAGAACAAAAGAACCCCCCAAACCGAAAAATGAAACGGACAGAAAAGAAAACCGAAAGAAAAAAAAAGATCATCGGCCCTATTATTGTTACAGGAATATCAGGACACATGCAGTAGGGCACCACTTTTGAATTTAGCACGCCCTCTATGCGTCGTCCGGATTCGCAAGCTAGATGCGCACCACGCCGTCAGCTATCGTCGGAGGCAGCGTAGATGGCATGATTGCGTACCCTCAAAACTCGCCGCGAGTAGTCCGTGTCGTCGCGCAGACTCCGAACGCTCATCCGCGAACTGCCCGTCTGGTGGTCGAACCGCATGAAGAGCGAGCTCGGATCCAAGCGCTGATCGTACACCGTGCCGGGGGTCGACTCTCCGGCCAGAGCCGGTGCCGGCGTACCGGCAGCGCCCGTGGGCGAGTGCATTCCCTTTTCTCCCACCAGGCCCAGCGTGCTCATGGACCGAGTCCTAGTCCGTCCACCGAAGACGCCTCCGCCTCCTGGCGGGATGACTCCTGCGGGCGAGCCGAGGCCCCCGTACAGCTCGGCGTGTTGCTGCTGCCGACGGCGTCGCCAGAACAGCACTCCGGCAACGATGAAGGCAAACGCCAGGATGAGCCCGACGATCAGCCCGGCGGCGCGGCCGGCGTTCGAGAAGAAGTTGCTGCCGTTGCTCGACGCGCTCTGCGTGTTGGATGGGGCCGCGGTCGGCGTCTTGACGATCGTGGTGCCACCGATGGTCACTGTGACACTGGGCGTCGCGGTCGCCGTCGTCTTGCTGGATGTTGTCCTGGTCGTCAGGGTGGTGCTGTCCTGCGTCGTGGAAGAGGACGTAGCGGTCGTCGTCTGCACACATCGCGTCAGCAAGCCGAAGGGGGCGGCAATCTCGAGATGCCCGGAAACAAAAACAGAAGAGAGATTCAGAGAAAAAGAAAAAAAAAGGCACTCTTCCAAGCATGTCAACAGATGCAGGATGGGAGAAGCCGTACGATAATAACGGTCGTGATAGGTCCGGCCTGAGAGTTGGTAGGAGTGTTGGGGTTCGTGGGGTTCGTGGGGCTCGTGGAAGTTGTGCTCACCGTGGTCTCGGCGCCCTTGGTTCCAGACGGTTTCCTCGCAAGGGCCATGTAGCCAAACAGATTTTTCTGGGTATTGCCGCACGAGTCGTCGGGATATCCGGGACATTCCTCGCTGCACTCGGACCCGTCCACGTCGACTCCCGGGACGTAGTTGGAGCACCAACAGTAGGCGCCTTGGACGATGGCAAAGGCGTAGCTGCCCGCGTTGCAATTGTCGTAGCAGAGACCGTGACTCTGGAACTCGTTGATCACTAAGCACGGCGCGTCAGCCCACGATCCACAGCAACGAGACCGCCGCACGGCGCGAGACAAACCCGAATCGTAGTCACTGCCAGTGTTGACATCGGAGCAGTAGGCGATGGTGCGCGCGGCAGCAGGAGCCATCAAGGTCGAGAGTACGAGCAGCACCGACAGCAACATCAATCCGACGCCAAAATGCGATCCGGAGCCCACGCCAGCACTCGCACCCGCACTCGTATCCACCTCCACCAACTTCTGCTGCTGCATCGTCCTTGTCGTTTTTTCCCGCTCGTGGTTCTGGCCGTAGCTGTGCGGAGAGGAAGGGGTCGCGACCGACGAGGAGCACGGGCGAGGGAGCTTTCCCAGTCGTTCCATCGTCAGGATTGTTCGTGCGGTGTGCAGAGGGTCTAAGAGTGGAGAAGGAGAAACCCCATCGAAAGCGGCGGACGGATGGTGGGATGGAGTCGCAGGCGACGCGGGACGTGCCAGATGAGAGTGCTGCTTCTGCTGCAGCCGCATGCGAGTGAGCTGTGGGAGAATTGAACGTCGGAGGCTGACAGTGAAGTGTGAGTGAGGGAGCAGCACCATACTGTGGTGGGTCGACAGAGTAGGATTCAGTCGCTAGGGGTGGTCGTCGACTAGTGGTGGTCCTCAGTACATACCAGGACCAACCCCCAACCCAGCAAACGACAGGGGAACAAAAGAAGAAGGAAATTGGGGGGGTGGGATGACGCTGGGTGCAGGGAAGTAGTCGGTAAGGGGACAAATGAATGAATGAATGGATGATGAATGAAGGAACGAACCACAGACTCTTTGCACTCTCACGCAGTAGTCCTGCTCCTGCTCCTGCTCCGGTGGTTGGTGTCTTTCTTTCGACCTCTGCCGGGCGGGCCGTCGGAATCCCCCCAGGAAGGAAGCAATAAAGTAAACACGGATCGAACTCGTGCGGTTGGGTGAGAGCGGACGCCGTTCGAGTGCTTGCGGGACAGAAGAAGAGCTCGGAGCAGCAGCAGCGCTGATGGCGAAGGAAGGAGCGAGCGCGAGAGGAAAAGGAAGGGAGGAGGAGGAGGAGGAGTCGACTGCGGGAGGCGACGTTGTAAGGAACTCCTGCGGCACGCACTTTCGTTCAACGGCGGGCGTGGTGATGATGATGATGATGTTGTGGAGATTTCAAATTCCAGACGAGTGAGTGAGTGAGTACGTTGAAAACGAGGGAACAGAAGCAAAAAAATAAAAAATAAAGCGAAAGCGATAATGACGACGATAGACGGATGGGACCGAAAACAAATGGCAAAAAAGAATTGAAGGAAAACAAAAAACAAAAACGAGGGAGGAGAGCCGCCGAACCGCTCGCACTTCAGGCGCAGACAAACAACAGATCGCGTGGGACGGCCAGAGGGCGCGGGACTAGCGATCGAGGAGGAGCGTGGCAGGAGGCGAGTTGCGAAGAGAAAGGGAGAAGGAGAGAGGAACGACGGGGAACAATGCAGCGGATGGGAGCGGAGGTTTGGCGGACGGAGTTGTGGGAACGGGGTGGACGGACGAATAGACGGGCGGCGGCCGGCGGCCGGGGGGGGGAGGAAGCGAGCGAGTCAGCACGCAGCGCCGGCGACCCGATCGGGAGCTCCGTCGCCCGCAGCCGCAGCCAACAGCCGTTCCGCCCCTCGCGCAGGCCACCGACGCCCCGGATCGAGACGGACGCGACCGATTCGGCATTCTCAAACACCGCGCCCCCTGCTGCCGTTCCCCTTCCGCTCGCCCCGTCTCCTTTCCGGTCCGCCGCCACGCCACTTGGCCGAGCGCGCCGCCGCCCGCAGCAGCGCGAGCCTGGCACGACGGTTGCCCGCCCGCGTGTGGTGCGCCGCGAGCGGGCGGGCGAGCGGCCTGGCCGGATTCGGCCGGCCATGACGCACGCCCACGCCGGCGCCGATCCCGCCCGCACTGCTGCGGAGACGTGCCAGTGCCGCATGGGGCTAGGCCCGCTGCGTCCCCGTCCGCAGGTGGCGGCCGCATCCCAGAGCGGTAAGCTCCGCGCCCGCCGTGTCAGCCGGAGAGCGCGGCGGACACGCGATCGACGCCGAACGCAGCGGCCGGACGGCTGGGCAGTCAGGTTCCGGCTGAGGGCGGTATGTACGCACGCATCCCGTATCGCGAGCGCACGACTTTGTCTGCCCGTGCGGGACGGCAGTGCTCGCGCTTTCCGCGCCGGGGAGAGCACGCAGCACGTATTCTAGATACCTATCGATGCCCTCCATTTGTACGACTACATAGAGCAGCTGTCCTCGTGTCGGCCGCGGTGCGTGATCGCTGTTGTGGGAGGGAAACGAGCTATTTTTACCATCCGGGCGCAACAGCGGCAACTCGGAAAAAACTAAAAATAAAAAAAAACATAAGAAACTAAAAAAAAAAAAAAAAAAAAAAAGGAAAAAAGGAAAAGGAAAGGGACTCCGTCCGAAACGGCGTCCGTCCGCGCCCCCTCCCCCCCCCTTCCTCAAACGAGACGGGAGAAGAAAAAAAAAAAGAAAAGAAAAAAAAGGAAGAAAAAAAAAAGAAGAAAAAAAAAGGAGAGTGAACCAGGTTCGTATCCGTTCCGGAAGAACGGAGGGGCACGATCAGCTAGCAATCTACATAAGTACATACCTCTAGCTACGCCGCCCCGTGCCGTAGTGTTCGCCCTACGCTTTCCGGAAGTTCCGATCCCCTCCGCGTGGGAACGTGAAAGTCTGGCGGAGCACCGGATGCAGATAGAGAGATAGAGAGATATCTTCACCTTTTCCGTCGTCCGACACACAACTCGCACGTCCGAAACGGCGTCAGCCCCCCCCTCCCCCCCCCCGCTCCTCTGGTGGGGAGGAAGGCCCGCATGTGCGCACGCAGAAGGCGGAGATCCATACATACATACATACATACATGAGTGTGCACAACCAACCACCTTTGTGTATACGAGAGAGTATGTATCATCACCGCTCTCCCCCGTCCTTTCCCCTCTCTCTCTCTCTTTTCTTTTCTCGCGAGGGCCGCGTGTCCCCCCCGTCCCCGTGCGGTGCGTAGATATGTTATGTACGTAGAGTAGTTCGACGGAGATTTTGGGATCACCGCGCTAGGCACAGCTAGATAGATAGCTTGGTGGCAAAGCTCGAGTACCTAGAGCACCGGTTGGTGAGCGCATTCCAGAGGGCGGGAGGGTGGGAGGAAGCCCAACACCGCTCCCTCTTGCTTTCCCTCTTGGTTGGCAGGGTTGGATGGATGGATGGGCGGAGCATGCCGCAACGGAGGAGACCATCTAAGAAAGTACATGAGCAGCCACCCAGAACTACAGTATATATGTCACTAGATGCTTAGTCACTCAAAATAAACGACTACTTACGTAAGTAGGTACATGTGTACTTATCTACTCTAGTCATTGGGAGTGAATGACGCTTCATTTTCCTTTTCGTGTGTGTTCGGTAAGGTATGTAAGGTAAGAAGTGCAGCAAAAAAAAAAAAAATTCATTTTTTTTTTCTTCATTCTTTTCTGGAAGCGACACCGATCGATCCTGCGCCTAGCTCTCTTTACATATATGATATTTAAATAAAATAAAATAAAATAAAATAGCGCACCCATGAACCTACATACACGCTTATCTGCATACCTCGTGTTCACGAGCGCACTGACTTTGTCTCACTGTTGTGTTGGTTATGTTGGTATGTATGTATGTACGGGTAAAGATATTCGCACGGTGCATGTAGAGTAGAGAGTATCATACGTATATCTACATACTTAGAGTAGCTGCCTGTCTGGTCTTGTCTGCAGTCTCGGTTGGCTCGTTTCGAGTTGTCTCTCTCTCTCTCTCTCTCTCTCTCTCTCTCTCGTTCCAGCCGCCGACGCCGGCCGGATGGGGGCGCTACATAGTCTACTCTAGATACGTGGCGAAGGAGACGCGCGCGCCCAGCCGTGCATAGACGTCGCGACACTAGATATCTACTCTAGCGTACTAGCAGATAACTAGGAGGCGTCACCGCTGCTCACTCACTCGGGCGTCCGGCAAAAACTATGAAACAAAAAAAAGAAAAGAAAAAAAACTTCCGTTACGGGGAATTGAACCCCGGTCTGGCCGGTTTGATGCTCTACATGAGAGCGGCCGATGCTAGCCACTACACCATAACGGATGTTTGATATCTGCCAGAGTAGTCATAGTTACGAAGAGCATCGGAATCAATCATAATCATAATCAAAATTCGATTCGATTCCGCAGATCAACCGTCGAAAACACTCCATGCCGCCTGTAACTGCTTGATCCGATCCCACGGACCTCCACCGGCAAGCAATGTCCAATACGCCCCGCAGCCAAGCAACAAAACGCCCACACCCACCGCCCAGCCACTAGTAATCCTTCCGCTGGCCGCAGCAGTCTGAGTTCCCGTCTCGGCTTGGGGGGGGCCGTCCCGTCACGCGTTTGTGCGCGACGGCAGGGGACCGTCGAATTGGACTCTCATCGCTGCACGCCGCACATGTCAGTCACCGCTCACGGGGCTCACGCGCAGGAGGGAGCAGTTACTAGTGGGATAAGGGCCAAAGTCGCTCCAGTCGGGAGTCAGGTACAACTTGATCCCTCCTGCCTTGGGGATGGATTTGAGCTTCCCCTCGTCGCCGGGCGTGCGCCTGAAGTTCTTGAGCTTTCCGAGGACCTTGAGGATGCACATGTCCTGGATCATGTTCACGGTGCGGCCGAGGCACTGATGCTGGCCCTCGCCCCACTGGATGTAGCTGTCGAGGGGACGGTTGAGCTTGACGGACATGCTGCGTCTGCGTCAGTTGTCGGGGTTACTGCGCGGAGAGGGGGTGGCTGGGCTTACGGGTCAGGGAAAACGGAGGGGTCGCGACAGGCGGCCACGAAGCTGCAGAAGACCTCGTCGCCCGCGTTGACGTTGTGGACTCGGCCACCGTCGGTGACGGTCGCCTTGCCGACGACGTTGCGGAAGAGCCCGGTGGTGTTGGTGAGGCGGTTCGCTTCGAGGGCATAGCGCATCAGCTTGTCTTCGGACTGGGCGTCTCCCTTCGCCGCGAGCTTCTGGATCTCCACCAGGTGCTCGGCGTTTTTCTCGTCGAGGTAGAAGTCGACGATTTGGGCAAACTGGAAAGCATTTATATTAGCTTGCCGGCCGAACGGGGAGAGAGAGAGAGAGAGAGAGAGAGGGGACTCACGGCTTGAGCCGAGTTCGCTACGAACGCCAAGGAGAGACAGATCAAGAGCCATGTCACCTCCTTCGGCGAATAGCCCTGCTTCAACAGCGCCTTCACAAACGTCTTGCCGTACTCCGCCAGGGAACTCTTGGCCGGATGGAGGGCCGCCTCGAGCGTGCCCTTAACACCGTGGATGATCCCCAATCCCGGGGCGTCGTGCAAATCCTCGATCGTGGGCAGCAGCTGCTTTGCGAGTTTCTCGAGTCCGGTCTTGGCACGGCGTCGGCGAGCCCAAGTCTTTGTGGGATCGTGGTCGAAGAAGATGTAGACGTTGGTGTCGGACATGATCTGGAAGAGCTCGCGCTCGGTGAAGCAGCCGTGTGGGTTGTCGTCGGATTTGAGCGGGAGATAGAAGAGCGATGCCGCGAAGCACATCGCCGTCAGGTTGCCAATGCTATCCAGCGGTGAGTATCATCCATTCGTCGCCAGCGGAAAGAATCGGGGGTTACATACTCGCGCACGAAGTCGACCTGGTAATACTCCGGGTCGCGTCCCAGCGTGTAGCTCTCGCGGGTGAGAAGCTTGGTGACCAAGTTCTCGGTGTGTGCCTTGAACTTAGTCTGGTAATCCGGGAGAGAGAACAAAGCCCCCGCGACATCTCGGTGCTGCTTAGCGCTCTTCTCGCCGTCGTACGCCAACATGAAGGTGCCCTCCATCAGGTAGCTCATCGCAGGGCCCCACGGCACTTGGAAGTTGACGGAGTCCTTCAACACGGCCTTTACACCGGCATGGGAGATGATCGGGATGGGGTCCTTGTGCAGTGTTGGAGGATCGAAGCTGTACTTGTGCATCTCGTTGTTCTTGGTGAACATGATCTTATTTTCCGCCGGAGTGAAGAACGGCTGCGCCACATACACCGAGTTGTACTTGAACCACTTGGGGAAGGCGTTCAGGATCAGCATCGACATCTTTGCACCGCTCATACACTCGTAGTCCGGTGCAACTTCGGTTATGCCCCAACTGGTCAAGTTCTGCGCGGTGTAGTCCTGGGGCAAGGTCAGTGATAAGCTGTGATTGTGACAGCAGTAGGGAAGTTACCAGTGTATAGAAACGGTCGCCACGGACCAGCGATACAGCGTCACTGAAGACAGCTCTTGTGACCGTGTAGGGACCGCCTGTAGATAACCGTCAGCTCCAGACGCCCACAACCCGACGCCCACAACCCGACGCAAATGGGTTGGTTACTCACAGAGACCCATCCCCGGATCCATGCGAGGTTTGCATTCCTCGAGGAACATTCCGGGATACATCTCCACCAGGTCGGGATGGTCGTAGAGCTTCCTCCTACGCCGCAGTCAGAATCATCTATATGCACACCCGCCTTCGGGGAAGACCCACAGCGTATTGGCGACGTAAGGATCGGGGTTGATTTCCTCAAAGGTCTTGTGCTCCTTCAAGCCAAAGAACTTCCGGAACTCGTTCAGCGAAGCAACCTGCCACTTCCTGGCTTGCTTGATTCCGAGAACTTCCACGTGCTTCAAGATGTCGGGAATGTTGTTTGCCCCGAACGCGCCCGCCGGATCCTCTGTAGTTGTGTCAGCTCACACTCTGCCGATACACCGACGGGCGCACAGACCAATGCTCTCCTTCAAGATTTTGACCAGGTCCTCATCTCTAAATGAGCCATCAGCCTGTCGCTTGAGCCCGCCAAAACACCGCTCGTGTACTGGCGTGTCGGAAGCCGACTTCTCAAATATCCCCAGGCCCCCTAGTAGCTGCGGGAGGGAGAGTTGCTTGGGATCCGTCACGGGGAACAGCTGGCGGAAGAATTCTTCGGTCCACTTTTCGTCTCGCTTTGAGACTGCGGAGTGGAAGCGGTACAGCATGTTGAATTCCACGGAGACTTGGTTGCCGATACCCCGGGGAGTGCCATCCTTATCGAAGACCGAAGGGCCGACTTCCATACGAGGGTCTAGCGTCCAATCGCTCGACGAGTGGGGGAGATTGCCAATGGCACGGATGTAACTACGATGGTTAGGGGGGGGGGCGCGGCAAAAAGGTCGATCGACCGAGGCTACTCACTCGTGAAGACTGATGCTGATGTAGAGCCCGCAAGTAACAAGCCGTCCGGTCTGGAACAGGTCTTCATCCCTATTCGCCGCCGCTGCCTCTGGGGACATGTGGGGGTCAGGCGAGAACCGGCCGCCTTCGTTGATAGCTGCCAGTTTCTCCACCACCTGCAGAGTCGTTAAACATCGTTCCAATGGAAACCCCCCCCTTTTGCGAGTGAACCAACATGATTGTGGAACCGGCTGTACATGACCAGCATGACACAGTTGCCCGGCGGGAGGCCAAGAAGTCTCTTCTCCGCGAACGTATCCGGCTTGATGCGGCCATCACACATCGTCCTGATCGCCAACTGCTCTTCGAGGTTCTTTCCATAGAGTGGCGACAAGTCTAGGTATGAGCTGGTGTCACTGATGTTAGGATCCTTTCTGTTGGTTCTGAAGATGTCGTGGACGATGACGCTCGCATGGTAGAAGAGCATGCTGGAGACACCGGCTGGATTCACTTTGGTATTTTTACCGCGTGACATCAGGACTTCTAGGTGTTAGCCAAAGTCGTATCTAACCGGAGTGCTAGGTGGACTGACGGTCGAAGAGAAGCTCAGGGTCCGGCTTCGCTCCGGTCATCATCTTCTCTCCACGAACAGTGCGTGCGTACGGAGCTCCTGCCATGCCGAGATCAGGAGAGGTTATGTTCTAAGCGTACCCCAATCAGCATCACATGCATGGTTAAGTCCAATCCTAGAGAACTTGCGTTGTATCTCCCATCTGGATCACGATACTGGAATTTCTCCCCCACATAGGACAACGGCGGATGCTGGAGCGAGTCGAACAGCTGTCCGACCAAGCCTCCAGTGATGAGATTTCGGTTCTCAGATGACCGAGGCATGTGCGAAACTACTTGGATGAGTCTCTCCATCTGCACCGAGTCTCAGTATACACAGGATCTGTGCCGATTTACGGGACAGTTACTGACCATGAGCTTCCTATCATCGATCGGCTCCCCCTTGATAGCGGCAGACAAAGCTTCGATTGCGACCATCGCATCCTTGGGGAGATCTTTCCCCATGCCGGCAAAGTCGGCGAGGATTCCGGACTTTACCGCCTCCTTCGTCGCATAAGTGTCATCGCCGAGTTCCGAGGCGGGGGCGCCCTTGGCTAGGAGCTTCGCGATAGGATTACCAGGGAAGGGCCCCATGCTTGTGAAGAGACTTGTAAGGTTGTGAGAGAAGGGAGAAAGGGGGGGGGGGGGGGGGGGGGGGGGGGGGGGCGGGGTTGTGTTTGTT
>Ga0307508_10006863_pt1 | contig 10649 bp, 8 predicted proteins | sample 9_EM_MG_FD_203089 | JGI IMG/M metagenome (GOLD analysis project Ga0307508, IMG submission 203089) | Populus trichocarpa ectomycorrhiza microbial communities from riparian zone in the Pacific Northwest, United States - 9_EM | ecosystem: Host-associated > Plants > Roots > Unclassified | place...
AAAAAAAAAACCCCAAAAACAATCTCTCTCCCTACCGCTAGTAATTAAAAACCACAGGCAGAAAAAGTTTTTCTCTTCCCCCTTTTCTCTCCCTCTCGCACAAAAAAATCTCTCAATTTAGAACCCAGGCTTGGTATCTTCACAATCTCTCTCTCTTGCTCTCTTTTATTTTATTTTATTTACACCATCTCTGCTTCTCATTCCCTTTATATTTCCTCTATTTTCTTAATTTTTTGAGCTTTTATTTGTTGTTTATTGAAAAAGATAGTAACTTGTTTGTTGATTGCTTATTGATGCAAATGGGTTTTGTGTTTTAGGGTCTGGTTGTGGATCCTTGATGATGCTGATTCAAGACGGAGGAGGGGTTTCTGCTTTTCAGTTTTTTTTTTTAATCTATATTCTTTTCTAGTTATGGAAACTGTGTCTATCCTTTTTGAAGTTATATAATTAGTGGGTTTGCTCCTTTTGATCGTTTTGGTACTTCAGCTATTAGATTCAAGTTGTTCAAGGAGGCCCAGATACTCTTTTTTTCTTCTTCTTCCTGAAAAGCTAATTTATAATTACGGGGCTTAATCTTTTTGCTCCTTATTTTGATTGAATGGAGCCATCTGGAGAAGATGATTGAATGTAATCTGTCATTTGTTTTGATGGAATTGGGATTTTGAAGAAGGAGAAGCCACTTCATTTCTTACTAGGTTTTTCAATATTTTCTGTACTTTTCTTACTTAAAAGTATTTATGATCGCATTGTTAAGGATATTTGAGTGTTTGCCTGATTGGGATTTTTTTTTAATTTGTTTTTTAGTTTGCTGGCGTGGTGGTTGTATAGTGGAAAGTATGGAAAAGGAGACAGCGTTGGTGGAGGGGACTGATATGCATCTGGAGGATGTGTTTAACCCCGAAGAGTCATTTACTGTGGAAATGGAAACCGAAGAGAATGAAATTGGAAGTCCAAAGAGTGAAATTCAATGTTTCTCATCGGAAATGGGCGAGGGAAGTAATGTTGTATTTTCAAGAGAAGCACCCCATATCAGTACAGAGTCAAGAGTATCAGGTGTTTGTAGTTGTAGTGCGACAAAAATCAAGCCACATGTGGTTGCAATGGAGTCTGAGATTGGCGACAAGGAGAATTTTGGACAGGAGAAGAAACTCAGTAGGCAAGATAGGATTGAGTTGGGCCGGATGTTTCAGAGTGCAGTGAGTTGCCATGACTGGGAGCCTGCTGAGAGTTTGATATTGTTGGCTGATCCACAGACCCTTAATGATGCCTTGTGTATCACACTGGACTCTATCTGGTTTTTGAGCACACAGCAAGAGCTTGACGGGATAACCAGTTTGATTAAGAAGATTATTGCCAATGGTGCTTATGACTTTACTAGAGCTGCTCTTAGAACTTCTTTTCTTGCTTCATGTGTTTCGGCCTGCCAGAGCCAAACGATGCATCTTGAAGACACAGTAAATGTGATGGCCCAAAGGTATATTTGCGGAAAAAATAAAATAGCCGCATATTTTTCTTAGTTTATGGAACAATCAGTGTTTTCCTTTTCATTTCTTTGGACAGAATATATGTCGTATGTGTTTATATTAGTGTGTATAAGTATACCTATGTGTTAGACATGCTAATCTATATATATATATATATGCATTTGCATGTATGAGCTTGTGTATATGTTGTAGCTTATATTATTGCATTCATCATATGTTTGGTGTTGGGGGTCATTTTTCAAAACTTGTATTCTCTATTCTAGGGTTCTAGCATCCTTGTATTATGGTATTTGATTGGCCTACTGTGTTATGAGGTTCTTCTGTAATTTCTTTTACTGATTTCTGCTAGGTTGATTTTGCAGTTCTTTCTAGTGTGTACAATGGTTAATCTTATAAGCCCATTTATAATATTTTGGGCACGTGGTATCTTTTTTGTGCTTGCATATTCTGAAGCATTCTTCTTGATGATTATGGATCATTCAATGTTTTGTATATTGACATGGGACAATCTTAAATTATATCTCGTAATCCACTGTTCTTGATGAATCTGTAAAATAAGAAATTGATTTAGGTTGTGTTTTGCCGTCAATAACTTTTATATTTTGCCATCATTTGTGTTTGATCTATTATTCTTTATTTCTTTGTCCCTTCACCCTCCCTACCCCCGACACCTTTTGGTCCTTGATGTATTTATCCGGCAACCTTAATCTACCCATCGGTCTAATGCATTAAATAAAATGCTGAGAGGTTGTAACAATTTCAGTTCTATATGCGAAGGGGAAATTTACTTTGTTTCTTCATATAGTTTGTTTAGAATGCGCTTCACAAATATTCTCTATATTTTCTGTTCCTATACGGATTTAATATTAATGAAATATGATTTTTTTTATTGCATTCTGTCTGTCCACGTGGATGGGGATGCACATGAAATGGCTGGATTCTGATGTGATTTTCAATTCTGTTTTATAAATGGCAAAGTCTTTGGCGAAAATATTGTACCTTTCATGTAGCCTTCACTAAGTGAATGAATCGTGTATCTTTAGATTTCAGGTTGTAGCTTCTGCTCAGTGTGCTTAATTTCTGAGACAATATAATAACAGTCTTTTTATAAATTAGCTATGACAAACCGTATGCGCACAATGAAAAATTACGTCCCCTCTTTTGCTTTTATTTGTAAATGAAAAAACCAAAACTTCAGCCACAACAATTTTTTTGATAACATGGGTAGCGAAAGCCTTTGTTTTTTTAGCATCCTGTTGACTTGCATTCTTTGTTTTACTTTCACGTTTTGTTCAGATTGAAGGAGCGACTTAAGGAGTGCAATGGAGATGAGGTCTTGAAGGCAGAAGCCAGTGCCAAGGTTCAAAAGTTTACTGAGTGGGCTCTGAAATGTATTGGCTTCCATTCTCGCTGCCAGGCGAATAGAGACCGGGTGATTCAAAGCTCAATTGCTGAGATTCAACTTCAATTGTCTGCATTCAAGACGTTTCTTGATCTCGCTGGCAATCAACTCACAGGGAAGGATTTCACAGAGGCCTTTGATGCAGCCTGTTTTCCGCTTACTTTATTCTCCACTTCATTCGATCCTGGCTGGGCATCTGGGATATCAGCAGCTGCAATCCAAGGGTTGCTTGGTATGTTGGTTGAAGGGGGTGCAGACAATGTTAACCAGTGTTTCCTTGAAGCCTCTCGCTTTGGAAGTACAGAACTTGTGCGCATTCTGTTACAGGTGAATTAGTCACACACATGTAACTTTTTCTTTCTGCACTGTTCTGTTTATGTTCACCGAGTATTTTGAAAGGTTGTGGTTTTAATTTTCCTCGGAAGAAGAATCTTTCTATTTTAATTAGAGAGCAAGAGATACAGTTAGAATCTTATCAATGATCTTAGCAATTCTTTAGGTATTTTTAGGGTGAATTTCTTTTCTTTCTTCTCTTCATATGATACTCAAATGAATTTGGCTTTGGTTGTGTAAAGCTGCAAATAGTTTCCACATATGGTAGTAAAGAAGGAAATAAATGCTGTGGTGAATCTTTATTAGTAAGCAAAAATTCCAGATAAATCCTCGTCTTTTATATTTGTGAAAGATATACTTTTGTTTTTTTTTTGGTTTGTTCTGATGCCTTTACCTCGTCTTTTTTCCTCTGCACCACCCTGCAGAACTGATTATCTTCTAAAGCATGGCTGCAATGTCTATTTCCATGCGCACACATGTCCCTGTTTGTGTCAGAGAGAGAGAGAGAGAGAGAGAAATGTCTTGGGAATTTAATATCATTTTAAGTATGCTTATCTGACTTATTTGTTTGAATTTTTTTCATGTCAAATATGGGATCTGTCTGTTTAGATTGCCCATTGGAACAGCTTGGATGTCGATGTTGATCTGGCCCTAGGTTTTGCTTCTCACTACTGCAAAATTGGTACAATGGAATGTCTAGTGGAAGAGGGCAATGCCATAGCTTTCTTGGGCCCTTTAATGAGAGCAGCTGAAAGGGGTTGCATGCAGGTTGTTCAGTGGTTTGTGAAAAGGGGTTGCCGTGACATGGAACTCTGCCTTGCTCTCACTGCTGCGACTTCTAGTAGCCAAGTTGATGTTGCTGGATATCTCCTCCCTCACGTTCCTCATCATGTTCTTGCTGCCCTCAGCATAGAAATTCTCAAGGCTGCTGGGGAGCGAAGTGGCGGGTCACTTGATGGCGTGGCATTTCTGTTACGTTCTGATTTCTTGGGTGATCCTACTGCTACTTATGCTGTTGCTGACAGCATTGCTCGGTCTGATGATGAGTCTGTCGCCCCTGAGCTCAGGGCTTTTCTTCGAGAGCACTGGTCAGAGGCAGCATACTTGGATGGATTAAAGCAAGGACAAGAACATTACATGAATCTTGTGAGGATTTTGAATTGGGGTGGATCGCCTATATCCTTAAGGGATCTGCCAGGCCCTTTAAGAGTGGCAGTTGCTTATCTGCCATTGTTCAGGGAGTGTGTAGCAACTGGTGGTTGTTTACTTTCACAAAAGCAAAGGGGTCAGCTTGTTGAAGCTGTTAGAAAACTTGGGGGTGGGTCCTTAGAAGATGTGAGCCAAGGAAAAGAACTCTTGGCTGTTTTGGAACATTACCTTCCTCCTTTTTTGGTTCATACCCGCAACGTGGCCTAGAAGATCTTGTGTTGTGAATTTTGACTAGAGTTTTCCCCGCCATATCTCATAGACAATAAACATTTCAACTGTGGTTAGGGTGACAGATCTCAAAAGGTTGTCAATTTTCCGTCCATAATGTGGCTGGCTAAAGTATTAGTTCTCTCTGGAATCATTATATCATTATTATATCAATCATGTGCATGTTTAACTATTATGTGCAAGACAGAGAGCAACTATGACACAAAGGGTTGATTGATCAATATATACATATATAATGAGAATGTATATTAGCTGATAGTTACCCCTATTTATTTTCTTCGCACTTTGTCTTCGATTTGGTCGGTATGTGGGATCCTCTCTCCTCTCTCCCTCTCTTCTTCCATTTGTGGTTGAATTGACAGGTTTCGAAGAAGGGAGAAAAGTTTTATTTGTTGGCTGCTTCCTGTTCATAAGATGGGTGGCTTGCCTGGTGGTTGGTGGTTGGAAATATAGACAAAGACATCAAAGTAGGGTATGCAAATGAAGGTGAGCCTGACCCGAGAGGGTGGTCTAAAACAATGATGTTTCACATGGCATTTGACCAGCAGCCATTGAATCTAATATGTGATGAATCGTCGGATGGTCATGGACCTCACCTGTGAAATCATTCTCGGGGATGATGGGATGGCTGGCTATGAAATCTGTCCATCATGTTGTAATTATAATATAGTCATTTGCAAATGCCTAAAAACCTGGTGCATCTAATAGGGGTCAGATCTCGACTTGTTCTCATTCCCTCTTGGTGAAAAGGGTTGCCACCACTTGAGGTTAGATCAGTGCAAAATATATTATTATTATTATTTAAACCAAACCATAAGGTCAAACAATGCAAGTGACCAAATCATGGTTCATAACATGCTATTGCCTCATGTCCATCATCATGTTTCTCTCTCAAATTCTTGCCAATACATAGCACTTTTCACTATGCCATACATTAAAAAAGAAAAAGGACAGGACAAAAATGTTATCAACACATTAATCTATTTATAATAAACTTCCTAAATAGGATTTTGCTTTGGAAGTTTGTTTCTCTTTCTACATGACCATCTTGGTTGGAACATTCGCATTCTTCATGTATGTAAACATCAGCAATGCAGCTTTAATTTGAAGAAAGAAGGGTAGAATCTTCAAGTTAGGCCACACTGGGATCCCTTGCATTGTGCTCTCCAAGCATTCTAAATAAACTATTAAGGCAACAACTTGAGGGTGTACTCCATCACCAACATTGCCGATGACGAAGTATAAACAACAGGAGGGAAACCAGAAGAGCTGGAATCCCTGACAGAAGTTGATTTATTGCAACAATAACAGCATCCCCCTGCATATAAATAACTCTATTTCTGTGCCCTAAGCACAAGATTACCTGAAAAATCTAATTAACGATGAAAAAATGTCACTGATCACGTGTTAGAAATAGCTCAAGACTAAGAAATAAAAGAACTGATCTTCTGTTTTTAACATTTCAGGAAAGTTACAAAAATTGTACGAAGAGACAAAGGTGCACACATTTTCTTGAAACACCATTTACATGCATGTATAAGTTATGTCCCTTGCATTAGAAGGCATGAAAGCCAAGAACATGAGCAACACTAAGATGCCTATTGGTAGCAGAAGTAACATGAAAGGCGGTGGAGGCAACGGCGGTAGTACCAAGGGAAGAATCAACAAAGATGCAGTAAGACATACGAGCAAAAGCAATGATACCAAGCTGAAATGGCTTGCAGTCAACAACCTTCTGCTACTTCCTTGCGAGAGAGATCGATTATACTCCATTTTCCTTTTCTCTACTCTTGTATTAGGAGGGGTAGCAAGGGGATTGTTAGTAGTGATCTTTCTTGCTCTCACATCCATAATGCTGCTAGAACAACGGTCTTGCAGATTGATTCTACTTCTTGGCACTCTTGTTTCTGACTCAGAATGTTCGAAACTCATTTTAACTTCCAAAATTCCCAGCACCCCAGATAAGATTATTTTCTTTCAAGTAGAGAGTTAATTTCAATATGCCACAGAGCAGATCTCCAGCTTCGGTTTCTTGCAGTAGATCAATGGACAATCAATTATTTTCAAACCAGAAGAATCACTCTCCGTGATTAAGCTTTGATTCCAATTACTAAATGCACTTAACAGCCTTAATGCAGCAACAATAAACGTCGATACTATCAATGATCCACACCTCAGCCAAGCTTGTAAATTTGCGGGATTCACCACCAGCTAGCAGCTTCTTATGCTTGAAGATAATTCACAAATCCAGCACCCCAAAAACTCTAATGCCTCTTGGATCTCAATGCGGATAGATAGTGCTTTGACTGCTAGAAACTAATGTGTATCAGATTCAACCAATCTACAACAACAATCTAACTTAAATTCTTTCAACCATGATTGCCTATGTGTATGAACTATGAACAATTTGTCTGTCCTGCTTCTGGAGAATTGATCAAGTGCCTTGAAATTTAGTACCAATTAAGAAACGTCGTCCCCAATAACCCAACTGGATTCCAAATAAAAAACGAGAAAAGATTCAATCAGTTTCAAGAAATTCATCATCTTTAACCAAGATTCTATTAACCAGAAGCCAACATACACATCAATCCAAAAAAAAAAAAAAGATATAAATTTCAGAAAGATTCAATATATGTGCTGCATAGATCTCATCTTCTCCTCTTCTTTACAAGATTACATGTTCAAAGGCTAACATGATTTAATTAAGAAGTACTACTCATGTTAAACATAGATAGCAATAAAAAAAGAAGAAAAGAAACTTGGGTCATCATAAAGATTGTTTTTTGAAATAGACACTGTTCAATTCAAGAAACTCATTAAAGCTAGCTTACGATGAGTTATTAAGAAAGTATAAAAAGAAAGAAAAGAATAGTGAAACATCATGAAAGATGAATTCAAAAGAGAGGGGTAGACAAGGTAGTAACCTGTGATGCTGATAGAAATGCTTTGGTTTCTGATGGTGGAGGTTGAGGTGGAGGTGGTGGTGGTAATAAGAGTAATGAGAGAATTCCCTAACAAGGCAACAAGAAAGATAGAATGCACAAACATAAACTTTTAGCATCTCCCTCTCTATTTCTTTCCTTGATGGTGCAAGTTTTTTTTGTTGCTAAGATAGAAGGAGAGGGATCTCTTTCTCTTTTAAGAAAAACGGATGGATGGATGGATGGATGGAAAGGAAGGAAGGTATGGGGAAGGTGAAAAGAAAGAGGATGAATTCCGTGATGGCATTTGGCTTCTTGCACTGTATTTGTATCATTATTAGCAGCACAGTAGCAATATTTTGATTATTATTCACATTCACGCAACATATTTGTCAGAGAGGGAGGAGAGAGAGAGTATGGGTTGGGTTCAGTGAATTCCCTTATTCAAGTGGGGTTTTGCTGACATGCAAGTTGCTGATTTTGGAAAAGTATGGCTATGTGTCTCCCAAGGTTCACCACCCCTGGACTCTTCTCTAGAAAGTGGTGATGGCATTACATGTTATAGCGTCTCTCTCTCTCTAGAAAAGAAAAGTCCCAAGCTTCTTTTATTTCTTGTGATCCACATTAGGGTCTGAAATGGAAGGAGTCTTGTTCTAAAATCATACGACTACCCATCTCTCTCTCTCTCTCTCATCTCATGCCATCGGGTCTTTCTCACTTCCTTTGCTGCCATGTCAAATGGGTCCGCTCTTGGCCCCCAATTGAATTCCCCTAGCCATGGCATGTGTTCATCCATCATTAATTAAAGCCTAGCCATCTATTAATCTCATCAAGCAACATCCTCCTGATTAATTAAAACAAAGCTTCTTACTGCTACAAATGCTTGGATTTCGATTGGTGAATATTTTATTAGGAGCACAAGACATTGATTAGATAGTTCGTGAGCTCAGCAAACCAAGTTTAATTAGGTGATAAGAGGGTGTTTGAAATTGGATTTGAATGCTTTTTAAAAACGAGTTTGACATATTGTTTTTAGTATTTAATCTTCTATATTTACCATTTAAAAAAAAACACCAATTAAATATTAGTAGCAGCGTTTAGTTTAGGGTTTTTGGAAGCCCCTGATGGCTTGCTTTTGTATAAAATCTTAGAAGAAGTCGAGTAGTGGACCAAAAGAAATGGTCAAGATGTGATCATCAAGCGTGACAAAAGAAAGGAGATGCTGTGGTTTAGATAGAAGAAGAACATATGCCAATATCCATGTGGAACTCCAAATCTTCTCCAATTCAATGTATCTCCCCCCCCCCCCTCCTGGACGTACCAACTTGCTTATCCCTTCCTCGTACAAACACCCTTTTTAATTTGTTTTTCATATTTTAGAATTGGCTATAGGCTATAGGCTATAGGCCATGGCCCCTTCATTCTTTATCATCAGGCATTGCTCTGTGACACTATTAGAATTGAAAATTCATGAATGTCTGGGAGGAATGGATACTGTCTGCAAGTTATTCTAATTTTAAGTTCATGCATTCAAAGGATCAGAGCATGGATGGAATCCCTTTTCATTTCTTTCTTCCCTAGCTCCTTTTTAGCCATTTATATATAATCACTCCCATGTATTGTAAAAAAGGGGCAGACAGATTCCCAAGGGTATATGGAGCTGGTTTGGTCAAAGACAAATTGGAAAGAGAACTGTGTAAATTAATGAACTTGAAAGAGGGATTTTCAATTTCAAGATTAATTGTAATGTACATTCAAACCCATTACTTAAGGTTTCATGAATAATTCAGAATCTTATTCATCAAACAATGAACTTAATTACAACGTCAATGTTCAATGAATATTGATTTGCAATGGCAAGTTCTTCAGGGGAGGGCATGGTGGGTTTGCTTGACTTACTAAAGCTCTTAATTATTCATGCATTAATTTGAACTGCATGTATTTAAAAATATATATATTTGAGTTGAAAAGCATTCAATTTGATATTTTATTTTAAATATTTTTAGATACGAAAACATCCACTAGCTAGGATTGCATCGCAGGTTCCACCACAGCAATAAACAATAACATGATCAGATGTTCTTTTCTGCGGTGCACCAGGAAGACTAAAACACTTGAAGAAAAAAACAATTGCAGAATATTATTCAATATCTTCATCGTCAAGAATGTAGTGACCGATCGATCAAGAGATTCCGCAGTACCCTTCTATCCAGCTGAAAACCATTGTTTATCAACCGACCATATTTCAATGGATAGCCAAAATACATTGCATATATAGCATCATCATTTATTTTCTAACTACATACATAGTAGCTAGGATCCATTGATTAAGGTAAGGTGTCTAAATCTCCCTCATAAAAACAAAAAAAAGTCCAAATTAAGCTCCTGTTCAGGAACCTAATCAAAAAATATTCTTGAAATTAATTGCGGTCTGATTTCGGTGTTTAGGATTGAAAACACCCAAGTTGGTTCAACTACGTTGATTGAACACCAACCCCACCTCTCGATCGTTTCTGGTCAATATCCATTCCCATCTAGCCAAACCAAACTCATCCACTTTCGTGACGTTGTTGTTTTGGGCACAGATATTTTTCATCTTACAATAAAGGGTTATTATAATTATTATTATTATTATCTTTTGGATGTAGCATTCGGCACTTTTGTACAAAAACAGAGAGGAGAGGAGAGGCTCGTGAATCTTGACATTGAATAATAAACCTCACACCTTGAACGAGCTAGTGACACACGTACGGTTTGCGAAGGGGGCTGCAAGGGGACCAAGTGAAGCTCCATGGAAGCTTCCTTGGTGTAGCTGTTGAGCAAGCAAGAAAAGGGATGCCACACAAGTTCAAAAGTGGCTGGACTTGGACAGCTGTGCTTCTCCAAAGCACTTGAGGGTCTAGCTGTTGTGGTCAATCGTGTGACTTGTTCCGTTCCAGTCCCGGGTTCGACCTTTTATGTGCACGCCTGTCACCCCCGCGGTGCCTTACCTGCTCCTGGGCTTGCAGGGTGTCCAGTGGGCCATGGGGAATAGTCGTGGTGCGCGTAAGCTGGCCCGGACACCCCACGTAA
>Ga0307508_10006865_pt1 | contig 10646 bp, 17 predicted proteins | sample 9_EM_MG_FD_203089 | JGI IMG/M metagenome (GOLD analysis project Ga0307508, IMG submission 203089) | Populus trichocarpa ectomycorrhiza microbial communities from riparian zone in the Pacific Northwest, United States - 9_EM | ecosystem: Host-associated > Plants > Roots > Unclassified | place...
CTTAGCGCGCCTCGGCCGATCTCCGACATATCGCGCCGGTAGCGATATTCCCCGACCGCTGGCCGGTCCAGACCTCTTCCTTTGTTTCTTCTATGTTGCCTACGCGTCATTCTCGTCTTTGCCGTTTTCTATTGATATTGCTTACGCGTCCTTTCTCCTGTCCACTACGTCTGTTGTCTCCCGTTGATTGAGCTTGCGCGTCCTTCTCCTTTATCGCTCCGAGTATTGTTTCCCCTTGATTAAGTTGTACGTCATTCTTCCTGTGTCCCTTACTGTTACTGCTTGCGCGTCCTTTCTCCTGTTGCCGCGAGTAGAGTGTTGGCCGCGCGGCGGCCGAGTGCGATCATGTGTTTTCCTTGGGCGCGGCGATTGAGTCATGATGAGCTACGGAGGAACTGTGTCAGTCTTGCGGGCGAGCTGTGATTCCACAGAGGGAAGGAAAAGTATAAAGGAAGGGCGCGGTAGCTAGTCTGGAGATTCTTTCTCCACGCAATCTATTATCTCTCTCCACAGACCTACCTCTCTATCCCCGTGACCGGCGCTGCGACCACCACTCCCGAGAACAACGAGCCCACGCAAAGGCGTGTGAGAAGAGCCGCGAAGAGACCACGCCGGGCGTGACGGATACCGCGAGAACAACGAGCCCACGCAAAGGCGTGTGAGAAGAGCCGCGAAGAGACCACGCCGGGCGTGACGGATACCGCGAGAACAACGAGCCCACGCAAAGGCATGTGAGAAGAGCCGCGAAGAGACCACGCCGGGCGTGACGGATACCGCGAGAACAACGAGCCCACGCAAAGGCGTGTGAGGACGACCGAAGTGTGAGTACGCCGGTAGTGTGAGTAGGACCCCATGCGCCACCGCCCCACCTACATTACCTGTCGAGCCCAACGGAGAAGTCGAGGCAGGATCTAGACAGCCGCTGCCTATACTGCAGAGGATTGGGGCACATGGCCGTCCAATGCCCCAACAAGAGTCGCAACCCGTTCTGCGCTGCCGCTGCTCAAGTCTCCGACTCCGAATCCACTGCGTCCTCCGGGGCATCTTCCGACCCCCACCACACCGAGCACCACCAGCATGCATATGGCTGCTGTGGTGGCTCTCCACCGTTGGGAAAAGACTAGGCCAGCAGCTGCATGATGGCACTGCTGTTGGCCGTACTCCGGGCAAGTATTCTTCTCTCTCTCCTCCTATCTTTCGCTTGTCGAGTTTGTCCAATGTAGCTATGGAAGGAAAACATGTTATTTTGTGCAATGTTTCCTTTGGTGACAAAACCATAGCTAGCCATGCCCTGATCGACTGTGGAGCCATGGGAGTGGCCTTCATTGACGAAGACTTTGCCCGCCATCACCAACTACCCCTCACACCAGTTAAGTACCCCAGAGCCCTCGAGGTTATCGACGGCCACCCAATCTCCTCCGGAGACATTACCCACACCGCCAATGCCACCTTATCGATCCATGAACACCGAGAACAGATACCCATCTTTGGAACCAAGCTCGGTCACTACCCGATTGTGCTCGGTATCCCCTGGATGGAGCTCCACGATGTGGCCATACGGTTCAGCTCCCGCACCCTGACTTTTGGATCGCAGTATTACATCGTGAATTGCAATCCCGTCCCCACCATAGCCCACGCCATCAGCTCCGAACCCCTGGAACCAGCACTCTATTCCCTCGTGTCAAAAGTAGCTTCCGGAGAGCCAGCTATAAGCGTGGGGGTCGGCGATATCGGGGCCCAGCTATTTACATCACCCCAGGTGAATAATACCGCCCAGGCTGACAGAACCAAACCTAGACTCGACGCCCGTAACGGACTCTGACTCGAGGCTGTTGGACTCGGACTCGACGCCCGTAACGGACTCGGACTCGACGTCCATAACGGACTCGAACTCGACGCCCGTAACGGACTCGGACTCGACGCCCGTAACGGATTCGGACTCGAGCAACCCGGACCCAGCACCAAACCGATCCAGATCGCTGTGCTTGGAGAACGCTCATTCCACCAGATAGCCTACAAGAAACAACTCACAGTTTTCTCACTCGCGCTCTACAAGATCAACTGGGCCCTCGAACCAAAGAAAGAAGTGAAACAGCTCGACCTGGCGGACTATGTGCCCAAGGAATACCACGAGTTCCTGCCTCTTTTCTCTGAAGCTGTGGCTAAGACCCTGCTCCCAAATCAGCCTTACGACCACAAGATCCCGCTCTGAGAAGGATTCACGCCCCCCTTCGGGCCACTATACTCGCTGTCCAAAACCGAGCTACAGGCGCTAAAGGAATGGCTGGAGGAGAACCTAAGCAAGGGGTTCATCCGTGCCTCATCGTCCCTAGCCGCCTCACCCATCCTCTTTGCCAAAAAATGAGACGGATCGCTGCGCCTTTGTGTCGACTACCGCGGCCTGAACGAAGGAACCATCAAGAACCGGTACCCCCTCCCGCTAGTGCAAGAAACGCTGATACCACTCTCGAAGGCCAAATACTTCACCACCCTGGACATCCGTGGTTCCAACAACCTGGTATGGATGGCCGAGGGAGAGGAATGGAAAACAGCCTTCCGGACATGGTATGGTCTTTTTGAATCTCTGGTAATGCCATTCGGCCTTACCAATACGCCAGCCGACTTCCAGACCCTGATCAATGATGTACTCCACCAATTCCTTGACGACTTCTTCACTACCTTCCTTGATGACATCCTCATCTATAGCAACACCCTGGAGGAACACAAGAAGTAGATCTACAAGGTGCTGAAGGCGCTCTCGGACGCTGGTCTTCACCTTAAGCCGGAGAAGTGACACTTCCACAAGCACTAGGTGAAGTACCTCGGATTCATTATCGGAACCAACGGCGTCAGGATGGACCCGGAGAAGGTGTCCTGCATCCTGGACTGGCAGACCCCCGGGAATGTGACGGATATACAATGCTTCCTAGGGTTCGCCAACTTCTACCGGAGATATATAAGGGATTATTCCAAGGTAGTCTCTCCCCTAACCAGCCTGATGAAGAAAGAAGGTGGGAAATATGTTCCCTTCCTCTGGGGGCTGGCCCAGCAAAAAGCCTTTGAAGACCTCAAGAAAGCATTCACGACGGCACTGATCCTACGCCACTTCGACTACAACTGTGAAATCGTGGTGGAAACCGACGCCTCGGACTACGTTTCGGCCGGTATCCTATCCCAATACGACGATGAAGGAACCCTACACCCGGTTGCCTTCTACTCCACAAAACACAGCCCTACCGAATGCAACTACGAAATCTACGACAAGGAGCTCCTGGCAATAGTTCGCGCATTCGAAGAATGGCGCCCACACCTGGTAGGATCTAGCCACCCGGTCCAGGTCCTGAGCGACCACAAGAACTTGGAATACTTCATGTCAACGAAGCTCCTCAACCGCCGACAAGTACACTGGTCTGAATTCCTCTCCCGTTTCGACTTCCGAATTGTGTACCCACCTGGGAAGGCTGGTAGGAAGCCGGATGCACCGACTTGGAGGTCGGGAGACCTTCCTAAGGAAGGGGATGAAAGACTGCTTGCCAACCAACAGGCCGTCCTCAAACCCCATAATGTGACAGGATTAGCACTTCACGCGCTCGACAACGGACTTGGACTCGACGACCGACTTGGACTCCGACTCAGACTCAACGACTGACTTGGACTTGAAAACCGACTTGGACTTGACAATCGACTCAGACTCGACGACCGACTCGGATTCGACGACCGACTCCGACTCGACTAACGACTCCGACTCAACGACCGACTTGGACTCGGACTCAGAAAACGTCCTGCAATCAGAGATCTACTCAAAGAAGCCTACGAAGTCGACCCGCTACCGAACCGCGTCCTGAAACTCCTTCACGAGGGGTCAAGACACTCGAGGGAAATATCCCTGGCCGATTGCAAGGAGAAAGATGGCAGGCTGATCTGCCGTGACTGTACCTAAGTACCAGATCACCCTCCTCTCCGACTACGACTCCTACAAGACCACCACGAACTGCCAGCCATCGGGCACCCAGAGCGCGCAAAAACCCTCGAACTCCTCACACGCAAGTATCACTGGCCACAGATGAGGAAGGACGTCGACCGCTTCGTGAGGAACTGTCACACTTGCCGCCGGACGAAAGCCACCCGTCATGCCCCTTATGGTACACTACGCCCGCTACCGGTACCAGCATGGCCCTGGCAACATATTTCGGTCGACTTCGTTACAGGCCTGCCCCCATCGAAAGGATATGGTGCCATCTGTGTGTTTGTGGACCGCCTGACGAAATAGAGGCACCTCCTCCCCTGCACAACAACTATTACAGCTGAAGGGTTGGTCAAACTGTTCTGTGATAGGATCTTCCACTACCACAGGCTGCCGGAAACGGTCGTATCGGATAGGGGACCGCAGTTCGCCTTTCTGTTCTGGAAACACCTTTGCTCCTGCCTAAAGATTGACCCACGCCTATTCACCGCATCCCACCCACAAACAGACGGCCAAACCGAGCGAATGAATGCTGGAATGGAACAACACCTACAGGCCTATGTCAACTACCTACAGGATGACTGGACCAGCTATTTGTTCCTCGCCGAGTTCGCCGGAAACAACTAGGTATCGGACTCAACCATGCTGTCCCCCTTCTTCGCCAATGCTGGCTATCACCCCCGTTGTGACTTCGAGCTGGATATCCGTGTCGACGACCCAGAGAAATACCAAGCACAGACCGCAGCCGAGCACCTGCACCAGATCCACGAGGTGGCCAGGAGCGAGATACGGTATGCGCAGGCCTGACAACAAGAAAACGCGGATTCCCAATGTACTCCGGAACCGGCCTTCGAGCCCGACAACCTTGTCTGGGTGGACGGAAGGCACTGGTGCACCGAACGGCCGAGCCGGAATCTCGAAAACAAGCACCATGGACCTTACCGAGTCATCCGAGCGATAGGAACCCAGGCCTATGAACTGGACATCCTGAATGCCATCCAGAAGCACCGCACCTTCCCAGTCTCCTTGCTACATGCTGCCGCCAATGACCCGATCCTGGGGCAAATTATTCCACTGCCACTCCCAGTGATCGTCGAAGGGGAAGAGGAATAGGAAGTGGAAGAAGTCTTGGACAGTCGGAGGATTCAGGGCCGGCTGCATTACCTCGTGAAATGGAGAGGGTTCGCAGCACCAACATGAAAGCCGGAGGAAAACCTAGCGGACATACAAGCCGTCGACGACTACCACAAGTGCTACCCCAACGCCCTGCACCAGCTCAGCTCGCTCTCGTGGGAACTTGAGCCTAAAGGAGAGCTACTGTCACGGCGTTGGAATCACATGCAACGCTGACGTTGCCAGACTATGGAAGTGGGGAAACAGGGTGCCGCCACGGAAGGATTCGGAAACGGAATGTTCTAGAACGACGGGAAGTGCAGGAATGCGAGAATGTGCGGAACGTGAAATGTGTCGGTATTTGCTTGTGTCGGTGTTTGCTTGTGTCGGTGTTTGCTTGTGTCGGTATTTGCTCGTGTCGGTGTTTGCTCGTGTCGGTGTTTGCTTGTGTCGGTGTTTGCTCGTGTCGATGTTTACTCGTGTCGGTCTTTGCTCACAGCGGGAAGTTCCTGTATATAACGAGGGCCGCTGCTCGCCGTAGATCTGTATGCAACAACTTGTTTACACCATCACCATGTCCTTGTCTCCTTGTCCTTGTCCTGGTCTCCGTCCTTGCCTCAGTCCTTGTCTGTGTCCTTGTCTCCGTCCTTGTCTCTGTCCTTGACCCTGTCCTCGTCTCTGTCCTTGACTCTGTCCTTGTCTCTGTCCTGTCCTCGTCCTCCTCCGCTGTTCGCCTGCCACTGTGCTCTTCTGCTCGCCTGCCGCCCGCCCGCCGCCACGCTCTACCACCCGCCCGCCGCCATGCTCTACCGCTCGCCTGCCGCCGCGCCGTACCACCCGCCCGCCACTACCTGGAGCCCTGCCGGACCCTGCCGTTACAGCCAGACCTATATATCCTGTATAGCAGGTAACAAGAGCAGCAGTAACCCACTCGGATTGCTGGAAGAGGAACCAGTAGTCACCGAGGTGATGGAAGATTCACCTAAAGCTGAAAATCCAGACATGGCTCCTGAGCAGAAGAGCAATCCGGTAACAGTGCTAGAACCACCTGCAGTAACCCCATCGATGAGGCTGGGGATACTGGAAGAGACTCCTATAGCAGATTCACAAAGCAAGCCCAACAGAGTCATCGCTGCTATTCCTCTGAGCCCTGCGTGCTGATGAGAAGCCAGTCAAGATGGGCAGCCAGGGCTGGTACAACCCTGGCTGTAGAGGTCAGAACCAATAACAACCAACGATTGTACAGAGAAGCCATAAATGGCCCTTTTTAGTACCAGTAGAAGACAGCTATACAGTAGGAGTACGTGTCTCTGTTGGAGAATGATACCTTACTCCGTTGAAATATACCTACAGCAACATCAGCAAAAAAATGAAAAGTTGAAGTAAAAGGTAATTATTTTTTTCCAAATCCTTATGGCAGCAAATATAACTTTGAGCTTACAGGGGCTTATGGGAGCTTACGGGAGCTATGGGAGCTTTGGGAGTACTGGGAGAATTCTCAAATTTTTTGCTGATAAAGCCGATAGGGTACAGGTGGGTATATAAGACCAAGATGGATCCTGACGGTACTCTGATATGACACTGGGACGTCCGGTCAACGTCGGAGTAACGGTAATATCGAACTGGTCAGGTTTCTCGATAGTCACAAAGGAGATGGGGCGCGCATGGTCTTCGCCGGTGTTCAATTATTATACAAGAATAACTTCCCCAATGACCCTCCTTACAAGTTCGCCCACCGTTAGGGGATTTACAGCGAATAATCTAAGGGGTTTGGTTGGATATCTGCGGTGCCTGCTGTCTGCGGCTTGTGCGCCGGATCGCACGCAGCTCCGCGGCAATGGCTTGCTGGACGGATCGCTCGGTGAACGGCGCGGTGTGCATGGCGGCTCGCACGGCAGCGTATGCTTCGAGACGGGCCCGGCGGCTTGCTAGAAGGCTCGCTCGTGTATCGCTTCGGCGGATGGTTCGGATCGAGACGGGCCCTGCGTCTTGCCCGACAGCTAGCTCACGGCGCTTCGGCGGATGGTTCGACGTATGCCGGACGGCGTGCCCGACGGCTTGCGTATATCATTTCGATTCGAGACAGGCCTAGCGGCTTGCCCGACGGCTCGCTCGTGTCGCTTCGGTGGATCTGCGCTTTAGCGGATGGTTCGATTCGAGACGGGCCAGGCGTCATACCCGACAGCTCGCTCGCGGCACTTCGGTGGATGGTTCGACGCATGCCCAGCAGCGTACCAGATGGCTTGGGTGTATCATTTCGATTCGAGACGGGCCCGGCAGCTTGCCCGACGGCTCGCTCGTGTCATGACAGCAGATCTGCGCTTCGGCGAATGACTCAGATCGAGACGGGCCCGGCATCTTGCCCGACGGCTCGCTCGTATCGCTTCGGCGGGTTTCGATTCGAGACGGACCTGGCATCTTGTCTGACAGTACACTCGTGTATCGCTTCAGCGTACTGGTTGAATCGTCTGATGCTTCGACGTAATGGTCGGATCGTCTGACCCTTCGGCGAATGATTCGGATTGAGATGGGCCTGGGGTTTCGCCCAACTCGTTGCCCCGCTTCGACCGGCACCCGCCGCCCAGTGGTGGGTGCTGGTCGAAGTGGGGCAACAAGACAGTAACAGGGCTCGTTCGACAACTGCCTCACAGGTATCCTAATCTCTGGTTCGTATGCAACGGCTACCGAGTTCTGCTTTCCTTAGGTCATCACTGCTCTTCGTATGACTGGCCAGCGTACTGAGGATTTACAGATTATTGGCTTGCCTAGCTGATGCCAGACCAGCCTTACCCCCCAGTACCCGGGGACCACTCGGCTGCTCTCCCTCAAGGCTGCTTTACCCGGCCGAACAGCTTCCGGATTTAAAGATTCGGCGTAAGATATGGTAGAGGATATGCTCACGCATGTACCAGCCAAGGTGGGTATGTATCACCCTCGTTTCCTGCCAGACCTTGGCACCCGGAACGAGGAGACCCCGGAAGTATTGGAATATGTTGCGGCATTAAGAAGGTTGCATGAAGAACTTCGAACAGAGATTAAGGAGGCCCAAATGTCGCAAGCAGAGCAAGCCAACAAAGCACGACATCTGGACCCGGTACTGAACCCAGTCGACAAGGTCTGGCGAGGACGAAAAAACATCTGGACAACCCGACCATCGAACAAACTGGATCACAAGCAGATCGGCTCATACCCCGTCCTAGAGAAAGTGGGCTCACGAGCATATAAGTTGGACCTACCGGCCACGGTCAAAATCCACCCCGTCTTCCACATCAGCCTCCTTGAACCCACAGCCAGCACCGAACCCATCCCAAGATACCAACAACCACCACCACCACCCGTGATCATCCAAGAACAGCAAGAGTCGGAAGTAGAAAAGATCCTCGACTCCCGACGCCATAGAAACCAGATAGAGTATCAAGTCAAGTGGACCGGCTTCCACGACTCCGATCATACCTGGTACCCAGCCCATAACTTTGAAAACTCACCCGGCCTCATCCACCAGTTCCACGAGGAGTACACTGAGAAACCTGCGCCCCAAAATTGGCAATATGTCCACTACCGCCACAATTGACACCAACGAAGGCTGGACCTTCCCCGACGACAACAACCCCGTTCCCAAATTCCCTGCCACGACCGAGCCCGACAACAATTGGGGTATTCCTCCTGCCACACCTTCCCCGCCGCCGTCCGCTGTAGGACATCCCCATACCAACAATCACACCTCACTCCACTGGACGGCTTGCTACGACGACTACTGCAACACTCACCGCCAAATAAAGGACAACAACTACTACCCCCGACGCAGCAACAACCACCGCCGCCACAGCCACCAGCAGTGGGGACTGCCCCAACGCCCACCCATACGAGCTGGCCAAAGTCATCAGTGTGAGACACCTGAACCCACGCAAGGCCTGCGCCGATTGGCAGAAGGGAAAGTGGGTCTGCCCCGACTGCTGATTCCTGGTAAACTTGAACGACCACCACCTACGTTGCCAAAGCACCGCGCAGCGCGCGCCACTGGCCGACATCACACCACCCCAGGAGGCTCCCACGGCCGCCAAAGAAAACCCCGACGCCGAGGCGGCTACGCCCCCGGACGACCAAATCCGCCTGTTGGCGGAAATCATCACCCGTTCCAGAACACAGTCATACAAGAAGCCCGCCATAACTACGGGATCCAGCGCCTGCTGGCCCACACGATACGTGACCAACACAACGCCAACCAACGACAACTCCAGAGGATGACACTAACCCTGGAAACCATCACCACCGAACAGCAGCGAATAAACGAACAACAAACCTGGCAGCAGGCTAGCCGACCCATCCGCATCTACCGCACTCCGATCCGCTGCCGTACGACCGCCACCCGGCCTGACCTCGCCGGAGCTTCGGTCTGGATGGGGACCCTACTGTCACGAACCTGGCGTGAAAGGCTCCTAGGCGCCGCTGCGGGCGCCGCGTTCACCCTCACCACACTACGGCTGATCCTTGTCTCCGCCGCCATGGCCACCGTCATCCTACGCACCTAGCCGCAGTACCCCAGCCCCTGCCAATATCGTGCCGGTAGCAATATTCCTCAGAACCTGGTCGTGGGCCACCCAGGATTTTCCCCGCTTGTTTCCTTACTGTCTACGTATCTGCCTCGCTTTACTCTGTGTTATGTTTATTGCTTACCATATTGCGCTTGACGTTTCCTTACTGTCTGCGTGTCTGCCTCGCTTTACTCTGTGTTATGTTTATTGCTTACCTTGTTGTTTCCCTACTGTTGTGTGTGTCTGCCTTGCGTATTGCGGGAGGATGAAGGGCCGAGTAGGATCGTGTGTTTCCTTGAGTGCAGCAATTGAGTCATGATGAGCAAGGGAGGAACTGTGTCCGTCTTACGGGCAAGCTGTGATTCCACAGAGGAAAGGAAAGGTATAAAGGAAGGGCGCAGTAGCTAGTCTGGAGATTCTTCTCCACACAATCTATTATCTCTTGTTGGAATTGCTCCTCGCCGCTCTGGCGTGGCGCTCTGGCGAGGCGCTCTGGCGTGGCGCTCTGGCTTGGCGCTACTGCGGGGTGCTCCGGTGTAGCGCTCCGGCGTGGCGCTACTGCGGGGTGCTCCGGTGTAGCGCTCCGGCGGAAGCGACATAGGCAATGGCAATGGCGGGGGGACCCTGGTAACGGCGGCTTGGCATTCTTCTATAGCAGCGTCTTTTGCATACTTTCTTCTGTACACTTCGACACTTAGATATTGGGCGAATAAGACTGGACGCATCTGTCTGAGCTGCTGTTATCACACGTCAACGATCAAATCATCTCATTCTCTCTCCCTCTTTTCTCTCTCTCCCTTTCAGCTAGTGAAAGCTCCAAAGGACAGTGATCGGGCAATCTTTAACAGGTTATGAGCCCGGAGCCATAACCGCTCCACACAATCAAACCTCACCTCCACCATACTCTCGTGCGAAAAATAGCTCCTCAGGAGCCAGTGGTAAACGCGGGGGCCGGCGATTCCGAGGCCCTTTTCTCTACGTCTTACTTAGACAGTTTCTGCTCGAAATCAAGCGCTAATCATATTAGCAATAGAAGA
>Ga0307508_10006866_pt1 | contig 10644 bp, 9 predicted proteins | sample 9_EM_MG_FD_203089 | JGI IMG/M metagenome (GOLD analysis project Ga0307508, IMG submission 203089) | Populus trichocarpa ectomycorrhiza microbial communities from riparian zone in the Pacific Northwest, United States - 9_EM | ecosystem: Host-associated > Plants > Roots > Unclassified | place...
ATGGAAAGAACAGGAGAAGCTCCTCAGTTCAGGTTGATTATTTAGTGCACATTGAGGATATTAAGCCTTGGCCTCCATCTCAGTCTCTGAGATCCCTTCGTTCAGTCCTCATTCAGTGGGAAAATGGCGATCGCAATTCTGGGTCTACCAACACTGTTGTTCCTTCGCTTGGGACTGTTGTTGGTGAGGGGAAAATTGAGTTCAATGAGTCTTTTAGATTACCTGTGACTTTGTTGAGGGAAGTGCCTGTCAAAGGCAAGGATACTGATACCTTCCAGAAAAATTGCTTAGAATTCAATTTGTATGAGCCTCGAAGGGATAAGGCTCAATTGCTGGCAACTGCTGTTGTAGACTTGGCAGATTATGGTGTCATCAAGGAAACTATAAGCCTAACTGCTCCAGTAAACAGCAAGCGGAGCTTTAGGAGCACACCTCAGCCTATTTTGTACTTTAAAATCAAGCCAATTGATAAGGGCCGCACTACCTCCTCATCCTTATCAAAAGGGGTATCAATGGACAAGAATGGTGGTGAATCAGTTTCAGCATTAATGAACGAAGGATATGCTGAAGAAGCCGAGGTTGCCTCTTTCACTGACGATGATGTTTCGTCTCACTCATCTCTGGCAAATGGGGGTTTGCCTCCTCAAAATGATGAGGTACTCAGTTTGATTCTTTGGATTCACTTTTCAAATCAAGTATTCAATTTTGAACCTATTTATCAGTTAACCAGTTTGGCCTGCATCAACTTTCTACTTTTATGACTCCTCAAAAAAATAAACAAACAAAAAAGGTTTTACCATCACTACTACAATTGAAAAATAATAACGGTGTTCAATCAATAAGCTCCACAATTATCCAGAAACTTCAGAAATGAACCAGATTTGAATAATTACCAATCATCCGTTCAGGTTCTTATCAAATCCTGTCAAGACAGCTTATTTCTAGTTTTCAGCAATTATGTTTTGCAATATGTTGTTCATCTGTCAGGACCTATAAAAGGAACAACCTCTTGCATTTCCGCATCTGGATGGCCATCCTGTGAAATTAGTTTCCATTGTAACTAACAGATAAGTTAACCCTTCATATTGAATTGCAGAATGGATCAGTCAGAATGACAGAGAGCAAGCATGTTGTTAACAAGGAGCCTACTGCAGCTTCACAGATTGTGATGGAAAAACAGACTGCACCACAAGAAAAGCTGAAAAGAAGTTCATCTTATTCGTCATCTATAGATTTATCATCTGATGTTGGGAGCCCAGTCAATGGTCATGCTTCTGTAATGAACTCTGCTATCTCTAGTCCATCGTCAATTCTGAAAGATGATGTTGCTCAAAGTGTTCATTCTTCTTCCCCATCCTTCACTTACAAAAGCAAAGATGAAGAGGCTAATACCAGCAAGAGAAGCAATGGTCCTCAGGATTTGTGGCAGGAAGTTCATGGAAAGGTGACTAATAGCATCACCACAATTAGGAGAGGTGATATTTTCCAGAACAATAATGAGAATACATCTTCAGATGAAAATCGCCACGTGGGTGCAAAGCTTGGCAATACAATCTCTGGTGATTTTCAAGTAAATGAAGAGCGTAGTCAGAATGGGGAAGAGCAAAAGCAATTCTCAGAAGATGAACCAATTGATAATTTTCCATATGATTCTAGAGATGACGACTCACTGGGGAGTGATACATTTACTTCACCCGGGGGCTTTGATATGAAGGGAAATATCCTCAAAATTGATAGATTAAAGCATGTGAAATCTGTTAGGTCATCATCAGACTCACTGAGGAGCAATGGATTTGGTAGCAGAAATCAGCACAATGAAGTTGGTCTGATGAGAGATGCACATCACAGTGCTGGGAGCCTTAGCTTCAATGAAAGAAAAAATGCAAAGATTTATCCAAAAGATACCCGAACAACCATTTTAGATGGCAAGATCCAGCAATTGGAACACAAAATAAAGATGCTCGAGGGAGAGTTGAAAGAAGCTGCTGCTATTGAGGCTTCTCTTTATTCTGTTGTTGCTGAGCATGGAAGTTCCATGAGTAAGGTTCATGCTCCGGCTCGCCGCCTGTCTAGACTATATCTTCATGCTTGTAGAGAAAGTTTCCAGTCAAGAAGAGCTAGTGCAGCTAGAAGTGCCATTTCAGGACTAGTTCTGGTTGCAAAAGCATGTGGAAATGACGTCCCTAGGTATTTCTAATTCACATGCATTTCTACATCTCCAGGCATCTTTCACCATGCAATCATCATTTATTTTGACATTCTAAAGTATGTGAAGTTGGATTCCCATCAAAGTTACATGTTGGACCCAAGAAGTTATCTATTCTGGTTTGACCAAGTGAATATAGTATCTGCCTTACAAAGGCTAAATTACCTGACCCTACTCCATAACAATATTGGAGCCGAAGAAGGAAAAAAGAAAATCATTTTATTTTGACTGGAACACCACAACCCTGGCCATGAACCATGATGTGTTTTTCAACCTGAAAACATCCTGTGGTGGAAATATAATTGTTTAAAAAACCATGTCACCTGTGGTACTATTCATTCTACTTCGACTTTCTTTACTATCTAACTGATATTCTCAAAATTATTTTGCAAGCTCATGTTTCATGCTTTTACTCTAAATACAGGTTGACATTTTGGTTATCAAACTCTGTTGTTTTGAGGACAATTATAAGCCAAACTATTGGTGATACAGAAAGCAAAATTTCTTCAGGACAACATACGGAAAGGAAGGGAAACAAGATCATATCATCTTCATTGAAATGGAAAGAGGTATCTCCCAGCCGAAAGGGAAATAAGAATGGTCTTTATGAAGATTCCAGTGACTGGGAGGACCCACATGTATTTACATCTGCACTGGAAAGAGTTGAAGCTTGGATCTTCTCCCGCACCATTGAATCAATCTGGTGGCAGGTTCTTCATTAATTCATCCTGTTCTCCTTTGTCTTTGTTTCTCATTAAACTGCACTATTATTTTAAAATATTGAAACTCTGCTTCTTTAATATTACTTGACATGAATCTTTTTCATGGTTCTGCACCAGACTCTGACCCCACACATGCAAGCTGCTGCTACAAAGGAAATTGCTCAACTTGATAGTTCTGGCTCAAAGAAAAACTTTGGAAGGACATCAAGGTTGGTTCACGAAGACCAAGGGAACATTTCATTAGAGCATTGGAAGAAGGCATTCAAAGATGCCTGTGAAAGACTTTGTCCTGTTCGAGCTGGAGGCCATGAATGTGGCTGTTTACCTGTGCTGGCAAGACTGGTAAATCTATAAATTTCAATGGTGTCATCAAAGTTAATGTGTTTTTATATACCACTGACAAGTTATAGCATGTGAACAACCAACATAGCTTACAATGGAATTCTTTGAACGTGAACAACATATGGTATTGCTTTTACTGTGTAGATGGAAGGAATATTTGAAATATCATCTGAAAACAAGAGTGCTGATTTGTTGAACTCATATGGTTGTTGACAACATGTTTGCTGATATTTGTTTCAACTAATTTTCATTTGTTAACTAATATTAGTTGTCTTTGATTATGCTTTTCCAGCTATTGATAATTTGTTTCTGCAAACAATATGGCATGATAATATATCACTATTATGTTTCTAGATAATGGAGCAATGCGTAGCTAGATTAGATGTGGCAATGTTCAATGCTATCCTTCGTGAATCTGTTGATGAGATACCAACTGATCCAGTATCTGATCCCATCAGTGATCCAAAAGTTCTCCCAATTCCAGCAGGGTCATCGAGCTTTGGGGCTGGTGCACAACTGAAAAATGTGGTGAGGATAAAGTTCTGACACGGAAGCCTAACCTAAGGGAACTTGTTGCTGTTATCTTTTAGAGTTTGACCTTCATTTTGATCTTTTATTGCTACCTCTCTTAAATTTGCAACCATTTAGTTGTAAAATGGGAGCCAAACACATCTTTTCCTTTCCTTTTTCAAAATTGAAGGGGAGGACAGTTCAGATACCATCTGACATCTCCAAAAGTTGTACTAGATGTGACCTGTTTTTCTCCTCTTATTTCCACATTTGAATAATGCATGTCATGCTTCTCTCAGAAAAAAAAAAAAGAAAGAAAGAAAGAAAGGGAAAAGAGGCTTTTCATGCTAAGAAAAACATCTACATACCATGCATGCATATGATATTTTGATGCTGATTGTCCATTTGTCTTCACAAGTTGATAAATCCTACTCATACCAAAGACTAGACTTGATGATAAGAGACACCAATTTGAAAACCATTAACCTGTATTGTTGGAGAGGGTGTTTAAGGTTTTCTATGGCTGCCATTAATGAAGTAACTTTCCTTGTACTTTTTGAAAATATCAGATTGGGAACTGGTCAAGATGGCTGACTGATCTATTTGGTATGGATGATGATGACTTGCTTGAAGATGACAATGAAAACGATGAGATTGATGAGAGACCAGACACGACATTCAAGCCTTTCCATCTCCTTAATGCATTAAGTGATCTCATGATGCTTCCAAAGGACATGCTCTTAAGTAAATCCATCAGAAAAGAGGTTTGACATACTCACGCTATTTATTCATCGCAAGCTATCATACTCACACCCTTCATTCATCTCAAACTTGCATGAGCCATGTTTTCAATCCTTAATAAACGTCATGTTATTTTTGAAGGTATGCCCCACATTTGCTGCACCATTGATCAAGAGGGTTCTTGATAATTTTGTCTTAGACGAGTTCTGTCCAGATCCCATTCCAGATGTTGTGTTTGAAGCCTTGGACACTGAGGTTAGTCACATTCAAAATGAATGGATATGTTTCACTTCTGTACTTATCAATGGTTCTACTCAGGCATGTTCCTGGAGGCTGATGACATTTAGCATGAATCTTTTTGTAAGGGTGCAAGTTGTCAGTGAATTGGTATTGGTTAAAAAATATACAAGCAATTTAATGTTGGTTGGTAAATTGGTAACTGATCTAACTGGGACCAAATCCTTGTTAGTTATTACCGAAATGTTGCATAAAAGAATTGCACAAAAAGATCTTAAAACAAGAACAGAAAAATTTGGACCCCCAGAATTCTGCATTTTGTTGTTACCCTGTTCCAATGATTAATTTGCTGGTTTTGAGTTGGCCACAAGCCTACCTTGAATTGGCTCTATTTTAAAGCTAGCTAGAACCACATAGACCAAATTGCATCCTCTTGTCTATACTACATTTTAAGAGTACTATGTATTCTTGCCACCATGAATTAGCTGATTTAAGAGTACTGTGGTAATAATGGTATCACCACCAGGAATAAGCTCATTACGAGATCATAAGCAATCATCTCTTTTTTTTATTTCATTTAGGATGCTATTGAGGCTGGAGAGGAGTCTGTCACAGCGGTACCATGCATTGCAGCTCCTCCGATCTATTTACCACCTTCAGCAGCTTCCATTGCCAAAATCATTGGAGAGTTTGGAAGTCAATCTAAGCTGAGAAAAAGTGGCTCCTCAATTGTCAGAAAATCCTACACCAGTGATGATGAGCTTGATGAATTGAATTCACCTTTGGCTTCGATCATACTTGATGGGGTGCGGTCTTCACCTGCCCCAACAAAGCCCAGCTGGAAATCAAAGAAGGGCATTGACAATACCATCAGATATGAACTTCTCAGAGAGATATGGATGAACAGTGAGTAACTATATATGTAAATTCACATGTCTATACAAATAATGTATGATTAGCTTTGTTTGTTTTTTAGTAGTAAATCAGCAGTCAAGTTTTGGGTCCATTTGGTCATCTTGTACTTGTAAAAAGGGAAAATGCAAATCGTGTAGCTTTAGAGAACATCTCAAACCTGCATGTAGAAATGGAGTGCCTGTTTTAGCATTCTGAAGAGAAATCTCTCTTTTCATGACCTTCGTTGTGATTCTTAAATCTCAACTGATAAAGTGCTTCATGAAAGTTTCAAGTAAACAGGTATTGTTTGTTTTAATTAATTCCTGAATTTTTAGGCATGTGTATTAGCGTGCACATACAATGTTCGGGTCTTGAAGCTAAAAACCAAGTTGCTAACTTGCCCTGATAGTGTTTGGAATTTGTACGGTCCAAAACTGGGTTGACAGAGTGCCATTGTAACTGACGTGGAAGTTAGTATCCCTTATGCATACTTCTGTATCTGAAGCTGGTCTTCATAACATTTCTCAAGGAACTCAATATTCCTACAAGCGGTTAGGGTTATCAGAGTATTTTTTATTTTAAGATGTATTAAAATAATATTTTTTATTTTTTAAAAATTATTTTTTAAATTAACGTATTAAAATGATCCAAAACATTAAAAAAAAATTAAATTTTTTAAAACACTATCTAAAGCGCCATGCAGTAAGCTCATGTAACGACATGGATGTTCAAAAAGACCTGGCAAGCCTGCAGATGCGAACAATTAGTTCAAATCGAGGTTCAGTTCCCGCCATTTGAGCTGCTACAGTTTTTCTTTTCTCCCGTCATTATCATTCTATCATTATCATTCTAGGAGTGCGAGGTTTGAATCTAGAAACTTTTAACTCCTGGAGCTCCATCCTTTACCGTGGAGTCAGTCCATCATCACTGAATCAAAGCTTCATAGGCCGTCCCAGTTTCTGAAAGTCGAGGAAAAGAAGAAAAGACACGAAGGGAACAAGCATATGACTTCCACAGAACTAAATTCGTGTACAGGACAGGTTGAATTGAAACACAATATAGACCACAAATCAGAGACAAGACGCAAAAATACACTTGCCGGTGTTCTTTGTTTTATATCTCTCGCCAAAATTACCTTACAACCATACATTCTCAAAATTGCAACTGCTTAGATAAGCTAAACTTCAAAAAGAAAGATTCAAAAATCCAATTGGACAATCGCCACACAAATTCGTACGGTGCTCCCATTATAAATATTTACTATACCATGCCTGCTTGGGAGTGAAACCGAAGCAGTCAGCAGTTTGCATGGAAGAAAAATCAAGCAGCCAGTTTTGGTGAAGAACTAACAGCACTCAGGTGTTTGAGGTGTAATGCAGCCAACAAGCCTTGCCATGTTTCTCCAGATCCACCAGCCACTTGAAAGTCAAGAAGCTTCTGCTGTTTCCTGTAGTATCCTTCCAACGCTTTTCCCTGATAAAAGAACAAATACTTAATGAGCAAATTACCGAATTCCCCCTCTGATTAAAATATTAACTTGAGCATAAACTTTCACCACTTGAACCAAAGGACTCAAACAATCGTTTGACAACGTGAAAAGACATTTTGTGGTATATTCTTTCAAGCAGCAAACGTATGATAATATAACTCATTTTTCTTCGATGTAACCATATTCCGATAATGATGACCAGAGAACTGAATAAACGCTCCAATATCCAAAATTTACTCGAACTTTGATAATGAAGAATAGGAAAATATCATGAGTAATACAAAGCACAGGGCCATGAAAATTGGTATCGGTGGCAAAATGCAATTCTAATGCAACTAGGCGAAAACATACAGCCCTTTCAGAGGCATCTAGGATGCCAGAAGTAAGAACATAGATAAGCATTGTTTTGAACAAACAAAAACTCATAATCACTAAATGAACACTTCAAAACACCAATAATGCGAAATCTAATTCAGAAATGAAAAAGAACACGTTGTACCTCCTGCGCGTATATTCGAGACTTTTCATTTGACACACTTCCCGCATCAGCAACAGAGTAACTAGAATTTTCTGCACTTATAAGATTCTTTTTCACCACATTCCCTTCACCGCATTTAAAATTAACAACTAGATCAATATCCGCAATTTGGTCAAGAATCTCCTGCAAAGAAAAATCCCACCATTTCCTCAATCATCATAAGACAAAATGCCATAATTACATATAAAACACCACCAAAAGATGCAAAATAATAATAATTTTTTTTTTAAAAAAAATTCAACTTCCATTCCTTCAACAGTCCTTAAATTCTACCAATTAAAACAAAACCCCACAATCATCCACTTGCTTGCGAAACACAAATGCCAATAATCAGAAAACGAGAAACTTACAGCCTGAATTCTCGTTCGGGGAATTCCATCCAAAATAAACCCATTTTCACCTCTATAATAACCCTCTTCAAGCCTTTTTGATAACAGCCCAAAAATCACATCTTCAGGCACTAATTTTCCCTCATTCACCGCATTTGCAATCTAAAAACAAAACATTCCAAAAACCAATCAATATCAAATCCCATTAACCACAAAAAATAAAGACCAAGACTTTACAATAAAAAAAACCCTAAAAAAGCACCTGTTTATAAACAGAAGAGTTAAGGTTAAGCTCTTGACGAAGAAGGGTACCCATGGAAATGTGAGGAACTTCTAGAAGCTTCGAGAGTTTCTCTGCGTAAACATGCTTTTTAGCTCCTGGGTCTCCTATTAACACCCACTGCACTCCTCTCCCTGAAGCCGACCCAGCCACCGACTCCAAATTCGGCTTTAGCCGATTAAGCTGTCCGTAGTCTTCTACGGCTTCTGAATAATAGTCATCATAGTAATCATAGTTGCATTGGACTGCCGCTGCTGATCCATAACCTCGACTGCCGGGGAATCGGCTAACACGACGGAGTGATGGCGCTGCGGTGATGGCTAATCGGTTAAGCCAGGCCATGGCGGCTATTGAGAGAGATTCTTTTGCAAATATGAGCAAAAAGAAAAGGAGGGTTTCGAAGGAGAAAAAAAGTGGGGTTTAAGAGGAAGAGAGGAGGAGACAGGTTTGATCTGGAAATGCCCTTGGTCCTTGTAGAAATTACGGTAATACCATTATAGCTAATAAGAGTGCGACACGTAGAAGATGTGTTAGTAGGGTTTGATTTTGATTGGTTGAGAGGTTTTTGAACTTTGAAGTCAGAGCTGGGATTGTAGCTTTTGAGGAGCTTAAAGAGGGAAAGTTGGAGCTGTGTTTATTTTGGTTAACGGTGGGGTCGGAGCGACTCGAGGTTTCCACAAGACGTGGAGCCGCTTAGAATTACGACACATGGCGTTGTGGTTTTGAGTGTTTGTTTATGTGGTAGAATATGTTTTCTAAATTATTTTAAAAAAAATATTAAATTAATATTTTTTAATATTTTTTTTAATTATTTTAATGTGTTGATATTAAAAATATTATTTTAATATATTATAATTAAAAAAATTAAAAATTACTTATATTATTATTAAACATAAAATTTTATGTCTCATTAGGATTCAATTGTGTTTTCATTAATTTTTTTAAAGTTTTAAATTATTTTTTTATTTTAAATTGTTTTGATATATTAATATTAAAAATAAATTTTTAAAAATAAAAAATATATTATTTTAATATTTTTTAAAATAAACTCCTAAACGAAATTTTTATACTATCTTCCTTCCGTTGCGCCACATTGCAATGTACCTACTCTACAGGATAAACTAGCCAAATGCTTTAGCGCATCTTTGATAATTCCATATATGTTCATTAACATTTTTTTCTTTTTTAGTTTTTGTTTATTTATTTTAATAAAACAAATTAGAAAACATGTTTATTTATTGAAAACGAAAACAAAGTTTTTGTTAAAAAAATAAAAATACATCAAGATAAAAACTATTTTTATAAGAAACTATTTTTATAATTTATAATAGTCATCTTAATATTTTATATTCATGATAATATAATTATAAAATATTAATTTCATTTCATTCAAATTAAAAATCATCATGTTAGAGTGATATTGTTAACTTGAAAAAAAATTATATTGAATTTTTAATAAAATTAAACTTATACTACTAACTAAATATAAAAATGTCAAAAGAAATTAATTTTTACATTACTAAAAATAACTTGTATATAAAAGAGAAAAATTGAATTGCTTATATATTTTTTTTATATGAAAATCTAGTAAACAATGAAGAACCTCTAAAATATATTTTCCACAGTACAATTTTTTTTTAAAACTAGTATTTTAATTTTTTAGATGGATAAATATTATATTTGAATAAAAATTTCTAAATATGACTCCAATTTTTTTTTTAAATTAAAATATTAATTTATCTCTAAAACTTTGTTATGTCGTCCTGGATTTTATCAAATTGCACAAACTTGATCTATTTTATAAAAAAAAACTAATAAGAATCAGTTTTTTACTATAAACCAAGACATATTGTATTGTAAATTTAACATTATAATGATTATTTTATCATTCCAAGTAAAAGTCATTGAACTAACTATTTGGAGGTAATACAACCCTTTTTTTAGAGTCCATTAATAATTATCAGATTAATTAGAAGAAAATTGATCATTTCAACTTTTTGAAGCATGGTAAAGTGATTAAATTACCTTTAAAATCAAATATTACTTAATTGGAGTCTAGGGTCTTTTTTGACTTTTGACTTTTTTAAACACAATAAAATGATTAAATTAGCCTTAAAAACAAAATTTTTTAATTGATATTCAATGGTTTTTTTTTTTTTTGTATTTTCATCTTGTTAATTCAATAAATATTAATATTATTTTTAAAAAAGGTTGTTGTGTGCATTGCACGCGTAAATTGTTTTAACGTTATTTGGCCGGTGTGTAACGAGGTGTTTGGTTGAACATATGGTGGTTTATCGGGCGACGTTAGAATTGTCTTGGCAACCCCTCCATCCCTGGGTAACGCGTGTGACCA
>Ga0307508_10006867_pt1 | contig 10642 bp, 9 predicted proteins | sample 9_EM_MG_FD_203089 | JGI IMG/M metagenome (GOLD analysis project Ga0307508, IMG submission 203089) | Populus trichocarpa ectomycorrhiza microbial communities from riparian zone in the Pacific Northwest, United States - 9_EM | ecosystem: Host-associated > Plants > Roots > Unclassified | place...
TCATCAAGGACTCAGGCACTTCATCTGTGCGTTTTTTCCAGTTAAGGTGTCCGGCCGGTGACTCCATCTAATGAATATCAAAAGGAGAACAGTAGGATGCCCCAAATCTTTCTACTCCTGAAGCTGAAAACTTGTCATGTAGTCCGTGTGGTAAGAAACAAAAGCTGAAAACTTGAGAATTTTATTCCTTTCAGAAACCAGAGAAAAAGAAGGAACTGTGACAAAACGATCATTAAACCCAAAAACCTAAGGGGGCACATGCAATAGCATGCCACTAACCGCTTGCTTTGCCGGGAACTTATAAGTACAGGATAATGACAGACTATGCCACAGGGCATTCTATTAGCAACGAAAAAAGCAATTGAACGAGGCATAACTTTTCTATGAGACAAAGGTGACATGATACAAAGCAGATCATAGCAAGGATCCCCGCTAGGAGACACCTAGAATAGAGCATATTAACCATGATCTACGATTCTTACAATAGCTTAAATCGATCCATATCTGCAGGTCATTGCCTTGGGATCTCTAATCCTGCCCACATCAACAGCAACTAATCAATCATTTAACCATCATTCAAAACAATAGCAAAACACAAATACACACACAGAAAAGAAGGTGCATTTAAATTCTCATTCTAGGACCAGCAGAAAAGAAATGCATTTTAACACGGTTTTTCAAAATCCAAAACCCCTATACTGACCACATTGCGATTATTAGATGGTCCAGTATTTAAAACTCATCATACAAATCAGAAATTCTTTCAATCAAGCACTACACATCACAAAGGTAGTGGCTAAAATAAAGGCTCCAATTTTCAAACAGTCTAACACTTAATTTTGAATGAACCACCAATTCTCTTGAAGGTCACCCTGCTAGCATGGAAAGTAAACCGCCACATGTTTGATTTGCATAGCTCTTGACTATGAGTTGTGAGTTGCAAGTCCAGGACTAGATAGTCCTTGACATATCTTTTATTATATCTGTTAGGAAAAATAACCATGCCCGAGTGCCCAAAAAGTATTGAAGATGTAAACACAGGCATTTCCTCTTCATGAGAAACTTCTTTTAATAAATTCAGCAACACAGTGATGTCCCTAAGGCTCAAGCTGGGACTGAGCAATCTCCTTGAATTTAGCTAAAAGGCAGTTGATGACCATTCACTTAGATACACCAATTTAAGGCAACTATTTCTGTCAAGCCCTTCCATAAAACACATATTGCAGGTTCTTATAATAGCATAGGCCTCAAGGAACCACAAGCTGACATCCATATCGCATGAAAAAACCAAAAACCATGGAAGAGAAAAATCCATAAAAACAGGAAGAAAGAAATTCAGCAACAAAACTCATATTTGCTACCTGTAGTGTCAACGTCTTGGTCTATTCTTGCAACGAAATTCAGCAAGAAGTGCTATATGATCTGAAGACCACTCTGGAGAAGGAAGGGCTGTGTCTTTCCTCAAGCTTTCCTCATCCAATAGTTCCAACAAAGACTCCACCATTAAAGAGTCCGCTGAGAGAAAAAAACAACTGTGAATCCCATTTTACTAAGCTTTGCATCAAACAAGGATCAAACTTCAAATAGCATGACCAAATTAGGATAGGAGTCAACAGCACGGCAAAAGATAAGAAAGAATAATGTGTTGCAAAGAAGTTAACCTGTGTAAAATATATAATCTAGGGCACCGATAAAGTCTCTAGTGCAATTCGTAAATAAGGGTTCATTTGTTGTAGCGTCCATTCTCCTCCTCTGCTGATCTGAACCAAGACCAACGCCCACTCTTGCAAAAGATGAGTATGCACTGACCTGCAATATTAATTATATCACTACCAGCACAGCCCACAACAAGCAGAGCAGACATTACAAACCTTGCCTAAATCCCACCACCCCAGAAACAAGAGACAAGCCTTCCTCTTGGCCTTCTTTTTCAAATATAAAATATTAGCCAAAAGTTACCAGCATTTTGATTTCCCTAAAATCTCCAGAAAGAAATTTAGTGCAAGCTATATACTGAGACCAGTCTCTTATCAGAGGACATATTACCAGCGGCAGCTGATGTGTAAGCTTGTTGTGAGGCCGTAAGATTCCAAGAGGGTCTACTACTAAATCCGGATGCAATGGATCCACCTTACCCATTGCAAGAAGAGAATGGGGAGCACTGCAACCAGGTTCAACAGTAACCTTAGTTATTGAATGTACCAAACATGCACAAGGCAAACGCATCTTCTTCTATAAGTGATAAAACTGTTCATAACAGTAGACCAACCTTCCAGGAACTGAATTGAAATCTCCACACACCAACATAGGAATGTCAGCACTAGCAGCTATTTTCTCCAATCCTTTCAAGAGAGTAAGGACCTAAGTTCACAAACCAGAAATCACAAATCAATCATCAAGTTTACAAACACAAATCAAAAGAAATTTACACATAAAATGGAGAAATAAATAAGAACCTGCCAAAGCTTGACATCCTTTAAATCCTGGTGAACATTTATATGTGTATTTGCCTGTATTGCAAGATAAAAGGAATCCAAAAGCAATTACAAACAGAAAAGTTATTCATCCATAAAAATTGGAGCAACTATCTTATGTTTTGCACCAACCTCAAGGAAATTTAAAAAGTGAAAAAATACAGCAGACATTTAATAAGAGACAAAGTATCATATCCGCACCATCAATTAGAGACCTCGTGAGCAAATTATGACAGACGCCATGCTATTTAGCATGAAGAAAAAAAATATTTTTTAATGAGAAAACAAGGCACGACTGCTGAAACAACCTCTTTATGAGGACCGAAATAGGATCACTATTGACACAATAATAAGCACAAGATCACTTACAACACAAAGTAGCTGCCGCTTCCCAGGATTATCAACTCCTTGATTACTAAATTTTGCTTCCAGAACAACTATTAATGCAACATTATCCTACAAGTATAAAAGAATTTACATGAGATAACTAGGCCAACATAAAATGGAAAAAGTTCCTCGTGCACCTGCAAAACTTTAACAAAATCAACTGCAATACACTAACCTTAACTAATCGATTTAGAGCAGTTTTTCTTTGAGCACTTGGAACCAGCGCATCAGTCAAAGACTGAGCAGCCTTATTAAATTCAACCTGCAAACAAGTGACCCTTTGATGCATGAAAAAAAAATAAAGAAAAAATACACAAAAACATACCCCCACGTCCAAAGGACTTTCAAACCTCATATTTTTTAACATGTGAAAATCTATCTCTGCGGAAAAATGTTGCACAACCATCAATTGTATGGGTATTTCCAGCATAGACCTGCAATTAATAACAAGACTAAGCATTAATTATGAATATTGAACTTGATACATGAATAGCAACGATAACAAGGAGTAGTTTAACAACCTCGTTAGTTTTTCTCTTATATAGGGCTTGATAACCATGCTTGTCCAGCTCAGGGGCAAAAAATTCCTCATAATGATCACTTTGTACCTGAAAGCAGGGGAAAAAATTGTTTAAGTTTCCCTGAATAGGCAGAAGATTATCTCCCTTCTCCATTGATGAATATAACCATTAAACAAAGAATTAGCTATGCAAGACTCAATTTTCCAGGAAGCTACCATACCTCTTGTCATGTGCATCATAGATTATAGTGAGCTCACTAACAAATAGTTTTCATGCAAGGTCTTTCAAGAAACATAATCAGTCTTTTTCATCTAGAACATTGCTAGAATAAGTAATCCAGTTAAGAGTCCGACTATTTTACTTAGCCAAACCTAAAGAAACAAAAGCAATAGCAAGGCAGCCAAAAAGAAAAGAATGAAAGAAGTCCAATCATCTATCCCCGTGTATATCACTTTCACTTGCATTTTCTGACGAGATTAAGAACTTCAACGGAAAAAATCAACTTTAAAATTTCCGCTCACTATCCTGACTGATAAATGAAATTGATATTCATTTCCTGTCTTACCTCCTGAAGACAAACAATGTCTGCACGATAGCCAACTATTTCCCTCAGTAAGTTCTGTCGACGATATGGCCAAGAAAGAGCCCATGAAGGACAATAACTGTATGTTTCATTTGTAGCATACACATCAGATAAAATGTTGTATGAGAGCACAGTAAAGGTTCCAGTTGATGAGATACGACCATCCAAATCTAAAGGCACCATTGCATCAAGTCCACTAACTGGGATCAAACGACGTGGAGTTGGGGAGGGGGCTGGAATGACACGGGAAGTTAATAGTGTGTTTGGATGTCCTACAGGTAATTTAGTTTCTGCATCTACCACAACGCATTCAAACTTGAGAACATGGCCAATATCATCAGCTGATGGTGTATATATTTTGGAACGCCCAACCTCAAACCAAGTTTCACCACTCCTCTGTGTCACCGCCGCAGGATACAAAGGCGTGGAACCATTTGTCAAGCTAGCACTTGATGCAGAACCAGATAAACTAGTATTAAGAACTCCAGATCCTGAGCTATTATAACGCCCAAACAACTCTTCCTCCTCATTTCCATTTTCATTTACAGCACTTGCAGCTCGATCATGTAGAACACGATGATGCTGCCATGCATCAGAGAAGCACTTGGGAGAGCAATGGTAACTTTTGGCAACAGGTATTTTGGCCTTAACACAACCTATACACTGCAGTGTAGCATGCTCAGATGGATGTACACTACATACAGCAACTTTTCTATCACTCTGTATCCGATACCTGCAAACAAGCCCAAAAACAGGGTGATGCATATCAAACTAAGATAAGACTAACTTCTATGTTTCAAATCATCCTGTAACTAAGGTACAGGTGCAATGATGCCCAGTCAGAGGATGCACCTTAAAGTTCAACCAAATCACAAGCATGAAACAGCAATTCCATCAAAAAGCTAAACTTTAATAAATGTGTAAATATGCTAAATTAAAGTGCTGATGTTTAATCGGTTCTTTTACAATTTATTTTGCTGCTACTACTAAGTCATTTACCAAGTCAAAAAAGATTTGTTTCAATCCATTCATAAGTTATCCATAATTGGCACTACATTACATTTAATTATGATATTCTTTTGACCATTCAAAATGCAACTCCATTTTTAAGTTTCCTTATTTCTCCTTTAACTATATTGACCACGGGGTACTCTCTCTGTTTTCTGCACCGACTACAAATGGTCCCACCTAGCTAAGCATATTTTGCTTCACAGCTTACAATTATCATACTCAAATGTGTCACCATAAAGCAAAAATGTCAATAAAGCTAACAATACAGGTCACACCTTTTTTGTCAAAAAAACACCTCCTGGAGGAAACAAAAAGGATGACAAAAATGGTCGAAGTTCCAGCTAAAAATCCTAAACCCTAAAGTCACCATGCTTTAGGAAAAGTAAAGACATGCATATCTTAAGTTGGTGACAAAAATCTAAAAGCTTTTCCATTGACCAGATTAATCTAGTCCAGATCTTATATATGTTCAAACTTTTTTTTATAAGAACGTTCTCACAAATATTGAAGAGAACTATTAGCATGCAATGTTGGGAAATACCAATGATACCAAGGTTTTATTCCAAATCATATGCCAGCTACCAAAGAAAATAACAAAACACATGTTGAGCATGCATGTGCATTATCACTCCCTCTATTATTGCATACAGCACATTACTGCCAAACAGCTGCCACATCAGCAAGTAGAACTGAGAGCTATCAGAGCCCAGAACAAGAGCAGGGCACAGGCATGGGTCCTCGCCAGATACAAAGGCATGGGAACAGAGGCTCATGCCCATGTCCATGCCAATGGTCAAGGCTAAGTCATGTGGCACATGAATTAAGAATGATAAAAGTGGTGACCCTAACACCTCCAGGATATTAACTTATCTAATTGATGTAGTGGGAAAAAAAACGAATACTATATTCCTCCAAAAACTTTTATTGAACTATTTGCCCCATAATGGATAAGGCACTTTAATTGTAAATCCAATGGGAAAACTAAGAAAGTGACATTAAATTCTTACTTTTTAAGTGCTACAGGAGGAAGTTTATACAGGTCAGGAAGCAAAAACCCAACATAGATCACCATAATACTAGTCAATTATAGTAACAGTTTTCATTACTAAATGCAATTACCCAAATTGGTATATAACAATCATTAACATTACTTTTTAAGGAATTAAGTCTGGAAGCATTGCAGCTCTTTCCATTTTGAACTACTATTAATCTCAAATGGCAAATCTCACTTGCGCCAGAACACTTGTCTGATAAAATATATCTATTCCCATTAAATCATCAATATGTTTTCAAATAACTGTGCATCGACTAGTTCAATAACAACTGACCACACTAATAAATTTATAAGACACATTAGAATCTATCCAATCAACCACCCAACAGAAAATAGAGAAAAGTGCAGGACCGGAGGACAAGCATGACTCAAAAGCCGAGACACGTGGTCCAACTACCAATTATATCTCTCACTTCTCTTCTTAGGTTTACTTGCTGTTGGTTAAAAACTTCAACCCTGGATTACTGACTCATATTTCAAAAAAAAAAAAAATTGAATGCCCAACATTTGAGATGTATAATACCACCCTGTGAAGCTGTAAAAGGCCGTCAAGTGTTACAGCTCACACACAACATCATTTTATTGAGCCAACTTGTCAAATATTTCAAGATAATTGCTTGTAGCTCACCAAGTTACTTTTAAAACTGCATAATGTAAAAGCTTTCATTTGCATCACTAATCAGTAATTCATCACCTACCTTTCTATTACGACTCTTCACTGTTCACCACGTGGTGGTACGATGTGCCTAACAGTTGTCAAGAGGGGTTGAGGCACTCGCCTAGGCGCTCCAAGCAAGGCAAGGCGAGGCAAGGCCCCAGCGCCTTTATTAGACTCGAGCATTTGATTTCAATGAAGTGCCACCGAGACAAGTGCCTTGTGAGTGGGTGCAAGGCGTTAAGGCTAGCACCTACTTGAAGTTCTTCTTTTTATGTAGGATTTTTCTTCTTTTTTTTAACTGATTTATGTTTTGGCCTATTTGTCCATTTTTTTAACTGATATTTAATTTTTCTTTTTAGTCTATATGGCTACTTACTACTTTAAATTATCTTATTTTGCTTCAAGGATGAAAAAATTTTAATTTTATATGACTATGTTATGGTATTTTATATTTTCTTTTGATTTTATAATGATCTAATCTTAATTAGGAAGATATATATTTTAGATTTATATAATATTACTTTTTTTTTATTTATAGTATATCACCTTGGTTCATTTGGGCGTGTGCCTCGCGACTCAAGCATTTTACAAGCTTGGTGCCTTTCACCTTTGACAACAATATGGTACTAACAATTGGGGGGGGGGGGAAGTAAAATACAAACTACACAGCCTAGATTTTCAGTTTACCCTAGTTTTTTGTCGTATAGGTCACCACAATACCAAACCAAATAATCCTTGCTACAGCAACATACTGTTTTCATGGAGTCTAATTCGCCAAGCAATTTGACTTATCCCCAGTGTATTAATAGAAATTTTAAGCCTTATGATATGTTATCTAAAACGCTTTAAAATGAGAACGACAAATATTAGAATGACACATTAAAGCAGCCACTAAACACCATAAAACAATATTCAGATACAATCCATAATAAAATATGCGAAAGTAAGCCAGCAAGAAAACTCTGCTTGCATATTCAAGGTGTCCCCCGAACCAGAATACACTCATTAATGAAATTCACTTCACATAAGTACTGACACCACCGAAAGCAAAAAAATAAAAAACCTCTTATACAGTACCAATTATTTACATCCACAAGCTTTAGCTCTACCACTCTACATTTAAAAAAAGTTCACAGCATCAGCAAAACCCCGCGTAACAGACTATTCCGCCCCATTTAAAACACACATAATAACATTAAAAGAGCCCCAAAATGCACAAAAATAATCAACCAAATCCAAAAATTCTGAAAACCCATTACGAGCAAAAACAAAAGAAAATCACTCACCACTTATATCTCAAGAAATGACCGTCAAGAGGGGCAGACTCGGGCACATCATCGGTAATATAATCCTTATCAGGTCGCCGTAAAACAACATACGGCGTTAACTCACAGCCAACAATAGGAATATCCGATGGAAGATGCACACGCAGCACGCTCAGCATGCTTTTATTTTCTTCTTCAAAGTTTTTTTGTTACACTTCACTTTCCTAATCACACTGTAACCCTATCATCGATAATAAAATCAATCGGCGGATATTATCTGGCGGATCCGCCATCTAATTGAACCGATTACCCGCCAGCCTAAATCAATCAATCAATCAATCAAAAAACCCTAGATTTCCCAATTAAAAAAATAAACAGCAGATCTCAAGAAATTACAAGTGAAATTCAAGTTAGGGTTTAGAGAGCGATGGATCGACTAGGGAGATGATCGAGAAATTTCCAGAGAGAGGGGGAGCGAGAATTTTTTGAAATTTTTTGAGAGAGGGAGAGAAAGGGGAGATTTCGATAATTAGGGTTTTACAGAGAAAAAGGCAGAGTGAATAATAATAATAATAATAATAATATGAAAATACGACGCGCGTGAGTTTGTGTGGTGGTGTTGGAGGTGGTAACGGTGGTGTTCTGCTATGTCTAAAATCGGCTACTAAGTGAACCCTTCCAAAACGAGAGGTGTTATTCGTTGGGAGAGAGTATCCTCTTAGTGATAATACTATAATAGTAAGTTTTATATATACTGAGGTTTTATATTTCCACTTCCCGGGAATGTGTACGTGCAGTATTAGTTAGCTTCCTGTTCTGTCATGTCTCATGTCTCAAAATTACATTATTCTTATTATAACCGAACCCACCTCACAAATCCTTCTCATTTTACTAACTCAGATTTAAAAAAATAATTCCAGATCGCAACATAATATTTATCATTGTTATTATATACAATTCTTAGGTGAATTTAAAAAAATAATTCTCCACTTTTTCTCTTACTCGAGTTGAAAGTTAACTCATATAAAATTTATTTTATTATAACTTAGTGAGTTCAATTACAATCATGAAAACCAGTAAAAAACATGGCCTAGCTTTTTAATAAAAATCCAACACGATTTATTTTTATTAATATTAAGATGATAATCTATTGGATAGACTCGAGTTTTATAGTTTAACTCTCCAAACATAGAACTCAGATCATGGGCTCCAAGATAGCGTTTAGTTATTATCTTAGGACAAAAAGGATGGAGACAACAGAGAAACAAATAAATATGGTTGAAGAGACAGGGATAATGATATAAAAATAAATTTATCTCTAGATAATTTTGAAGTTAATTTTTATACTTTAAAAACAGGAGATATAGAAAGGACATGTCTCCATAGATAATATTTTTTTATTCCTAAAATATAATTGTAAAAAAAATCTTAATTCCAAAGTTGTCTTATTAAGACTTGCAAGGATAAAAATGATTATTATCATAGTTTTAAAACACAACTCGAGGTTGATCGAAGGGAAAGCCTTGGTCATTAGTCAAGGCACGGGTCACGGGTTAGATTAACCCGAGTCAGTGTCAGAACAGAAATGATTATTATCATAGTTTTAAAACTCGATTTAGGGGTCGATCTGGGATAAGACTCGAGTCACGTGTCAAGAGGGTCAATATAAGAATAAAAATGGTTTTTATCATAGTTTTAAAACTTGATCCGGTGGTCAACTCGGGGCAAGGCTCGGGTCACTGATTAGAAGAGTCAACTTGGGTTGATATGGGTCAATGTGAGGATAAAAATTGTTATTAACATGGTTTTTAAACATGAGTTAACCCAAGTAAGCGTATGAATAAAAGTGCTTATTATAATAATTTTAAAACCTGACTCGGGAGTCAATCCGAAAAAAGGTTCATGTCACGAGTGGTTAGCCTAGATAACCTAAAAAATTAAAAATTAATTAAAGCATCCTTATTTTGATCAAATTTTATTTTCTAAAAAGTCAATGGGTTTTTAACTTGTGTTTTATCCTAGATTGACCTTAGTTTTATATCGGGCTAGGTTGAGTCAATCATTTCTTTATTTTTTTTAAACTCGGACTAGCTCAGACCCTGATTTGACCCGGTTTCGGGTCATCCCACCAGTCCAGTCCTTGTTTTATAACTAAAGTTATTATAATATTATTAATTTGAATACTCAATATAAACTAAAATAAAAAAATAATATCTAATTATTTTTTAAATATGTAAGTTTGACATTAACACATATTAAAGGTAAAATATATTTTTTTTCATATTTTATTGTGTCTTGTCTACCATAACTAAACATGATGTATGGACAATCATTTTGTCTTGTACACCACAAGCACACATAATTTTGTCTTCATTTTTTTTTTTGTCTTGTCTCCGCAGTCTTCATTGTCTGTCTCTTTTATCCCATGATAATAAATGAACATTACCTAATCAATTTAATAATTGTCTCTTCTATCCCATGACAATAAACAAATATTACCTAATAGATTTAATATTTACTTTTTTTAATTCTAGAAACTTTGAGATTAACCATGTTTTTTCTCCGTGTTTTATTTTGTGATCATCTCACTTTACGTTTTGTCTTTCTAATTCAGTTGAAAACTTTATCTCATGAAATTAGACTATAAAAGTATCAAATCGAAAAGAAAAAACTAAAAGGATGAAATTTT
>Ga0307508_10006869_pt1 | contig 10642 bp, 9 predicted proteins | sample 9_EM_MG_FD_203089 | JGI IMG/M metagenome (GOLD analysis project Ga0307508, IMG submission 203089) | Populus trichocarpa ectomycorrhiza microbial communities from riparian zone in the Pacific Northwest, United States - 9_EM | ecosystem: Host-associated > Plants > Roots > Unclassified | place...
CGGCGTCTCTTCGCCGTCGTTTCCTTTCTTCCTCCTCGTCTTCCGCTGGCTCCGCGTTCACCGCTCTTCGCTTCCGACCCGAAACCTCGTCGGCAAGCCGTTGTTGCCGTTCAGCGGGCGTCTCTGTCCAAAGCGACGAGTCCGAATCTCTCGCAGGTGCTGTACCACGCCCAAACTGCCGCGCCTTCAACTTGGTCGGGTCAAGCGCTGCAACGGTCGATCCGAATCATCAGCCAACCCATATCGTCACCACAAGCGACCAAGGAAAAGAAAAGGAAAACGCACACCCAAGAAGATCCCCCGCTTTCGGTGGGACGAGCATCCATTCTTCCCGGACGAGTTTTTTGGGCTGTCTCGCCTCTTCGACGTTCTTCCGTCGACGGGCCTCGCGTTCCAAAAATTCCTCTACGCCGGATATCTCATCGCGCCTCGTTGCGAGGACGTCGGCGGGGAGAGGTCGTGGACCAACGTCGGCGTCCGAGTCCGAGTCTGGTTCGACGTCGTGGGTGGGTCGAGCGCTCGGGAACGAGGGGCCGATCACTCTTTTCAGCGGTGGTGGTGGTGGTGGTGGGGACGGCGAACGGCGGGTCGTGGGACCTGGGGTGGGCTCCGAGGATGGCCCAGCGGTTTTGCGAGCAGCTGCGAGCTCGGGGGGAAGCGCGGGTGCATAGTCATCCTCGTCCGATTCTGCAGCGTCGTTTTCTGTAGTAGCAGTGACGGTGGGGAGGAGATGGTCCGGAATGTGTGGTCCTATGGAGGACATGCTGTTGCGAAGTACCAAGGTGGGTCAGAGTGGCAATACCAGTGATCATACCTAGGGTAGCTCTACAACACAAGTCAATATTTCAAAAGTGCGTTGTCTCTGACTCTGCTCACTACTTTCATGGCAGTGGGGAAAAAGGAATACATGGATGTACACATTAGCTCGCATACCCAATACAGGGCATTTGGCCCGACAATCGTCGACACGAACAATTAATTTATCTACCTCTACTTCCAAGTAGCCTGATAATGCAATGGAATAACTCAGGCTGACTCGTCCACAAAATGGGAATAGCGTATTAGTACGATCGATCCTTGCATACTAACCATCGTCTCATACCAAGCCTTGGAAATCTGTCGATGCTCTGCGCCTTGTCGTGCTCAATATCTCTCCGGGGTGGGTGGGTAACCTCTCTGCCCGCCATACGCTGCCTGCTGGCCATAGCCACCTTGTGGTCCTCCGTAGCCACTTTGTGGATAGCCGCCCTTTCCACCATAAATCTGATTTCCACTGACCCCACCAACCAAGCTCGCCGCCGTGCCCCCACCGTGATAATTGCTCGTTGAGTCCTCATCATAGTCTCCCGCCGAGGCCGTCAAAAGCGGATCTTTGACTTCCCAAACGGCAGCCTTGGATCCGACCGAGAACTCGAGGTCTTCGCGCTAGGTACAGCTGGTCAGTGATGTGACAGACAGGGGTGAAACCGACATACAGTAATGCTGTCCCAATATTTGTACACCATCATTACGCTAAGAAGCACGCAGAGCGTGAAGAAGAATAACCCATCGAGATAGTGTTTGATAGCGTTACATATCGTCACGCTGAAGGCAAAGAGAAGGACCTGCGCGATAGTGTAGAAGGCGATGCCGAAGATGATGTCACCCAGAGGCCACCGGTCATCCAGGGTCCGGAAGACGAGAATGAGCTGAGATAGTGTGTAGATTGCAACACACAGGATGGGCCAAATCAAGTATACCACAAACAGCCCAATTGGTTTCGTTGGAGAGAAAGAGGCGAGCGATTTGAACGTGGCAATGGCTACGAAAAATGAAACACCAAAGACGGCAAGGCACGATAATCGGAGAAGCTGCGGCTGGGGGTAAGAAGGGACGTTATCATATTACCGCGAGGGCTTACCCATAATGAGACGGGTGTACCGTCCTCCGCAAATTGAAAACCAACGAACCCATTGACCAGAAGGCAGCAGTATATCGCGGCGACTAACCCTGTATAGACCGCGGCGAACCACTGACAGTACTGGTTAAATTTGCACTCGAACAGCGGAGGTGTGTTGGACCTACAGGATAGCTGGCATTTGCCGTGGGTATCACGCCGGAGTCAAGGAACATGGCGAGAAGCTCTATGAGCATGTACATCCAAAAAAACATGACGATCTCCTTTCGACCCACAGCCGTGTACTTTGAGCGAATGTGGTAGATCATGATTGCGGTCATGCATATGGCAACGATGTGTACAAAACATGTTGCTGACAGCGGCAGCAGCTTCAGGCAGTCAGGCAATAGTTGGGAAACACGCTGAACTCACAAGGCTGAAAAATCAACGTTGATCCAATCTGCACGTTGCGGGAGTAGCAGGAAGGTTCTATGCCTTGACCAGACGTGCCCAGAAGTGGACAAATGACAAGGGCAGCAGTGCTGCAAACGCCATCAAAGGAGCCGAACGAAATTCCCATGGCTCAAAAGAGCAGAACGAGTGCTGGATGGTGGTGATATCGAATCACGATGTTGAGGCGGGACCGTGTGCTGTGAACGTAGTCGGTGTTGTGCAGAGGTGAAACGGAGCGAGCGAGATGAAACGAAAGTCGATAGAAATTACGAATTGGTGGTAACCTGGGTCGCGGTTGACTGCAAACAAGCCTGGCCTTGACGTCGTTGTCGGCAATGTGGGCGACTTGCCCAAGGGTAAGATCTGGTCGAGCGTGGCAGACAATGACTGGAAGACTGGGCTGTGGGTGCTACTTCCCACGCCACGGACACGGTGTCGGACAACGACGAACGTGCGCAGGACGCTGAATACCACCTACAGGTATTCGCCACCATTGAAACCGGTTCCAGAAAGATCCGTTTGCAGCGGTCCCTGGTTCGAGACTCGGGCGTGTTTCTCCTCTCCATCATTCTACGCTAACCGCGCTTGCAGTGCGTCGCCTGTGTGGGTGCATCAATCCGCCTCTGCACCGTACACGGCAAGCCCTTCGGGTGGCATGTGGACCTTGTGGACGAGTCCATGCCACCCTGCACTGTCTTTGTTCTCGCGCTCACCAGGTACGTGCAACACAATCCGTTGAGTTTACCACGAAACCTAATGCATACTTGACAACCCCAACATTGTACCGAACAGTACGCATCGAAACTTCATGTTCTCCTCTTTATCTGCGCAACACGCCCCTGGACAATTTTGACCAAACTAATCTATCTGTTTTTGTGGCCACAAGTATCTCAAGCTGTGCAAGCAGTGTGGTGTCACCTATTCATCGGCAATGAGAGGTACAATTTCACGTTCGTGGGCTAGTGTGAAATCGAGCACTTGGGTCTCCGCGGACCACTTGCAAGACTGTGTGGGTTTGGGGCTGTTTTGGGCCACCCCAATGGGAGCAATCACGTCGCCATCCACGGGCTTCCGCAGTGGAGTATGATATGATGTATGATTGGACACGAATGAGACTTATGAAACTTATCAGTCGACTGACATTTATCAAACATTTTTCTAGGTTCCCATTTGCTGCCCTGGCGCTAGCCGTAACTTTATGGCCATTCTGGATTGATGTGCGCCACCTATATCTGTCAGGCTATCTATTAGGCATATTGTCTTTGGGTCATTACCGCATCTTTGCCACATACTTATGTGGTCGGAACTTTGTGTGCTGTGACATGTTGCAGAAGCCTCGAGGCTGTACCACGGTGTGCTGTACTTCAGGGAAAAGGTAACGTGGTGGTACTATCGAAGCCTTTGTACCATCTGCGCAGGTTCAACGAAGTTTTGTTTGCATTGCTCGCTCGCTTCCCATCACCCCTGTCTCTGCGCCTTACCGTGCGATAAGCACGCACGGATCCAAAAGCAGGAAGCTGTGGGTTGGCGTGTCAGGTGATGCGTATTGATACCACTCGTGTCAACCCCCATTTACGCCGTGGCCAAGTAGCCTTTGTACGTTTCCGTGTGGCACCCACCTAATTTGAATGGTTTTCCGGGGAAGTCGCGACCTGGATATTCTGGGGAAGGTTGCGGTTTGCCACACATTATCCACTTCGGCACGCACACTTGACGTGGAATTCCAGCCTAGCCCCGCGGTAGCCTGACAAGAGGCTGGTCTATTACCTGGTATGATGGGCCTTTCGGGCTGTTGACTTGGCGATTGACAGGACCCACGGACACCCATGTGTAACCAACTCGTGGAACACCAAGGTATTCGCCGAGTGATATTCTGATCCGAGAGGAGAGCCACGCGAAACTCTAGACATGGCCAGCTAAGCCTTTCAAATCTCAAGTGCGATTCCTGCGGGTAATTTCTATTTTTCACCACGATAGGATAGGTAGCGGGGTTCTTCCGAACAGCTCTTTAATCCGTAGTATGACGAGAACGTACAAATGGAGATTCGGCGCAGCCAAATGGTGGCCAAGTTCGCCGACTCGATTCACAGTCCGAATATGACGCCCAATCAGATATTCTCATCAAAATACTCAAACGTGTATAACGTTCGTTCTTTCTATGTACTGCTCTCTTTGATCCATGCGAAGTGTTCCTGTACTCACAGCGCGGATACGGTGACGTTGCCTGTACCCTCGACCAGAACGGGGCGTTGCAACACATCTCATCATCTCATGGCGGATGACTGGCGAGATGCCACCGCACCTACCTGCCAGTGCTGCCACATTGATGTGAATAGCCAACGCTTTTCTTTGACTATCAAGGTGCGACTGGAAGGGGTGGCGTGTTCAGGGTAAGCAATACCTCCTTGGACCGAATCCTAACGGCCGGACCGCCGTGCTGCCCCTAAAGGAATCGTTGATATCCATAAATGGAGATGTCACCGTTCTATGTGTGAGCCTGATCAAGTGGAGAATTGTGTAAGTGCAATTTGCGGCATATAATAAATGCCAGGCACACCGCGCATGCCTTTCCTGTCTGCGATGCCTTACTAGGTCTGCCTCTCGGACGTGAGAAGCAAGTCCAAGTGACCTCAACGACCTTGATAAGTTCGATGCCGTCGACCACGCAGCTGCGGGCGCATAGTGCTATTCTTGCAATCATTGGCCCATTTCGATTCATTTGTTTCGGTGTTGGCAGAGGCACGCGTCCGAGTCCCCCGCCCTCAGTCGCCTGTCGGTTACCGGACCCTGGGTTGACCCGGGAAAACAACGAACCGGTTCAACCCATACCGGGTTATAGGTGTGCTGCATGTCGTAGCGCCACGTGATACCGGCAAGTAGGTTCTGTTAACAGAAAGGGTTGAGACGTGAAACGAGTATGGAGATGAGGCTGACAACCCACGCAGTCCAAAAACACCGAAGTGTTACTGAACTTGATACTATCACGCCTGATTGTTCGCTTCCATTTTTCGCCCGATGGAACAAAGATTGATACTGGTTTGGTGAGCTGTCAAAGCCGCATCGTGACCACGGGTCGAATGAGGGGCAGAGTGTCTTTGATGAAAAGGGCAATACTAAGGCCGGCAAATTTAGATTTGCGAGTCTCGAAGCAGAAAATTTAATCTCAGAGACCGATGGGGTGTTTACTGCTTGCCAGTCATATCCATCACCGCCCAACGGGTATTATGGTGATGCGCCGCGCAGCGGTTGCGGTCACAGCAGGGAGGGAATTCGACAGCGTTTTACTTACGGGAAGGCATGCTAATGCGGGCATTTGCGTTGCCAGCATTCGTGCGAGCGACGCAGAGCGGTATTGTCCGAAGCTGAAGCGCTGAAGCTTGGCGAACCGGAACTTGGCAAGCCAGATAGGCTAGTACATTTTGGAAAGCTGAGTCCAGTTCACGGATCAGCTTCTTCACTCATTGGGATCTGAAAAGGCAAGGGTTGACGGACGGGATCGATTTGTGAACAATACGTCATTTCTCCCCACACGGCGACCTCGGGACGAGCGTGCCTCATCATAATTCAACGGGTGAAGTTTGAGACAGGGTCAGAACGAATACAGAATTTCACGCGGCGGACTTGAGGAGGATGGTCAATTGAACGGACGGGCATGATGGATAGGAAAATCATGCGCTCGAGACGGGCCTCACATGATCGAGTGGATTGGATATGATGAGTAGTGAGCACAGGTGAATGTGTCATTATGAGACAGTTTCCTGTGTGGCGCCACTGGCGTGCGGACCATACAAGTTGGAGATCAGAGTGAGAATGAATTAGTTGAGCCAATATTGGGGTTCAGGACACGGCGCTGTCTAGGCCGAGGAGACGATGCCGTTGCTGTGATACTGGAGAAAACCTGGTAGGGTACTGCTACCGAAGTGACGCTAAAAACAAGCTGATCCGATGTATAGAAGCGGAACGGGCTGAGGAGTCACCACATCGGGGTTTACGTGTTAGCGAGGACAAGCCATGGAGATGGATGAAAGAGCCACAGCCCAATGATATCGTAGCGCGGAAATAAAGACTTGCGCGGGCGGGCGGGCGGACTCGGTCAGAAAGGCATGCGGTCGGGTGTTGCAAATAAACCGGGGTCGCCGGAGGGGGAAGAACGGGCGTATGAGACAATGGACTCCGATTATGGATGCGGGTAGGAAGTGTGACAGGGCGTGAGCAGCCATGGCTCAGCCGGTATCGGCAAGTGGTGGGTGATCACATCGCGTGAGTGCTCTGATTCTGGACGCGTCAAAAAAACGCGTCCGTCACGCGTTGGTCACTCCGCCCCATTCATTTTGTGGTACTACTAAAGTAGTTGAATCATCAATGCAAAATAATAATAATTGTTCGAGACAAGGAATACCACCGAGCCGCATCATGAGCCAGCCAAGTCGGTGATGAATGCGATTTCATCGAGGGGCCGTCGCGCCGCGTCCTGTCGACAGGATGTCAATTGGGAAACGGAGAGGGGTACCTTTGTCCTGCTTGTCAGCAGGTGCGACTTGGCTGAGTCAGCGACGGATAGTTTGCAAAAAAATGAATGGAATTTCTGCATAGATTCGAGCGAGCAAACGCTGGATTCAGGGGAAGACAAGCTTATACAGGAAGACGTGTGGCAGCGTCGCCTTCCACCACGGGCAAGTTGCCTGGCCTCAGCGGGGGGTTCTGGAAGCGGACGCAGAGGACGCGGGGCGTAGGCTGAAAGTGGATAGTCACGTGGTGAATTTAGGTTAGCAAGACCAGGATAGGCAGGAGGATAAGGGTAAGGCTATGGGGAATCCCTGGAAAGACCCCTGTGCCGAGCATGCCGAGGTGGCTTTGTAGGGGGGATTTGACGGACGATTTGGTAAAATCCAACGTGACGGGCAAGTCAATCTGAGCGAAAAAATATCAAAGATCTGCTAAGTGTGCAGCAGTTGCGCGTACGAAGCGGGGTCGGATGGCGCTGCTGTTGCACGATGCTTCCAATTCGACTACCAACCCTTAGCGTTCCATCGCGGCTCAGCCTGCCACTCGCACATCCCCTGTATTTTTTTTTTCGTCTCTAAGCGGAGAATGCATCCACGTCTACCTTCAAATCCTTTCAGACACCTCCTTTTTATAAAGTGATCATGCCATCCGCCATCCATTGTCCCCTCCGCGCTCGAGTCTGCCATGGCTCTCTACACTCCCCCCTCCGCATTCCTCCCCTCCCTCCCCGCACAGCTCCTCGCCCCCTGGCACACCGCCTGCCGCTATCCCAGGCAGACTGCCCTCCCCACGCCCCCCATGTCCGCCGCACTCCCGAGGCTCCTCCCTCAGCCCAACTCGCGCGTCACCTCCTTGCCTCCGATAGCGCACTTTGATCGCCAGTTGTCTACCATGCATCCAGGTGCGTCCCGTCCCGCGTCGCGCCATCTCGCGTTCTCACCTTGCTTCCTCCAGTCACACCCCCTCACTCGCGGGACGCGTCCAATTGGTCCAGATCAGCACCCCGGCCGACCCATCCGCCCACCCCCGACTTGCTCGACGACGACGTGTTGGAGCAGCCGTTTCAACAGAAGCCGATATCACCGCGTGACACATTGCATTGTATCGACTGGTTCGATATCTCCCTGAAGCGGCCAGCAAGTTTCGTGGCGGAAAAGACCTGCGAGATGGTCTGCTATTTGTGGTTTTCCTCGTCGGTGCCCTCGAGCACACGTCCGCGGTCCCAAATTCCCTCTCCACCTTATTCCCCCGAAACAGCCTCGTCCTCTTCGCCCCTCCAGTTTAATCCCTCGGCAACATTCGTGCAATTCATGCAAAAGCTGCTCGAGACCACCCAAGTCAGCCAGTCTGTCATCGTCCTTTCGCTGCATTATGTTTGGCGTCTCAAAGAGCGCAATCGTTTCACTGCCGGCCTGCCTGGAAGTGAGTTCCGCATAGCAGTCGCTGCCTTGATGATGGCGAACAAGTTTTTGGACGAGTACGTTTCCTTTCTCTCGGTTGCCAGCTCGTTCTGACAGTATTTTAGTAACACGTACACCAACAAGACTTGGTCAGAGGTGTCAGGAATCGACTTGAGCGAAATCAACCGCATGGAGAGAGAGTTCCTCATCGGCGTCGACTTTTCCCTTTACGTCTCGGGGAAAAAGTACGAGTCTTGGCTCAACTTGCTCAAGGGTCTCGTTTTGGCAAAGGAATCTGAGAGTCAGAAGTGGCGGGGGTCGCGCACACGGCATCGCAATGGTCGTCGGCTTCAGCCCGTCGCTTCTTCCCCCGCCATGCGTGCCACCACCAGATCGAGGTGTCACTCGTCGACGTACCGAGCGCGCTCTACTTCACCTCTGCAGTACATTCAACCACCCGTCTTGGCGAATCCAACGACCCGGCCCCATCTGCATGTCAATCTACCGCAGTCACCTTCTCCCAACTCTGGTTCGAAGCGTTCAGCTGCAGATGCGTTTTCGCCAACGTCGACGTCTTTTAACGAACTGCCGCCCTTGAAACGCCTTTCTGGGATTACGTTGCACATTCCAGAAAATGGATTTTCGGCAGGTCCTAGCTCTGCTTCTCCTCTCGAACCCCTGCATTCCTTTGCCAAGATGTCACTTTCGGCTTCCTCCTCGTCCCCACACAACGTGCGCGCTACTTCGTCTGTTCAGCCACTCCCTGCCACGCATGAGAATAGACCTCAAACGTTGGTAGCTGCGTATCGCGTAGATCGACCGGTGAATGTGCCACGGGTACGTTGCTTTCCCTTTGTATATGCGAAATCCTCATCCCCGTTTCTCAGAATCTGTACTACTATTCCTTGGCTGGGTCGTCTACCGATACCGAAGTGGAACAAGAACGGGTCCAGAGGAAGGCCCGTCTGCGGCGTTTCCAACCTCCTTCGTCCACAACTTCGTACCCACCTCCTCCGCCGTATATGCCGATTGACATCCAATCCGCTTCTGTGAGCCCACACCAGAGCCAGCTGAATGTCCGACAGGCACCGTTGCCGCACATCAACGATGCGATCTGGTCACGAAAGCTCCCCGAAGTGCCCCCTTACATTTCCCCAGCAGATAGTTCCTTGCAACTGCCCCCTTTGCGGGAAAACGTGGTTCCTTCTGCCCCGTTTGCTAACGCCGGTCCGCCAGGCGTGCACTTTTACACTTCATCCAGCCAACGGGGATCATCTTTGTATCCTTATCATTGGTCTTATGGCAGATAGTTCTGATCCTATCCTCGTTTTAATGCATGATACTACTGTTGCATTATCATTTCCACGCCGACCTTCCTATCTAATCCATCACTGCACTGGCCATTACGCGCACTCCGATTCATTTTAGCATAGATTCAGCACCTGCATTGTACCCATTTTGTTGCATCATTCGTCACGCATTTCATCCGATGATGATACATTACGCTATTTCTTAACTACTGTACAAACATTGCCCGTGCGGCCTGTGGTTTTGGCTGACGGCTTTTGTGTGACCGGACTAATCTTGGTTCCGAAATTCGTACGTTGTGCTGTTTCGATATCACAGGTCCATCTGAGGTCAACGTTATGGGCGCAACGCCCTTTTGAAACATCATTCCGAACCGACATTGTGACCTCCGCTGTGTATGCCTGGCGGCCGGAATCTGCGGTTTGGACGTGCAAGGTACCAAGCTTGAATCAGATGCAACCTCACTGCGGACACAGGTGACGGCGACACCGATGCGTCGGCGTTTGCTTTTTGTTCCTTGACTCACGCCAGCATTCCTTGCGGGGACCACACGATATGGACCCCATTTGGACTCGTGGTTGCCGTGGGACGAAGCGTCACATCAATCGAACGATGCGGCGTATGCACAGGGGACGCATCGGGAACCTTGAGCCTGGAGTGTTGAGCCTAATAGCGCCGTTCATCGTTGGGCACTCCTATGTACTGCTGCGGAATTTTTACCGTGCCATCCCCACAGCATGCCCATCGATCCACCACGGTCAGTTCGGTTGCTTCCCTCAACTGCCATACATCACAGACCGTGCAACCGATCAAGAAGGTAAAGATGACACACACAATGTATCTCGTATTTTCGGCGCATCATGGAGCATTTTCGGCAGCTGACAGCTCTCATGTGCTTGATCAGGATGACCGTAACGAGGGGCTGTAGTGGTGGCCGAGTTGGTAGCTAGCAAATATTTGACATGTTAGGAACTGGAGTACCCGAAATGATATCCACCTCCCAGATCATTTCACTTGATCGTTTCTCACCTCACCCAGCAATGCGAAACGGACTGGAATTTATCCGAGAAGTGTTGGACGCCTCAAACGCTTGCGTGAA
>Ga0307508_10006870_pt1 | contig 10641 bp, 9 predicted proteins | sample 9_EM_MG_FD_203089 | JGI IMG/M metagenome (GOLD analysis project Ga0307508, IMG submission 203089) | Populus trichocarpa ectomycorrhiza microbial communities from riparian zone in the Pacific Northwest, United States - 9_EM | ecosystem: Host-associated > Plants > Roots > Unclassified | place...
AACGCCGGGAATGCGGAAGCGGATCATCATCGCATCTTTCCTTGGTCTGTTTACCCAGTGGAGTGGAATTGGACTGATTTCGTAAGCCCTCGTTGAATACCTTCTGTTATACTGTCTGCTTATCATGCCGACAGATACTTCCTTTTCCTGATCTTAGATAGTATTGGCATCCACGATAACCGGACGAAAAACCTCATCAACCTTGCCAAAGTTTCTTGGAGCCTCATTAATAGTACATTCAGTGCGTTGATAGCGCCTCGATACCCTCGACGGAGGATATATCTAGTAATGTGATCATCGACTGCTCCTGATGCCGTTCTAACCTTTCTGCAGGCGGGTGCTATCTCTCTCTTTGTTGTATTTACTGCGTGGACTATAGCCAGTGCAGAGTATTCATTCACGCACAGCAAGGTCGCTGCTCAAGCAGTGCTCGCGTGAGTATTCAAGTCACTGACCACCCTGTTTTTTATTCTGACTACATGTTCCAGTCTCATTTTCTTGTATAGTCCGCCTTATAACCTAGCATTCACTGCCTTGACTTTCCGTAAGCATTGCGCCACCCATGTCATCTTGAACCATCCTTTGTGACGCAATGGACTTGGATATAAATAGCTTACTTGGTCGAACTCTTCCCTTTCCATGCCCGAGCCAGGGGTATCACCATCTACCAGTGGTGGTGCCGCTGTGCGGGATTCCTCAATCAGTTTGTCAATCCTATTGGGATCGACGTCGCAGGTATGTCATCTGCTCCATTTATCCGAATTGTAACTCTGATAAAGCTGGTGGGGGACAATAGGTTGGAAATGGTACATCGTGTAAGCTCTCCTTTCGGGACGAAAACGGACAAGTGCTGAAAGATGGTAGCTATTGTGTGTGGAATGCCTTCCAGGTGGTGTTCATCTACTTTATGTTTCCTGAGACATCGGGGCGCACGCTCGAGGAGCTGACATTCTGTAAGTGTGCTAGTACTCTCTGAGGGAGATATTTATAGTCATGTCATGGATTTCGAACAGTGTTTGAGGGTGATCAGGAAGTATTCAGGGATGGTGAGGTCGAGACACTCGGTGAACGTGGGGAGACTGAGACGTATGGTAGTGTGGAGGATAGTCCTAGAAGACGTATCTGCGGCGAGCAAGGATGACTGCAGTTTCACTGTTTGATCTGACTTGGATTCAAACACTTTGCTGTAACTTTCGATTTAACGAGAATGACCGATGCGGCAACACTTGAGATCTCCCATAATGGTAGCACACAGCTCCAGGACCCTTCCTCCCGTCCCAATGGATTCCCGTGAATGGATAGATGCCTCCACTATCCGCGGAAACGCACCCCAAGCACTCAAGCAGTCCCTCGTCGACGTCATCGGTGTTGAAGCCAAACTCAACAAAGCCAGAGGCACGCGGGGTTTCGAGCCCGAAATCGCCTCACGGATCGTATGGACTGAAATCTCCGTCCTGCCCAAGGCGGAGGAGCCAGAGAGACCCGAGGGTCGTGTGGTGGCCGAGATCACCGTTGAAGAAGGTACCGTGCTCGTCTCGTCTCGTCTCGTCTCGTTTGCTCATTCGTGTCTGCACGTTTCTGCCCCCTCGTGTACCCACATCAGATATGTTGAACGGAGCCGGAACGATTCATGGCGCGTGCTCTGCGCTGCTCATCGACAAGTGGGTTCTGCCATTCCACCCGCTCGACCGGCTCTCAGTGAGAACCCCTCCTTCACACTTAGCTGTTCCTCGATGCCCATCGCTCTCCTCAACCTGGCAACTACGGGCAAAGGCGACCTGGGCGTCTCGCAGTCCCTCAACATCATATACCATGCACCCGCCGTGACGTTCGCCCCCCTTTTCTCTCGCAGCACAGCTCGGTCTTTTGAGAGCGCTGATACGCTTACGTCTTTCTTTAGGGGCGACAGGTTGCGGATCGTGAGCACCACGATCGCGCTCGGCAGTCGTGCGCTATCGGCTCGCTGTGAAGTAGGCGTCTGGTCCCACCCCCTCCGTTATATCCTTGCTTACCCATCTTGCTGCAGATCTGGAATGTCACCCACCACCGACTGGTAGCATCGGGGGTACATACCAAGATGGTTGCATCCGTTCCAAGCGCGTCGAGCAAGCTTTGAAGTCTCTTCAATAAATCATATTTCCATCAAATTGTAACTTAAAATGTGAGTACAACGCTTATATTGCGGGAAAAAGGAATGTGTCGATGGGTGTCACAAGGAAAAATATGCAGAACAGCAAAATAAACGAGTGCGAATCATTCCACGTCAAGATGAATAAATCATGTTGCGGCGCTGAAAAACGAGCGTACTAGTCCAGTCCATCGGACTCGAGAACCTCGAGCAGGTACACATATATGCACAGCGGGCACGCGGTGGTGCGCAGCAGTCTCGAGCGGTCCTCTCATGAGGCCTGTCGTAGGCAATTCATTGAAGTACATACTGATGCGGAAGGGAGAGTGGCGTTGTTCCAAGACTTTTCACGATTTCCTTTCGTCTGTCTTCCCAGGTTTTGAGCGCCTTGAGGAGTTGCATGACCCTGTCTCGTTTTCCCAGCCGAACGTCGTTGATACTAACAGATCCCATCTTCACGTCATTGTCGAGGAGAAAGTCGAATAGCCGGAATAGACCATCGAGCTTATCGTCGTTGGGTCCAGAAGGGAACGCCGAGTCAGGAATCGAAGGCGAGGCAGACTTGCCCATCATGTCTTCCGCAAGCCGAAGAAGAGCAAGGCCACCAAACAAGGGGCCGGCAAGATCCGTCATCTGGAGCGATCTCGGCAAATGTGAATTTGCCCAGTCGATGAGAATTCTTTCGGTACCCAGCTGGAAAGGGGGGAGATCGTCAGTTTTGGACCTTTCCAAGGTGAAGTGGAGTGGCAAGGGTGACGTACGTCCATGAAGCCATGTGCGGACGAACTCGTCCGACGCGCTTCTCTCGACGGCCGTGGGGGTGCACTCTTTGATATTCCACCGCTGTTTTCGCTTGCTTCCAAAGGTTGGCTTGCAAAAAAGGACTCGAGTCTCATGCGCTCTTCCTGCCCATTGTCGATGCGTGTCGCATTGTCTGAGGACGGCAGTCCCATGAGAATGCGCGCATCACGCGTCGAGAGTTGGTTGGGATTCTCCCGCCGCAGTGCCTTTTGTGTCGCGGCTCGGGCGGTGGGTGACGGCGGTCTTGGAGCTGGGTTCATCGCTTGTGCGACAGTGAGCGGTATGGTAGGAATGTTGACGGAGGACACCACGGGTTCTGTGAAAGCGTGTGGGCATTGGCGTCAGAGCCAAGGTCGTAGAGTATGGGAACGCACTCGAGTAGTCTCTGCCGATGGTGGCCTTCATGATGGCCTTCATCCACTCACGTACGACGCCTTGATCTTCGGAACTAAAATAGTGCGTCTTATCTGTCTCGTGAACGATCCGGAATCCATAACGTCCAGGGTCAATATTCTCGTCCGCAACGACCTTGTAGCCGACGATATTGATATATCCCTTGATCTTCGTTTCCTGCACCAGAACTGTCAGCAAGTCAACATCCCGCTCCCCACATGCGACTCACCGCCTTGCTGTAGCTCCGCAAAATATACAAATGTGGTCCCTTGATGATAAAGAACCGGAGCTTCCAAGAATTATAGTCGCCCTTTTTGCGCATCCACCCCACGTGGTCAGGCTGTCCAATCTGCTCGACGATGCTCCTTCCAGGCTTGAGCGCACTCGGCCCACGCGATCCCGCCCGCCCATCTTGGGGGGTCCCCGTCTGCTTGCGTGGCGGTCCGGACTCGAGTTCCGTGGGTCTCACTTTGGGGGTCACCTTCTCCTGGTCCCTCATCCCCTCGAGCGACTTTCCTCTCTCCATCTCTCTCTTCTTGGAATCATTCTCACTTACGGATCGAAGGCCGTTCCTGAGGCTGCTGAGTGTCGAGCCATCGGAGGTCGACGGACGCCCAGACGATTTCCTGCTGCTATAGAGCCTCGAAAGGCCCAGTGACGACGTCTTCTCTGTCGGACTGGTCTCCTCCAACAACGTCCTATCCATCGCCCCGTCAACCCCCGTCCTCGTCAACCGAATCAAGAAACCACTCACGACGTAACCCTGGGAGCAGGCTTCCGCGACCGACCGATCGTCGTCGTAAACGCCCCACCAAACAAGCTGTGCCTCTCCGTGCCCTTGCCCGCGTCCGCATTCCGTTTACCCCGGGGTTGTCTCACCAAGACCTTGGGCTCGTCCTGGGATTCGCGTCGCTTCAAACGGGGAGAGCCTGTTGGTGCCGGGGACGGCGGGGGCTTGAGGTCACTGGACGGCGTCACTGATCTCTCCTTGTCCTTGCCGGATCCATACGAGTCCGCCGAGAGACCAAAGAGACGTCGGCGGGGCTGTTTACCATTGGCCGGCGCCGTCTCGCCCTAGACGAATCACGAATCCGCCATCAGCGAGTCTTGAACACACAACGCACAACAGACGCGCTCACCTCGCTCTGGGCACTCCGGTCCTCGGTCACTATTTCATCCGGCTTTTCCTCTGGTGGGGCAGCAAGCGCAATGTCACTCGGAGACGATGCCAACTGGGTCCCCGGCAAGGCTCTAAGACCAAGCCCCGCGACACCGATCAACCCCGCTTTCTCGATCCCGCTGGCTACGCCGACACCCTCAGCCGAGCCGCCGCCGTTCACGCTCGCGCCCGCACTCGAGAGACTCGACACGCGCTTGGGAATGAGTGGACTTGTAAACATTTCTGCTCTGGGGCTCTCTAGGCTGCCAGGACCGACCAGCGTGGAAGAGGGTGGACCGTTGAGCGTCGATCCCATGGTCGCAAACATGGGGCTGTTCAACGAGTGTTGCGTCGACCCGCTCGGTGAATGGGCAAAAGATTGAGAGGTTGAGCGAGCAATGGACTGTGCGTGTTGAAGTTGGTGATCGGTTAGGATGATGGAATGTGGACGGAGCTCGGCGATAGCGTTTGCAATGCGCACGCGTTTCCCAAAGGTCACGATACCGATCTCTGCCTTGAGAAGATTGATATCGAGCTCGAGGAGGACATCTCCCGTGATTTCTTGCTCTACGAGACGGCGACGTTAGAACAAGTTGAATGGTCCAGGAGTTGGACTGACCAATAAACTTGTCGCACACATCAGACCCGAAGCCTTTCGACTTTAACCATTCGATGACTTCGTCGACGGTCCATTCTGAAGGTGGAGACTTCTTTTGCGCTTCGGACTCGGGGGCCGACTGAATAAGTGCCCCAGCGGAAGCTTTTCCCGTGGATGATACACTATTGGGCTGGGATGCTTGCCGAGAATGGTGGCGGCCACCGGAGGCAGTGAGAGCTGGCGACGGAAGCGCTGCGGGAATCTCACGGGTGATGCTGGGAGTGCGTGTGGCCCGGACCGGTGGCTCAGGAGAAGTGGTCGCGCGAATCATATGTACACCCATAGGTACGATAGGGATGGGTGCAACGATACTGAAGACATCGGATGTCGTCGAAGCCGAGGGCAACCTGGGTGAGCGTCTGTTATTGGGGATTGGAGAACGCGTAAACCTCGGCGGAGAACTGATGGGCGCAAAAGAAGTCTGATTCGCCGGCGCGGTGTGATCCCCGGACTCTTCTTCTTCCGAGGACAGATCATCCTTGGGACGGATGGCAGACGAGGTGTCATTGGAGTTCTTCCGTCTGTGATCCCCCACAACCGAGTTTCGACGTGCTTCTTCCTCTTCTTCTTCCTCAGGAATATGTGGATGCTCACGTGTAAAGTGCATGTGCTGCAGGTGTTGAAACGCAGCGTCTTCTTCTTCGGCCTCGCTCTCGTCACTCAGCTCCACGTCGATTGGGGGTGCGCTCATCCGTCCATGTACTTCTCGAACTTCTCGGGCTTCTTCTGCAGCTTGTGCTTCCACGACCTTGCGAGCTTGCTCGGCAAGCTTGTCCCGAGCGCTACGATGCCAAGCCTCCCCAATCTCTCCGTCAGTCTCCGTGCCGTCAGTTTCCCTGTCTGTGTCCCCGTCCCGCGTACTCGAAAAGCTAAAACTCTGTGCTCCATCTCGGTCATTTCTTCCGAGTTGCTCGATTGCCTCTTGGACATCGGACATGGTCGCTTTCATGACTTCGGCGTCAGCACTGTCTGGCTCTCCAATGGCGATGCCAATCTTGGAATCCGTGTCGTCATCTTGCAGAGTCGATTCGTGTTCTTGACCGAGAGGACTGAGTGAGTCGGGTGGAGTGGTAATAGGATTGCTAGAGGCGGAAGAGGAAGTAGAGACCCCGCCTAGCGGCGCCGCAGGTGTCGTATAGCTCTGAGGAAACAGTCCAATCTTGCCCGCGATATTACGGCCCTTGAAACGAAAGAAGGGTAAGCAAAGAATGAACGGCGACATCGTTCGACGACAACGTGGATGGGGGGATGAACGCAGCAAGGGGTCGACGTGGCATCGGGGAGAACACACCCCAGGCCACGCGCACGCCGGGCACCCACATGCGCGGTGTTTTCTGGTAAATGAAAGGGCGGTTGGAGGCGTGCTTACCTGCCACCATCCGTCGTTGTACTGGTCGTCTTTCTCGATGACCTCGATTGGTTGTCCAGCTTCGAAGGCTATCTCGTCCTCGTGTTCGGGCGCAAAGTTGTGCAGAGCGTACACATACTCGGGCATCGTGGATGGGGGTCAGAATGCAAAATGTTAGCCAGGCCTAATAGGGACGCGGGCGTTAGATGCCAGCCAAGTGCCAAGCTGCTGAACCCACCTATCAGAGGAGTGAACGTGGATAGATAATGGAATGAGGGAACCAAAAGTGCACTTTTTACGTGTCGAGACTCTCAACCGCAACGAGGTCAGCTCGTCGACAGCAAGAACGAGCAAAGGCGGCAGTGTGCTCAGGGTCACTCGGATAATAAGCGGGCTCAACCGAGTTCAGAGTCAAACCAGCTCACAATCTCCACTTTGATTAATCACCCTCTTCACGATGACCACCCGACGTCTAAGTACGATTGATGGAGAGACATCGCCGTGCTACACGACTGACCGCTTCCTTTTCTTAGCCTTCGTGACCGGAAATGCAAACAAATTGATGGAAACCAAGTATATCCTCTCGCAAGGCGTTCCAGTCGAAATTGATTCACAGGATCTCGATAGCAAGTCGGCCTTCTCGTAGCGTCGTACGACAAGGAAATTGACCCGTTTGCCGTTCAAGTTCCCGAGTTGCAGGGTACCACCCAAGAAGTGGCGCGAGCCAAATGCCGACGGGCTGCTGAGCTGGTGGGGTCTCGTACTTTCTACACGAGCCCGCACTCATTGCAATAGCTCGGACGTGCGTGTATCACGGAGGATACGGCGTTGTGCTACGAAGCCCTTGGTGGCCTTCCAGGGCCCTACATCAAGCATTTCATGAAGACCCTCGGACATCAAGGTTCGTTCTGTGTGTTCTGATCGGCCGCTCTGACGACGGTGTGGTGACCTTGTTTGATTTGACAAGGTTTAAACAACCTTCTCGTTGGCTTCCCAACGAAAGACGCGTATGCGCTGTGCACGTTCGCATATAGTGCTGGTCCAGGCTCGGAGCCCATCTTATTCGAAGGCCGAACGGATGGTGCGATCGTGCCCGCACGAGGGCCAGCTACATTCGGCTGGGACCCAGTATTCCAACCGAAAGGCTTCGACAAGACGTGAGTCTTCTCTGTAGGTTTGTTCTTGGTGCACGCTGATAACCCCCCAAAGATATGCGGAGATGACCAAGGAGGAAAAGAACGTCATCTCTCACCGATATCGTGCTCTGGATAAACTGAGAACGTATCTTGCTGCCCTGTCCACCGAATCCGCATAATTTAGACGTGTACTTGTACCTAGATGATTTACAAGAGTGTACCGGCGAGTAGTTGCATCGCCGCTTTCCGATATCCGATCACCACTTTTCTGCATGGCAATCTGGCATCTCTGCCTCAACTTGTGCTCGAACATCCAGGTATCGAATCCAACGGTCGATTCCTACTCACGCGCTGCGTTCGCGCGAGCAGAAAATTTCCGGGGACACATTTGATGCAGACATCACCCATGCAAATGTCTGTACACACGCCGAGGAAAAAGGCCCGAATACACTTCGACCCTGATGAGGGATTCAAGAAACCCAAGCCCGCCAACCCCCTCCAGAGGCAACGAGAGCAACTCCCGATAGCCAAGGGTAACGTTCCCAAACTCCTCTCTTTCCCTGATGATATCTCAACATGTGATCCTCCAGGCAAGGACGCTCTCATTCGCGAAATCCGCGACAACGATGTCACTATTCTCCTGGGTGAGACGGGATCCGGAAAGACTACCCGTACGTGTTCATGCACGTCTGTTCCGTCCGATAATGCAGTCTCACCAGACCCCTCCCTGAAGCACAGAGGTCCCACAATACATACTCGAAGCTGGACTTGCGGGAAATGGTATGATCGCTGTGACACAGCCGCGTCGTGTCGCGGCCACATCCCTCGCTGCGCGCGTTGCCGCAGAGCAGAACGTCACCCTTGGTGGGCTGGTGGGCTACTCTGTGCGGTTCGATGAAGCTTGCCAAGCCCAGACGAAAATCAAATACGTCAGTGATGGTATGCTCGTGCGCGAGCTACTGTCAGATCCCATATTGTCCCGCTATAGCGTCATCATACTCGACGAGGCGCACGAGCGGACACTTCGCACAGATTTCTTGATCGCGAATCTCAAGATTATACAGGCGAAGAGAAATAAAGTCGACGACAAAAAGGGAAAGGGAAAGAACCCTCTCTCGGGATCAAATCCACTCAAGATTATCGTCATGAGCGCTACCCTTGACGCTGAGAAATTTAGCAGATTTTACAACAAGTTCGTTCTTTATTTATGATTTCCTCTGACTTGTTCATTAGTAGCTAGTGCTCGGATTTTGTACGTCAAGGGCCGTCAACACCCTGTCCAGATATTCCACACGGTTGTTGGTCAAATGGACTACGTCGACTCTGCACTACGGACGTTCTTTCAGATACATGTTGACAAACCACCAGGGGACGTTCTCATATTTCTCCCAGGTCTGCGTCGTTTGATGGCAAAATTTTCCGTGCTTACTTATGTCACTATTTAACAGGCCAAGAAGACATCGAGAGTCTAGAAAAATCTATAAAGATGTATGCCAAACGGCTTCCCATAGAGCGCATGCAGGTGGGTCTTTCCACGGTGCATTTATTTGTCACCTAACCTTCAATGCCGACTTAGGTGTCCATATGTCCGATGTATGCATCATTGCCGCCTTCCCAACAAGCACGAATATTTTCCTCGACCTCACCCTATACAAGAAAATGTATATTGGCGACGAATATTGCCGAAACATCCATAACGATACCTGGGGTCAAGTATGTAATTGATACTGGAAAATGTAAGGAGAAAAGATATTTGTCAAAAGATACCGGTTGTGGTAAGAACTTTCTTCTTCGCAAGTGTTACTTGATTGCTCATCCAACATTTAGGATTTGACACTCTACTGACTCGCGATATCACGAAATCATCCGCCATGCAGCGCGCTGGTCGTGCCGGACGCGAGGTATATACCACCATGTATACTTTCCTAGTGTTGTGATTGACCAATGGCAGGGCCCCGGATTCTGCTTTCGCTTGTACACCGAGGAAGCCTTCAACAAGCTGGCGATCTCTGCAGAGCCGGAGATCCGCCGTTGTAGTTTAACGCAAAGTGTATTACAACTCAAATGTCTCGGTCAAGATCTCGAAGATTTGGAATTTATGGACGCACCAGACGTCCAATCTAGTGCGCATTGATTCCGACTTGCTCGGATTCTTTCTGATGGTAATACAGCACTCTCCGCCCTGAAAACGCTCTGGCTGTTAGGGGCATTGGATAATTCCAAGACTCTGACAACGCTTGGCCGGCAGATGGCGTCCTTCCCTATTGATCCTTACCTCGCCCGTATCATCCTCGCATCGAAAACGCACTGCTGTACTTCTGAAGTAATCGACATTGTCTCCTTGATATCCTCCTCGTCCAATCTTTTTCTTGACATTTCCGACCAGCGAGATGCCATCGCAGATGCTCGGCGCAAATTCCGACATCCGAGCGGTGACCACCTCACGAAGCTCAACGCCCTTCGGTCCTACCAAGAAATTGCAGCCAGCGAGAGTAAAAGCGAGCGCAGAGAATGGTGTCGGAAGCATTACCTGAATGAACGAACATTCACGGAAGCGCTTAAAATCAGGGATCAGCTGAGGGTGGCATGTGAGCGGGTGGGACTCGATTGGAGAACATCGAGGAGCGATATGGAGGAGCCCGTGTTGAGGTGTTTTACCTCTGGGCTGATGCAGCAGAGCGCGCTGTTGCAACCGGACGGGTCGTATAAGCAACTTATGGGCCAGTTCGTCGTTAAAATTCACCCTGGGTCAACGCTGTGCGACAAAAAGGTGCCAGCGATCATATTTGACGAACTGGTATGTCGATGTCTTTCCGCTTTTCTCTGGTGTGTTTATGCGTCGCGCAGGTGTATACAAGCCATATCTATGCACGAGGGGTCTCCTCCGTGCCGCGGGGTTTCTTCAGTGGTATCACGCCGCCAATGACAAACGGATTGATTAAGAGTAGATGATAGTGCGACTTGGATAACATCCCTGTTCATCTAATCTAATCAGTGTATCCAGTCGATGTCACCTGT
>Ga0307508_10006872_pt1 | contig 10640 bp, 9 predicted proteins | sample 9_EM_MG_FD_203089 | JGI IMG/M metagenome (GOLD analysis project Ga0307508, IMG submission 203089) | Populus trichocarpa ectomycorrhiza microbial communities from riparian zone in the Pacific Northwest, United States - 9_EM | ecosystem: Host-associated > Plants > Roots > Unclassified | place...
GCTACGACGTGCTCAAGCAGCTGCGGGTCTCCAAGATCAAGACCCCCATTCTGATCCTCTCCGGCCTCGCCGGCATCGAGGACAAGGTCAAGGGTCTCGGCGTCGGCGCCGACGACTACATGACCAAACCCTTCCACAAGGACGAACTGGTGGCCCGCATCCACGCCATCGTGCGCCGGTCCAAGGGCCACGCCCAGTCGGTGATCCAGACCGGCGATCTCGTCGTCAATCTCGACACCAAGACGGTCGAGGTCGGCGGCCAGCGCGTGCATCTGACCGGCAAGGAATACCAGATGCTGGAGCTGCTTTCGCTCCGCAAGGGCACCACGCTCACCAAGGAAATGTTCCTCAACCATCTCTATGGCGGCATGGACGAGCCGGAACTGAAGATCATCGACGTCTTCATCTGCAAGCTGCGCAAGAAGCTCGCCAACGCCTCCGAAGGCCGCAATTTCATCGAGACCGTCTGGGGCCGCGGCTATGTGCTGCGCGAGCCGCACGATCTGGAAGAGCGCATCCCCGCCTGATCAATCGGGTTCTACCGCGCGCCGCAAGGCTCGCTCCTCCCGGACTGGACCCCGCCGCGAATGGCGGGGTTTTTTATTTGTGGGGGGTTCTTGGTGTTTGACGAGGAAGCCGCCGGTCGGCTTACGCCGCGATCGCGCGACCGTGCGCGCGGAACGACTCATGCCGGTGGCCGCTCGTAGTGTGACCCTGCCAGCGCGTCATGACCGGGCGTAGCCGTCCGAGGGACAGCGTAGCTTCCGCTCGCCTATGATCCCAGCCATCCACGCCTTTGCAGTATCGGGAAAACAAGACCTGGATGCCCGCGACATCTGCGCGAAGACGCGCTTCGCGCTCCAGCGCGTGCATGACGAGTCATGAGCCGGTCGTTGCTATCGCGGCGTCCTCATTGGTCAACGCTCCTTCGATCGCTGGCCGCATCGCCTCACGCGACGTCGGCCGATTCCGGTTCAGCTTGCGTGACGCGCGGCGGATTTGGCCGTTGGCGCACGGCCTCGCGGCGTCTGCTTCGGGGTTGACCGGCATTGCCGCAGGACAGCGGCTCGACCTCGGTGCGGCCTGTTCGGCCCAGGCGATCAATCACGATTTACCAAATCTCAACGACGTTTAGTGAATCACAGGCGATGTCGTTGTATCGGTCGTCCCGACACTCTCGCAAACAAGGGCGGCGGCGGTCCATGCAGGAATCCACTGCGTGCGCTTGACTACTTCGTTGCCTGGATTGGTCGCTGAAACAGCCGTCAGGCCGAGGTTTGTTTCGAAAACCAGGCCCTCTGCATCGAGGGCGTGGATTGTGCTTCGCTTGTCCATAATGCTCTCCATCGTTGGCCATGACCAACCTGGCAAGCATTCTGATCCAATTCGTGCAGCGCGCCATGATCCGGATCAAACAGTCGGCCCAGATCGAAATATTCTCGCCAAACGTCCGCATCGGATCTGTCGCGCCGATTGAGCCAAGCACGCATCCCATCGAACCCCGCCCGCAAAATGGCGGGGTTCTTGTTTGCGAAAGTTCGTCCGTCCCTCGCGTGATCGACCTGTCGACACGCCTTACCGCTTCTTGGCACCACGCTTCTTCGCTGCGGTCTTCTTCTTGGCGCCGGTCTTTCTTGGAGTCTTCGCGGCCTTGCCTGTCTTTACGGTTTTCCTGCCCGTCGCGGCTGGCTTGCCTGCTTGCTTCGCGCGCTTCTTTCCGGCCTTGGCCGGTACCTTGGCCGCCGGCTTGTTCTTGGCTGCCTTCTTCGCGGTTTTCTTCACAGTTTTTACAGCTTTCTTTACAGTTTTCTTCACCGTTTTTTTGGCGGTTTTCTTCTTCGCGGTCGTGTTGTCCGCGGCCACAGCCGTTGCGGGCTGCTCCGGCTTTGCGGCATCCGGCGCCGCCGTCGCGGCGGCGGCCGTCTTGCGTGGCGACGCGGCGCCGGGCTTTGCCGTCCCGCCGCTTGCCGCGAGCCAGAAGCGCAGCTCGGGCGATTTCAGCTCGGTGCCGGTGATATAGCGTTCCTGCCACTTGTCGTCCGGCTCCAGCGGCTTGCCGAAGATGTCCGGATGCTGCTTGAGCAGGAAGCGCCAGGCATAATGGTCGTAGAGATCGAGTACGTGACACGCATAGGCTTCGGCGAGCCCGCGGTGACCACGGATGATCACCATGTTCTCATCATTGTTGTGCGAGGCGCGGAAGCCGAGATTGTGCGAACCGGTCACGACGGTGCAGTTGTCGCTGAAGGGATCGACCACCACGATCTTGTTGTGGATGATGGCAAAGCCGAACTTGGCGAGTTCGGTTTCCCATTTGCCGAACGCATCATCCTTGGTGACGGCCCCCGCCGGAACGGCGCGCGAATCCGGTTGCGCCGAGGGCAGTTTGGCGCCCTTCTTCTTGGGCTGGCCGGGCTCGCCGACGACGGTGACGCCGCCGTCCGCCTGCGACGCGGGGCCGCCGACGTCACCGTCGGCGTCGCTTTCGGTCGCCCCGCCCTGATGCAGCGCCGCCGAGAAATTGAGCGCGCGCACCGGGCTCGTCAGCGCGCCGCGCACGAACAGATCGGGGTGCTTCGCGAGCGCCTTTCCGGCCGCATCGAGAATCGAATTGTTGCCGGGATCGAAGGCGAGGAACAAGACCGCCTGCTTGGCGCCGTCGATCAGGTCGAATATCCGCTGCATGTCGTTGGGTGCATCCGGATTCTTGGTGAGCTTGCCCGGCGTGTTGGGCGAGAACATCACTTCGACGGTGACGCCGTCGCCGAGGCTGATCGGCTTGTTGATCGAATTGGCGTTGTTCGCATGGGCGAAATCGCGCAAGGTCTTCGATTGCAGCTTGTTCTCGTCGCCATCCGCAGCATCGATATCGGCCTTCAGCGCATTCCAGTAGTCGAGATAGCGCTTGGCGACATCGGCGGATTCGATCACCAGCGCGTTGTTGGTTTGCGTGCACAGCCCGGTGGAGGTCCAGTTGGTCGAGCCGGTCAACACCGCCGTGGGCGCATCGTTCTCGGTCAGCACCATGAACTTGTTGTGCGGAATATCGCCCTTGCCGAGAATGCGATCGATCACGCTCACGCCGGCCGCCTTCAACGCGGCGCGGTTCTTCGAGTCCGCGTCTTCGATCGTTTCCTTGGTCTGCGGATCGACCGATTGCTCGTTGCCGAGGATCACGGTGCGGCTTCTCGGGTTGGCCTGCAGGCGCTTTTCCAGGCCGTCGGGATCGTTGAGCTCGTAGAGCGCGGCATGAATCATGCCACCGCCCTTGTCGGCGCGGTCGAGCAGCGAAGTCACGCCTTCCTGCAGCTGCCCCATCAGGTTGATACGAATCGGATCGGTCGGGTTCAGGATGTGAGGCTCCAGCGCAGGGACACTGGGCTTGTCATTCAGTTCGTGACTGAGCGCCTGGGTCGCCGTGATGCCGCGATTGAAATAGGCGTTGAAGGGTGGGCGCTTCGGCGTCAGCGTCACCTTGTTGCTGAGAAGCGGCTGCACGCCCGCAAGCGGTGTCAACGTCGCGCCCGGGCTGCCCCCCATCGGCACGATGCGATACTGGTAGGTGCCGCCGCGCTTGGCGAACAGGTCCTTCCACCAGAACTTCTGGACCGGAGCCTGTTCGGTGGTCAATTTGAGATTGTTGTCCTGGTTCGCGAAGCGCGCCAGCGCCGGCAGCACCGTCTCCTTGTTGTCGGCGTCAATATCGATCTGGTGAATCGCAAAGCCGAGGCAGCCATCGAGGTGCCCATCGAAAGTCCAGGCGACGATGGCAATATCGTTGTTGGAAAAGGCGATCGCGGGCATCGACATGATCCTTTGTTGCGGGAACCAGGATATCTCCACGTTGTATCAGTACAATGATGCCCGCGTTGTGAGAAACACCACAATCGCGGGCATCCAGACACCGGAGCTCGCATCATTGCACCGCGGCGTCGCAAACCGGATCTCGGATGCGAACGAACCCTGGAAACCTCTGCTTCGAGTGGTTCGATTGGCGAAATTCGTGACCCATCCCAGCGCCCATTTTCACCACCTCGGGAAAGTCATGGATATCCAGCAAGATATTGATTCTAAGTCATCTTTCGATCTTGGGTTGCTGGATTGAATTTGCTGCTCGAAGTTCGGGGGATTGAACCGGACCTCGCCGGGCTTTGACCAAGCGAATGTGCGACGGTGAAGCGTCGAGGGGGGACGCCGAACAATGATTCTGCAATCGCTCACCGGCCTGCCGGCTTTCCTGGTCTATTTCTGCACCGCAATCGTGGCGGTCGTGGCGTATCTGTTCGTCTACACCCGCGTCACGCCGCACAATGAGTTCCAGCTGATTCGCGACAACGATCCGGCCGCGGCGATTGCGCTTGGCCTCAGCCTGCTCGGCTTCTCGCTCCCGGTGGTGAGCGCCATCGCTCACGCCGCCAATGTCGTGGATTGCCTGATCTGGAGCGCGATCGCGCTGTTGGTACAGATCGCGGTGTATTTCATTGTCAGGATCCCGGTGCCGAACCTGTCGGCGCGGATCGCAGGCGGCGAGATGGCGTCCGCTATCTGGCTCGGATTGGCCTCACTCGCCGCGGGCGCCCTCAATGCGGCGTCGATGATCTACTGAGATGAATAGCTGACATGACCGAGCGGACGCGGCCCAAGGAATTCGGACAACGCAGGCCGGCTGCAGTCGGTGCGGGCGCCTACGCGCTGATGCCGCGCCAGAGTTGCGAGCCGGCTACGCCGGGCATGGCGGCGCCGGCATTGCCGCAACCCGACGCGAGATGCGGTTCGAGCGGATCGTCAGGTGGCGGCGGCCACGGCGGGTCTTCGCGTTACAGCTTCTCGGGCGGCGACCAGTCAGGTGGCTCGGCCTCGAGCAGTGCCTCGGATTCCACCTCCGGCGGCGCGACCCGCGGCGGCTTCGGCTCGTTGGCGCATGCGTTCGGTCTGTCCGGAGGCGGTTGAAGACGCTCCGCACGATGCCGTGAAATGACCGCGTTTCGCTTGTCTGATCGGTTCGGAACGGACGACAATCATTGATCCGCCAACGATTGCGTTGGGTTGAAGGGGACAGCATCATGAAGCGCTCGCGCCGCGTCGTCTTGACATTGATGGGAACTGCGGCAATCGGCGCCGTCTCGATGGGCTTCGCTCGGCGACGGCCCTGCGGGCCCGGCAACGAGGCCGTGCCCGGCCCGGGCGGATCGCCCTATTGCCGCGCGATCCAAGGCGGATTCGGCGGTACTGTTCATCGCTTCCATGGCCATGGTCACGGCGGCCACGGCCATGGTGGCGGCTGACCGTCATCGATGCGGCGCATCGTCTGTCCCGAGCGCGACGACTGGCGCACCACGGCAGAGACTTGCGGATTTGATTTTCACACCATCGACGGCGAGCGCTATTGGGATGAGCGCGCCTATTATGCCTTCGGCCTGGAGGAAATCGAACGCGAGATCGAGGCACCGACGGCCGAAATCGATGCCATGTGTCTGGAGCTGGTCTCCCGCACGATCGATGACGAGGACTCGCTTCGCCGGCTGAAAATTCCGGAAGCGTTCTGGTCGCTGATCGCGGCGAGCTGGCGCTGCGACCAAGGCGGCCTTTACGGCAGACTGGATCTCAGTTTCGACGGGCGTGGACCTGCGAAGCTGCTCGAATACAACGCCGACACGCCGACCTCGATCTTCGAGGCCGCGGTGTTTCAATGGACCTGGCTGGAGCAGGCGATCGAGCGGCGCATCATTCCTGCGCACGCCGACCAGTTCAATTCGATTCATGAGCGCCTGATCGAGGGCTGGACCAAGCTTGGCGATGGCGCCCACCTGCATTTGGCGGGGATGACGGAAGACAGCGAGGACGCCGGCACGCTCGCCTATCTCGAGGATACGGCGAGCCAGGCAGGACTCGCGACCACGATGATCGACATCGAGGATATCGGATGGCGCGAGGTCGGCGGCGGCTTCGTCGATCTGGAAGGCCGCGACATCGCGCTCGCCTTCAAGCTCTACCCCTGGGAATGGATGTTCCACGAGGCGTTCGGCGCGAAGCTCCTGGAGGCGCCCACCCGCTGGATCGAACCGCCGTGGAAGGCGATCCTCTCCAACAAGGGCATGCTTCCGCTGTTGTGGGAGATGTTTCGCGGCCACCCGAACCTGTTGCCGGCCTATTTCGAGGATGATCCGAATGCAGCCTCGCTTGGCGGCTCGTTCGTGCGCAAGCCGCTGCTTTCGCGCGAGGGCGCCAACGTCACGCTGGTCAGCGGCGACGCGGTTGTCAGCCAGGACGGACCTTACGGCGCCGAGGGCTTCATTCGTCAGGCCTATGCGCCGCTGCCGAATTTTGCCAACTCATACCCGGTGCTCGGAAGCTGGCTGGTCGACCACGCCCCTTGCGGTCTGTCGATCCGCGAGGACGAGAACCCGATCACCGGCAATGGCTCGCGCTTCCTGCCGCACGCGATCCTGTAAGGCGCAATCAGGAAAAGCACGCCCTCGGACGTGATCGGGGTGGAGACCAGCTCAGTACGCTGCGACCACCCGTAACCGTTGCGGCATCGCCGCTCCGCGGACCTGCGCCGCCCGATCGGGGTTCGGCTGATACAGGCCGCGGCGATCCGGATAGGGGCGGAACGCATCGGAAATCCCCACCACGGTCTCGGCCGCTCCCAGCACCAGCATGCCGTCGGGCTCGAGCGATTTGGCGATGCGCTCGAAGATACCCGTCTTGGTTTCCTGGTCGAAATAGATCAGGACGTTGCGGCAGAAGATCACGTCGAACTTGCCGAGATGGGAGAAGTCCTGCAGCAGGTTCAGCTGCCGATACTGCACCATGCTGCGGATATCCGCGGCGATCTGCCAGAGCTCGCCGATCTGGGTGAAGTACTTGACCAACAGCTGAACAGGTAACCCACGCTGCACCTCGAACTGGCTGTAGATTCCCGACTTCGACTTTTCGAGCACGTCCTGCGACAGGTCGGTCGCGACAATCTCGATCCGCCAGCCCGCAAGCTGCGGCGCCTTCTCCTTCAGGCACATCGCGATCGAGTAAGGCTCCTGGCCGCTCGAACAGGCCGCGGACCAGATCCGCAAGGTGCGGCGGTTGGCGCGCGTCTGCAGCAGGGTCGGCAGGATCGTGTCGCGCAGATGATCGAACGGGATCTTGTCACGGAAGAAGAACGTCTCGTTGGTGGTCATTGCCTCGACGACGTCTGTTGTCAGCGCCTCCGCGCCGCTCTTCATTTTCTGGACCAGTTCGGCGAGCCCGGGCAGCCCTGCCCTGCGCGCCAACGGGATCAACCGGCTCTCGACCAAATACTGCTTGTCGGCGGAAAGATCGAGGCCCGAGCGCTCTTTCAGGAGCTTGCGCAGGAAATCATAATCCTGTTGGTTCACGAGCGATCTCCCGAAAACACCCGGACCAGTTTTGGGGCAATCTGGTTGAGCGGCAGAATGGCGGCGCAGATGCCCGCATTCACCGCGGCGCCCGGCATGCCCCAGACCACGCTGGTCGCTTCGTCCTGGGCGATGATGCTGCCTCCGGCTGCGACGATTTCCTTGCCGCCGCGCATTCCATCCGAGCCCATGCCGGTCAGGATCACGGCCAGGATGGCGCCCTGCCAGACATCGATGGCCGACGTGAACAACGGATCGACCGCGGGTTTGCAGAAATTGACCGCCGGGCCATCATCGAGCGCGATCTGTACCTCGGTGCCCTGTCGCACGACGCGCATATGCCGACCGCCCGGCGCGAGATAGATCCGGCCGGCCTTGACGACCTCACCGTCGACCGCTTCGCGCGCCGGACGATTGCTGGTACGCGCCAGATGCTCGGCGAGAATCGTCGTGAAGGTCGGCGGCATATGCTGGGTGATGAGCACCGGAAAGCGGTCGATCACCGCTCCAAGATCGGTGACCAGCGACATCAGCGCCTGCGGGCCGCCGGTCGAGGATCCGATCAGGAGCACACGCGGCGCCTGCTGGCTGAAGGCACGGCGTGCCATTGCGGAAGGCTGCGCGGCCGGAGCCGGGACCGGGCGCGCTATGTATTCGCGCGACTTCCCGACCACGGGAGCCATGCCAGGGCTCGGTGAAGCCGGCATCGCGCGGCGAACCTTGGCGCCGAAGGTTCGTATTTTCTGGATCAGGTCGTGATGAAAAATGTCGGCGGCGGACGCCGCGCGCGTGCTTTCAGGCTTGGGAATATAATCGGACGCGCCGAGCGACAACGCCTTGAAGCTGATCTCCGCGTTGCGGCGCGTCAGCGTCGATGCCATGATGACGATGAGATTGCGCTTCTTGGCCAACAGCTGCGGCAACGCCGAGATGCCGTCAAGATCGGGCATTTCGATGTCGAGCACCGCGACGTCGGGGTCGGCGCGCTCGAGCTGGTTGACCGCATCAAGACCGGTGCGCAGCGACGCCACCACCACCATGTCGGGTTCGGCCTCGATCCAGCGCGAGATCATTCCGCGGATCACGACGGAATCGTCGACCACCATCACCTTCAGCGGCTGTTGACGCGTCAAATTCGGGGGCGAGGTGCTAGCCAACGCAATGCTCATTGTTCACCAAAATAAGGGCCACGCGGCGCGACGAAAAGACAAAACAACAATGGCCGTTCAGCCGCCGAATCGAAAACAAAAAGTTCAGATCAATCCGACCTCCTGGAACTTGGCCGCAACGATATCCTTGTCGAAGGGTTTCATGATGTATTCGTTGGCGCCCGCATGCAGCGCGCGCGCAATGTGCGCGACGTCGTTCTCGGTGGTGCAAAACACCACCTTGGGCTGGTCGCCGCCAGGCATGCGGCGCAGATTGCCGAGGAACTCGTAGCCGTCCATCACCGGCATGTTCCAGTCGAGCAGCACCGCGTCGGGCAGGCCCCGCTTGCAGATCTCAAGCGCCTTCTCGCCATCCTCGGCCTCGATGATCTGGAAATCCAGCCCCTCCAGGATGCGCCGTGCAACCTTGCGAATGACGCTCGAATCATCCACCACCAAACATGTTCTCATCTTAGCCTCTCACTTCCAGATCCCCGAGGGGACAGTCCGAACCAACGAAGATGCGCTGTGCGCTGCTCTATGCCGCCATCGAGTCCGACGCGATTTCGAGGACACGATCGACGTCGAGGACGACCATGAGCTGGCCGTCGAGGCGATGCACGCCGCCTGCAAGCTTGGCCATGCGGGGATCGAGATTGACGGGGTTTTCCTCGCGGCCTTCGTCGGCCAGCCGCAACACCTCGCCGATCTGGTCGATCAAAAGGCCATAGGATTCGCCGCGCAGGTCGACGCCGACCGCCATCGGCGGCTTGCCGTCACTGGCTTTGGCGAGCCCGAGGCGGGCGCGCATGTCGACCACGGTGACGATGCGGCCGCGCAGATTGAGCACGCCGGCAATCTCGGAGGAGGACAGCGGCACGCGGGTCAGCCGTTCCGGCATGAACACGTCCTGCACCCGGGAGATCGGCAGGCCGAACAATTGCCCGCCGATCATCGCGGTGACGTATTCGGCGACGGCGCCTTCGACGGTGTCGGTCTTGCTGGTCATTTACGGTCTCCTTGCGCCATCCGGCTGAACTTGGTCATGCCGCCCGGCTGAACTGGTTTCATGCCGCCCGGCTCATCTCGGTGGTCTGTTCCTTCAGCGCCGCGATCAGGCCCGGGCGATCGAATTTGGCAACGTAATCGTGGAAGCCGGCCTGCCGCCCGCGCTCGATCGCCGCCGGCGACACCAGCGACGACAGCCCGATGATCGGCATCGTGCTCAGATGCTGGTCGGCGCGGATCACTTCGGCAAACTCGAAGCCGTTCATGTCGGGCATCTCGATGTCGGTCAGGACCACGTCGAAGGCCTGTCCCGAGCGCAGCACGGTGAGGCCCTCCTGCGCGTTGGGGGCGACCCGCACGCGGTAGCCAGCGGCTTTGAGCACCGGCGCCAGCATGTTGCGGAAGAACGCACTATCGTCGACCAGCAGCACCGATTGCGAGGCCGCCGATGGCTTCATCTCCTTGCGGGTGAACCAGTCGGCGAACGCCATCGGCAGGAAGTGGCCGACGTCGATCACCTCGGTGGCCAGGCCCTTGATCACGGCGGAGCCGAGGATACCGTCCCGCGAGCCTGCGACCTCGATGTTGAGCCGCTCCTCGACGATGTCGATAATCTCGTCGACCACGAGCCCCATCGAACGGCCGTCGTCGGCGAACACCAGGATCGGCTGCGAGCCCTGGGTCTTGACCTCAACGCCGGCCATCTGCACCAGCGGCATCAGCTGCTCGCGGTACTGCACCATGTAGCGGCCGTTACTGAGCTCGATCTTGTCGACGGCGATCTCCTCGAGCCGGGTGACGAGCCCGAGCGGCACCGCCTTGGGCTGGTTGGTGCCGGCGCGGAACACCAGAAGCGAGGTGGCCTGCTCGCCCGAGCTTGCATAGTGGGCGGCGGTCTCGTCCGCGATCTCGTGGCTGGCGCCGCCCGCGGCGCCGAGCGCTTTGGCAATGCCGTTGGGATCGATGATCATGATCACCGCGCCGTCGCCCAGGATGGTGTTGCCGGAGAACATGTCGATGTGGCGCAGCTTGGTCGACATCGGCTTGACCACGATTTCCTCGGTGTGGAACACGCCGTCGACCACGATGCCGAAGGTCTGGCTGCCGA
>Ga0307508_10006873_pt1 | contig 10640 bp, 18 predicted proteins | sample 9_EM_MG_FD_203089 | JGI IMG/M metagenome (GOLD analysis project Ga0307508, IMG submission 203089) | Populus trichocarpa ectomycorrhiza microbial communities from riparian zone in the Pacific Northwest, United States - 9_EM | ecosystem: Host-associated > Plants > Roots > Unclassified | place...
AGAGTGGACAGCTCAGCGTCTGACAACAATCCGTCGGAGGGCTTGGAATTCCTCGAATTTCGAATGACCATATCAGGATCAGCTGCTTCCTCGCCGCCCCCCTCGTCCGCCTCTCTCGCGATGGGTGTGGGGACAGTTGGGTCTATGGAGACGTGCACGACACGCGAGACTTGGAGTCTTTCTTGTTGTTGAAGGGACAGTGGTTCACCAACTAGCAAGGAGTACGCAGGGTCGTCGGGAGGGAAGTTGAAGTCTGCTCGGCGTTTGGATTCAAATGTAGCTGCGGGTGTGTGAGTTCTCCAAAGTTCTTACCTCCCGCTATGATACAGGGCCAGTCACGGAGTTGCCAGAGCTCTTGGAATGCGATGACCTCACGAACCAAGAGACCTGCTTGCCTATGACCAGTTATGGACTTGAGCGCAAAAGAAGTAAGGGTTGAGCTCACCTTGCTCTTTCGTAGGTATACCTAATGAGAGATTCACGTCAGGGGAATTGTTGAGAAACGTAGCCGTGCACGAACGCGGGGTGCCAAAACAGATGCGTCGTTGCGATAATGTAGCCCTGGACTTCGGATTCTGGGCCTATATGTTGAAGCGCGACGATGTTTGCGATATTCTTGGTTCGATGACTCGACCCGATGCGTGCCTGTGTACCTAGTTCGGGATTGCTGCGCACTTCCAACTTATCATATTCTATCGTGGCTTCGTGGATGCTCCGGAATATGGTATTCTTGTACGCGATGAGACATCCATGGGGTTTATCTGCACCACATGCATAAGAATGGGCGTATCCGGCGAGATCAAGCGCTGGAAGAAGCTTGTCTAGCCTGTCGACTTCCTGGAAATCATTAGACCGCGTACGGTGCCAGTGTTGGAGTTGGCGGACCTGCATACACAGGATATCGGCGTGGTGAGAGAGTATCTCAGCACGAAGCATCGGCATCCTTTCATTCGCTTTACGAGCTTTGCCACTGGTTGGAAAGAGCTCCGATCCTGTGATTCATTGGGGACTGATTATAAAGATCTACACTGAGTTGACGCACGGACGAGACACTGAGCGAGTAACTGCAAGGGCATACTTTGAGCGAATGATGGCTGTACAGGGATATAACTTCACGGACATTCCAGGTCATGACCCTGATTGTCTGGGTGTGGAGCTGGTCCAGTGACTGGAGTGGTATCCATGGTCTCGCGAGGAAGACAGAGACTGTCTCGTCTCTCTGCTCCTCTTTCCGGATTCTCTTTTCGAGGCGCAAGAGGCGTTTTTCTTCTGCCTGGGCGATCTGTTCTGGGGTCGGCTCATAACCCATGTTAAGGTGGAGAGGATGATGTAATCGCGGGTCAGCCAGGTTGACCGAGTGCAGGTACACGCACATGTTCAGGCTGTTTTCTACAGTGTGCCTTTCGACGACGACTGCCCTTCGTCGCACAAACAAGAACAACTTCCGCAGCCCCAGTCATCGTCTCCTGCTCACTCGCTCGAGGTCTCTCGCTTCCATGGCTCCCTTTCAGGATCGCTCGGCCATCTCAGATGACTCCGTTACATCTTTTGGCAATTTCGACCTCGTCCAGCATTTCCAACTTGACTATACCGACGTGGTCGTCTCAAAATGGCGCAGCCGTGCCAGCGGCTTGACCCTTGTTCATCTAGATTATGAGGGTGTGTACCTCCGTCTAATCTTCTCCTACACTCTGAACCCCTTGCCAGCTCCGCTCGTCAATGGATATTTTGTTGTTGCAACTGAGAGTAAGTTCATTCGCTCTTGTTGTAGTTGTCTCCGCCCTTCTCACTCTCTCAGTCTTCAATGACAGCGGTTGTCCTCACACCCTAGAACAGTAAGTTGTTTGATACTCTTTCCGTATCCCTGGTTCTCAGGCAGTTCCGCTAGCCTGGTCTTTATGGGCTCGGAGAAGTACCCGTATAAAGGCATCATAGACCATCTCGCTAATCGCGGGTTTTCTGAAGGCACAAATGCTTGGACGGATAATGACCACACAGGCAAGCAACGTCATACTCCCATCCCATTTTTTTAAATTACTTCTACTCTCACGCAGCCTATACCGCTTCAACAGCTGGAGAACAGGGGTTCCTGCAGCTCTTGCCGATATACCTCGATCATATATTGTATCCGACAATGTCTAGAGCTGCTTTTGTGACGGAGGTACAGCCACCTTATCCAACTTAAAGAGCCTATTTCACTGACCTTGTAGGTTCACCATATCAATGCGAAAGGTGAAGATGCCGGGGTAGTGTACAGCGAAATGCAAGGGCGCGAGAACACCTCTGGCGATCTAATGGCTCTCCGGTCAGTGATGACCCGCCGACGGTTTGGCTCATGCTTATATCTCCCTTAGGTCCCAACGTATCTTGTACCCTCCGGGCAGTGCTTACCGTAGTGAAACAGGTGGCCTGATGGAAGCCCTGCGTATTCTCACTGTGGAACAAAGTAAATCCTCCATTCTCCTACTTACCTGAACTTATACCTAATTTGCAGTTCAGCAATACCACAGCACTTATTACGTCCCCCACAATATGTCATTGATAGTGACGGGAAAACTTTCCAGTGGAACCAAATCTCTTCTCTCTGTTCTCCAAGAGAGGGTGGAACCCAGCATCATCGCACACGGCCAAAATCAGGGACCGCATCCGAAAGGTTGGAAACGACCATTTGTAGAGACGGCCAGTGCCAACCGCGAACGCATTAAGGAGGTCATCAAAGAAACCGTGGAATTCCCAGAGAAGGACGAGAGTCAGGGTGAATTGCTTATCACGTATAATGGGCCACCTCCAACGGCATTCCTGGAACGGAAGGTTTGCCTGATATTGCGAATACGTGTAACGTGCTAACTACTTTTAGGCTTTGGACATTCTATCTACCTACCTCACATCATCACCTGTGGCTCCTCTGAACAAAGAATATGTTGAGATAGAATCTCCCCTTTGGTAAGATCCCATCTTTACATCATGTTATCGTACTCATGCCCTTGAAGCTCTTACATCTACTTCAGCGAAGACGCTCGTGCCACAATGGTAGATCTACCAGTTTACATCGGTTCCGTGCCCGCGGAATATTTGGACACCTTCGATGTGAAACTCTCCTCGAGCTTTCGTCACATTGTTACAGAAGGTATTGACATGTCCAGGATGTCGATGGTCATTAACCGGGATGAACGTCAAGTGGGAATCTTTCTTAACTTTCATAGGTTTGTTGCCTTACTGACTCCCCCCCCCGAAAAAAAAATAGCTGCGGAGCAAACTTGAATCTGCCAAAGGAGACACCTTCTCAGGCACGATAATATCAGATTTCTTGTACGGAGCAACAGATGGCTCGGATCTACGAGGGGCTTTGGATGAGATCAAGTATTACAGTATCCTTAGAACTTGGGACAGCTCACAATGGGCGGAACTCCTGAGGAGGTGAGTTATGTGCGTTTTACGTTGTGTGATGCTTAAGGATTTTATAAGGTACTTCGTTGACCAGCCTTATACTGTCGTCATCGGAAGACCTTCGGCAAACCTTGCGGAGAAACTTGAAACGATTGAAAAGGCTCGCTTGGAAGCGCAAGTCGAAAGGCTTGGACATGAAGGTCTCGCGAAGGCGGGACAGGAACTTGAGGCTGCAAAAGCGGAGCATGAATTGCCCATCCCGAAAGAGACCCTAACTTCATTCCCTGTCCCAGATGTGAAGAGCATATCGTGGATTCCTGTGAAGAGCGTGCAAGAATTAGGCAAGGGCCGGAGTGTTACTTCCAGACCTTCATTGCAATCAGACCTCGAAAAGCATATTGAGAACGATGGCGAACCATTGCCGATGTTTGTACAATACGATCACGTTAAAGTGAGTTTCTTCATGAGTTGAAACGATTTCGCGATTGACAATCTTTGTAGTCAGATTTTGTGGGAATTCATGCATTCTTCTCACTTGCAAATGTGCCGGACGAGCTTCGCCCGTTCGTAATCCCATCCTTGCTACACCAGTTCTCGCTGAGATTTCTTAGATATCTCTCTACCTATGCCGCTGCTTTCTTCTCTTTACCTGTAAAGTTGGAAAACGGCGAAGTATTGGGTCATGAGGAGGTTGTCAACCAGCTCGATGACCTGACTGTTTCGTATGAAGCGGGGCTCGGATTATCAGATCAATTTACCGAATTTGCGCGCATAAGTTTCAAGGTTGAGACAGCACACTACGAGTCCGCCGTCACTTGGCTCCGCGATCTTGTCTGGGGCGCTGTGTTCGACAAAGAAAGGTGAACAAGTGTTCGTAATCTGTCCTAAGTGGCTAATCTGTGGAAAGGCTCCTCGTCTCTGCTGCTAAACTTGCTCAGTCGCTTCCTGAGCTCAAGCGTGATGGCAACAACGTCTTGTCATCTATATGGGCTGAAGCGTTATTTAACAAGAGTTCCACTTCGCTGGCTGGCGCAATCTTATCCCAAGCGGGCTTTGTGCCGAAGCTTATCAAAGACCTTCAGGAGTCCCCGGAACAAGTGATTGCTGCCTTCGAGAGACTGCGAAAGTGTCGTGTGTACCGTTTTCTTGGCATGTTAGGATGTGTTTAATCGAATTTCAATACTTGCAGTGACTGATCCCTCAGGAATCCGGATATCCGTCACTGGAAATGTATTGGGTCTCGAAAAGCCCCGTAGCACGTGGATGAAAAAGCTCGGTCACCTTGAGGTAAGCACAAGTTCCTCCTGCCACCACTTGGTTTGCTTCCATTTTTCCAGACATCAACTTTGGCACCGGTAAAGTTGACTTGCGAGACGCTCAACGAATTGGGGAGGAATCCTATTAGGAAGGTAGGGGCAAACAGATTCTCACTGTGCGTCCGCTCATACTTTTCTAGGCGATCGTTGTTAGCTTGCCCACGATCGAAAGTTCCTTTGTCAATCACACCACCAAGGGTATCCAAGGATTCGATCATCCAGAGTTTCCAGCATTAAGGGTCGCACTTGAAGTTCTGAATGCAACGGAGAGTTTTCTATGGGTATCGTTAGGAGTCTGTTCCAACCATGTAACGGTGTGCTGATTTCACTGTCCACAGAGGTCCGTCCGTGGCGCTGGCCTCGCTTACGGCGCGTACATCACTGCCGATAGAGAGGCTGGGCTAATTACCTTCTCCCTGTACCGAGTGGGTTTGGTCTCCGTTCAAACTATCACTCTTTCTGACCTACCTACAGAGCTCCAACAGCATGGAGGCTTTCAAAGAGGTGAACAATGTTGTTTTGGGATTAGTCGACGGCTCTGTACGTTTCCATCGTTGTCTCCGTCCATTCAGTGGGGTAACTCCTACAGATTGAGCTCTGTGAAACGACGCTAGATGCTGCCAAGAGCAGCATCGTCTATGCTGTTACGAAAAACGTTGCAACGGCGGGTAGAGCAGTAGGTGACTAAACATCCAACGCATTCGATTTATTTAAATCCTTGCAGGCGATCAACTCGTTTACCAACCAAGCACTCAAGGGTCTAAGTCAAGACCACAACCTCCAGCTCTTGGAACAATACCAGGCCGTCACCAAGGATGACGTCTTGGCATCTCTCAAGAAGTATATCCTGCCGATTTTCAGCCCGTCCACCTCTACTGTCGTTGTTGTTACGGCGCCGTCCAAAGTTGACCAGATCGCAGAAGGGCTCACAAGTTACAGATTCGATGTAGAGAAACGGACATTGGAAGTCGAAGGGGACGAAGATGGATCATTTCAGACTTGTAGCGTCTCCGAAGGTGGTTCAGAGGATAGTCGGTGACCACAACAAAGTATTCCCAATCAGCCATTAGTGGGCACAGTTACCGTACCCCTTCTCTCCCGAACTATTCAACTTCAGGTCTACATTCCGTTAAAGGGTTCGGGGATTCTCCCGGCGGTGGAGGGAGTCTCGTTGCTTCCGAGGACCTCGATCATCTGCTCTTGTGCTTCACCTGGTCGGAGCTCGACGTCACGAAGAAAATCATTTTCGACAAGAAAACGTATGGCCTGCGACAGATTGGACACTGTGACCCGAATTTCAGGTAGGAGCAGCTTAACAATAAAATCATTAGTGGTCAGGGCAAGTAAGTAGCAAGTCCCCAGTACGTTACGAAGCAGTGTCGACCGTGACACGAACGGATTTCGTGGTGGTTTCTTCGGCTGAGGAATTCTCCGGGCACATTGTTGAGGGTATGCGTGCGACATTTGTGCTTCTCTATCATGCCCAACATCAACTTTCGGTATGCATGGTGGTGTAGTAGGAACTTTGGATGACACCACTTCGGGTGCTTCATCGTCATCTACGATTGACGCAGCTTCGGAGCTTGCTTCTTGAGTGCATTTGTTTTTTGCATCGGCTGGTTGGGTCATCAAGTCGTTGACAATTTCTGTTCGGAGTTCTTCACGCTGTGCTAAACCCTGTCGTCGTCGACCTCTGCCTCTTTGGTGCCCTTTCCCCCGATACCCCTTCCTTCCATCCTCCGTGAATGCCGTGTCCTGCCTGTATTTTTTCCTTGCGCCAGCACCTATATCTTCTGGGGTCAGCTGCCCCCGCGCGGCTGCCTCTTCAAGCTTCCGTTTCTTGTCCTGAATCTTTTCGTCCGTCGGGAATCGCCTTTTCCGCTCTGCCATCCAGGCATTAATAGCTTCTGGCGAATCTAGCACTAGGGATGTCCCTTGAATTGCGATGCGTTTCCTAAAACTGCATCAGCCAAGGGCCAATATGATATAGCACGACTACGCACCCTCGTAAGCTCGGATCAGCATCCCAGTCGTCCTTCTTCTCCCACCCAGGCGGGAATATAAAGTGTCGATCCATCATATGAATCTCGACGGACTTGCGGGAGCCGGAAAACGGACAGCCCTGGCGAGTGCACCGACAATTTCCGGGCTGATACCAGCTCCCGTAAGTGAGGTAATTCGAGATAGGTTTTATGGTCGCTGGAGACGGTGCCTGCATGGACGGCCGGTCCCGGGGAGATGAGGTAGGGAGAGTCGACGGTGCTCTCCTTGTCTGATTTTCCGTGCCTGGTACGTAGGTGGATGAAAGCGTGTACCCATCCGCGGTTGTGCGAGGTCGAGGGTTTGAATAGGCCTGCACATATGCCTGAAAGTAATGTGGGGACATATGGGTGGGTGCATAATGTCGCGCATACGGGTTAGCCAACGCCGACGTCAGTGCAGTGGTGTCATACAAGGCGACTGTGTAGGAGGACAGAGGATGTCCAGCGTTGCCCGAGGACGCATGCTGGCCACTCATCGCAACAAGGAACCCAACAGAAAACGCATCGACTAATATTCGGTGCACGTGATCTCTAAACAGTACTTTGTTATATTGCACACACCCAATATTAATGGCAGCGTCAGACGAGAAAAGAACTCGCATGTTGTCAGATAAAACACAATGCATTGTAGTATGTCAGACATGTCGCAATATGTATCTTGGTCAGAGCAATCGTTATGGGACTGGGAGGCGACGAAGCAAATCGGGAGTCAAGAACATCGAAGGGAAGAGTGGCTTTGTGCGTATTTTCGGAGATGGGGATGGGGAAACGCACATGGTTAGAGACCGATAACAGATACGGCTCATCCGAGCGCGCGCAGCGTAGCGCAGGTTCGAGGAAACAACGTGTGGAGAACGGAGAGGACAAGAAGGCTAGGAGGATGGGGCATACGGGTCAATTTGAGAGGAGTCGTGTCAATGTGCAAAATGATTGGGCGGAATGTCGGGTAGAACGGCAGGCATGCTGATTTACTCTTGGGAGTCCTGCTGTTGCTGTTCCCTGCCAATTCTCCTCTCCTTCTCGCTCTCCAACTGGTTATAGAGTAAGAATAATGCCTTCTCGTTGGCCGCAGGGGTTCCGATGATAGTGAACATTCGTTCGCCAGAATTATCGTGTGGAGCCTTTGCAATAGATATCTTGGATCCAGAGAGTCGGCGAATCTCTGTAATTTTGCTTCCATTACGGCCGATGATACATCCGACCATATCAGCAGGAATTAGGATGTTTTGCGTACGAAGATTGGCCGGTGGTTGTGTCATCGGGGGTGAGTGTGGCGAGGGTGGAGACGAGCCACGGCGAGTAGCATCACCGGCGGGTCTGCGCGTGCTCGAGCCGCCACCATAGCCATTGGCTGATCGTCTCGAGCCAAGACGTTCCTCACCAACACCCGGGTGGAATGGAACTGTCCCGGCACCCCTTTCCCAGTCCTCGAGTAAGCACTTTCCAATCTCTTCGATTGCACGACTGATGGATTCTGGGGAGCCTTGAACCTCTACAATCCGTTCTGTTGACTGTGGGAGCATCTCTTTTGAGGCTACCATGCGAGCTCCTGAGATATCCTGGATGGCTTTGATTTTGAGGCCGTTGCGACCGATTACCGTGCCCATCAAGTTATGTGAGATGAGGAGGCGGATAGAGGTATGTGGAGACGATGAGGAGAGGGCAACAGGGGACGGACTTGATGAGACGAGCTGAGTGATGATGAGGTTGTACGCCTGCAGGCATAGGATTTGTGAGTGATGAAGCTGGCTGGATGGAAGGGGGCGTACCTTTGCGATTGCGTCGACAGATCCGCCGACTGTGAGGACACGTTCGTGGACGCCAGGTATGACCTTGCTGACGCCTGCTCTGACCCCAGTCTGCTCTCTGAGATCTGCGACATTTTTTCCACCTTTTCCGATGATTACGCCGGCCTCCTTTGTGGATACGAGGGCGCGAAGGGTGAGGATGTCGTGGGCGGAGGTCGGGGATGGGGAGCGGGATGCTGCGGGGGATGCTTTAGTTTGGTAAGCAAGAGGGATGCCCCTAGAAAGAAAAAGCCCACCTGTGCTTTGACGGGCTGGGTGTTCTGCGGACATGGTGTGGGGACTGTGAGGGACGATGAGGAGGTCGGGGAGGATGGCGGCGGGGACGGTCGAAAAGGTGGCTGGATGACTCAAACAAACGTTCCCCTCCAACAACGCGCGTCCAGCGCGTTCCCGCCACCGACAGCACAGCCACTTGCATCTCAGGAAAAAAAAAAAAAGAAAGCAGGCCCATCGGCACAAGAGCACCTGCAGCCCTGCAGAGTCGCATAGTTACATGCACGCATGGTCTTATCGGTACTGAACATAACGTAGTCTGCATCGTTGCCCTCCTAGAATCCGTACTCTCCCAGTTTCTCAAACGAAGGTGATGCGTCCGCGACCGCTTTTTGGCGCAGCTTCAGTGCTGCAATCTGTAACTCACAGTGAATTGGCGGTCCTAATACAATGTCCCGACCCCGCTCCACGCACCTTGCGCTCATGGAATGCTTGTGCTTTGATCTTCCTCTTCTCCTCGAGGCGGTCAACGACATCTTTGTAACCCCATCCAACCTCATGCGACAGACGCTGCAGAATCATTCTGTTATCCATGCGCCGCTGTGTCAAACCCATCATCTCCCATACCTTGACAGTGCAGTATTTCCGCCCAGGCTTCAACCGCAGTACCCGGAGGGCCTCGGGGACGACCATCCGCTTCTTACGGTCGTATGGCGGAGGAACACCCTCAAAAAGCTTCAAACGCTCGAGCGCGGCAGTGCCCCTGGCAGTCTTGTGGGGTACCATACCACGGATGGCTCGGAAAAGGATTTTGGAAGGAGCCCGGTGGTGGAAGGGGCCGGACTTCTTGGGGTTAACAATGTGGCGCTTGTGGAGGAAGTTGTGGTAGCGGAGCTGCAGGGCGCGAGATGTTGTCTGGACTTGGAAAAGATAGATATACCGTCATACCTTGTTGCGGAAGAAACTCCCGGAGATGTTGATCTCCTCGCATCTCACGACTACGATCTTCTGGCCGGAGAGTATTTGCTTGGAGATGATAGAGGCCAATCGACCAAGGAGGTGACCCTTGCCATCAATGACGATGGGTGTCGACGAGAAAGTGGCCATAGCGAAGTCTATATCAGACGGGGAGCGCTACGATGAGCCCTGAGCGCGCAAGAAACGAATTCGAGTATACTCGCCTGTGAATAAGTGGCGGTCAGCAGCGCTCAATGGCTAGAACGTCGGGCCCACTAACCTTGAGGATCTTGAGGTCGTTGGGAATGTGGGAACGTGCGATAGAGACAGCCACCGTGACCAAAACTGTGCAGTTATTCTCGGAGATTTCCGAGCCGAACTAAGAGTTACAGTTTGCTACTATCCGCGATCCACTCCGCCGTGCCATGGACAAATACAGTCCACGGCTTCTCTTGCACTTTGTTCCTGGTCCAGTATTCAACTATCCTCTCTCGCTTCCGCACAGCAGCCCACACTTTCCCGCACAACTCATACTGGCCCCCACTCTCCAGCTCCGCCTTGACAGACGGGAACAAGTCTGTGATAAAATTGATCGCAGTGACGACTGCAACCGTATATCCATTGAGTGATTCAGCAGCGCGAGGGACCACATTGGTGCTCTTGTTCAAGTCCGACAGCGCGCCTTCAGTGTTCCGCAGGTATCTTGTCACAAGGCCCCGCCAGAGCTTTTCGCGCTTCGGCGGTGCTAACCAGTCCTGAGTCAACAATGTAAGCAGAAGCACAAGGATTGCCCCTTTGGTTGTTTTGGATAGTACACCACCTTATTGACGGCTGTCTGGAAAATTTGACCGAGGAAAAACAGGGATGCTTCCTTGATCATCTGTGCACTTGCCCGAACCTCGAGACACATATCTTTG
>Ga0307508_10006874_pt1 | contig 10639 bp, 15 predicted proteins | sample 9_EM_MG_FD_203089 | JGI IMG/M metagenome (GOLD analysis project Ga0307508, IMG submission 203089) | Populus trichocarpa ectomycorrhiza microbial communities from riparian zone in the Pacific Northwest, United States - 9_EM | ecosystem: Host-associated > Plants > Roots > Unclassified | place...
ACCCAAAACCTTCTCGCGCCGTGCAATCCAGAAACCGAACCTTCCTTGCGCCGCGCCATCCAGAACGTTCCAGACTCTAGTCGTTCGGGATAGGTGGTGACGGCGGCGGCGTGCCGTTACAGGTGACAATACCTCGAAGGAGCAACTCACCAGGTACAAGTATACTCGGACCACCAGAACCTCGAATACTTCACCACCACCAAGGTTCTCAACCGGCAGCAAGCCCGCTGCGCCCAGGAGCTGGCCAGCATCAACTTCAAAATTGACTACCGACCTGGTGCCAAAAATGGAAAACCAAACGCAATGTCCAGGCGTTCAGAGTACTGCCCTAAAAAGGGAGGGAGTGAAAGCCAGCCAATAACAACGGTCTTGCATAAAACTCACTTTGCAGGAGCAGTCAACACCTTACGAGAAGGCACGACATTCATCATTTCAGCTGCACGACTCTATTCTCTCCCAGTCTGGAGCTGGAAGAAGGAATTCCTGGCACTTGTACAAAGTGCTGGGGAAAAGGACCTGGAATACTGCAAAGCACTCGAGGAACTTAAGGCTGAGGAAAACGGGGAAGTGGCATGGGCAGGGCCTGTGCCGGATGGCCGAGAGGCTGAGGAGAACGAGAGAAATGAGGAAAAAGAGGAAGCGGCACGGGCAGGGTCTGTGCTGAATGGCCAGATGGCCAAGGATAGGAAGACGGTGCAGGCAGGAAAAGGGATAATAGAAATGAAGGACGGATTTGTGTATCGGAAGGGAATGCTGTGGATACCAAACGATAAGGACCTCATTGGACAGATTCTGGAATCGGAGCATGACACAAAAGTGGCAGGCCACATGGGGCAGGACAAAACGATCGAGCTAATTCGACGTAACTTCTGGTGGCCACAGATGAACGAGCAAATCACAGACTTCGTCCGGAGCTGTCTTCAGTGCCAGAAGAACAAGGCCGCTCGACACCAGCCCTATGGACTCCTGATGCCTATGGAACTACCCCACGCCCTATGGCAGTCGATCGCAATGGATTTCATAACTGACCTACCACTGTCCGACAAATGCGACCAGCTCTGGGTAGTTGTCGACCGATTTACAAAAATGGCCCACTTTATACCACTGCCAAAGGAAGGCAAATCGGCAAGCGACCTAGCAAGAACCTTCGCCTGTATAGTGTGGCACCACCACGGACTACCCTTGGATATTGTATCAGATCGGAACTCTCGTTTCACCTCTGCCGTGTGGCAGGAGTTCTTGATGCTCTCCAGTAGCCGACTACGAATGTCAACAGCTTTCCACCCACAAACCGATAGCCAGACCGAACGGCTGAACCAAACCATCGAGGCATACCTCCAGTCATTTATCAGCTACAAACAGGACGACTGGGTTAGTTTGCTACCAATGGCAGAGTTCGCCTACAACAATTTGACCACCAATGCGATGGGCATCTCACCGTTCTACGCAAACTATGGTTTCCATCCCACAGTGACAAATCCAGCTGCAGTGCTACCACTAAACCCTGCAAGTTTTGCCTATGGCCATTGGATGCACAGAGTACACGAGGAGGCAAGGAAAACGCTCGACAAGACACGGGAACGGATGCGCTGATACACAAACCCCCACAGAAAGAAACCACCAGTATATCAAGTGGGCAACCTAGTGATGCTCAACGGTAGAAACATTCAAACCTACCGCCCATCACGGAAGCTTGACCACAAAAACCACAGGCCGTTCCAGGTGGAAAAGGTAATCTCCCCACTTGCAGTCAGGCTCATCCTGCCACGAAAATGGCAAATCCACGATGTGTTCCATGTCTCCCTTCACGAACCCTACCGAGCCAGCGAGATGCAAGCAACACCGGACCCGGTTAAGGTACTCCGAGAAGCGGACGACATTGAGAACGGCGAAGAATACGATGTGGACGAAATCATAGGCAGCACCAAAAAGGGACGATGAGTTCGCTATCTGGTCAAGTGGCTAGACTACCCCGACCGAAGGGATTGAACCAATGAGCCGTTCGACAACTTCTCAGAAGGGGGGTTGGAAAAGCTGAGGGAGTTTCACCGCCGGAACCCAGAGGCGCTGAGAGATTACCAGCTCGCCAAAGAGTAGGGGTAGGAAGGAAGAAAGGGGAAAGGGATGACGGAAGGAAGGAAGAAAGGGGAAAGGCCGGGGATGGCGGAAGGAAGGACACAGGTTAGGAAGGCTTCGGGGCGATGCCTAGGGACAGGGGGATTAGTGTTACACCCTAGTATAATGGGCTAACAGCTCGATGAGAATGTAATAGATATTTGGCACAGAATGTTGACGGTCTCTCAAGTGACACTCTCCAAACATCGACAGTCTCGCGAATGCCACTCTCCAAACGTCGACGGTCACGCGAATGCCACCCTGAAATGTCGATGGTCTCATGAATGCCACCTCGCAACGTCGTCAGTCTTGCGAATACCACCTCGCAATGTCGTTGGTCTCGCGAATACCACCTCGCAACGTCGATGGTCTCGCGAATGCCACTCTCCAAACGTCGACGGTCTCGCGAATGCCACCCTGAAAAGTCGACGGTCTCATGAATGCCACCTCGCAATGTCGTCAGTCTCACGAATGCCAACTCACAACATCGTAGGTTACGCGAATACCACTCTCCAAACGTCAATGGTCTCACGAATGCCACCTCACAACGTCGTCGGTCTCGCGAATGCCACCTCGCAATGGCGTCAGTCCCACGAATGCTATGCTGCAACAGCGACTGTCCCTCGAATGACACACCCGTCCGCGACAACAGCGCCGGCAGCGCCGGACATTGACAGCACCGACAGCGCCGACATCAACGGCGCTGGCAGTACCGGACAACAACGGCACGGACAGCATCTGACAAGTGACAGCCTGACACCTACTCTAAGGCATTGGGAAAATACAAGGAGCGCGAGAGCCTAGACGGGAGATAAGAGTGGAAGTAGGACCACAGTGGCCAAAGTGGTTTGCCGGGGACTACTCTGCAGCCGCAAAGCGGAACCCGTGTGACCCATAGAAGCTATGGGAATGACGAGGTTGGCAGCAGCTGCCGTATCTTGTCGTTGGTACCAGTCAGGACGAGTACGCTCTGGGCCTAGACCCATGCTCACCTTGGCTTTGGCTGGTGCATATGTGAGTGAATTCCTGAGGACAAAGAAGTACGGAATCGGCATGCACTCGCACGCCGAAGACAAAGAGTACAGATTGGTATGCACTTGCATGGCGCTGAAGACAAAGAGAAGGAATCGGCTTGTGCGCTGAGGAAGAAAAGAAGGAATTGGCATGCACGCAGCGCTTAGGGAAAAAGAGCAGGAATTGGATGTGTGGTACGCCGAGGACAAAGAGTGGGATCGGTATGTGCTTACACGGCTCTCCATTCCTGAAGATAAGGTCAAAGGATAGAGCACAGTGGCAGCGCAAGAGGATTCCGCTCTTATAGACCTCTGGCCCGCCGCGCAAAGGAGAGGGATGACAGAGAGAGAACCTGTAACGACACCCCTTAGACGATTACGCTGTGAATTATCGAAAACCTGACTAAGATATCAATTCTACCGTGACTCCAGTGATGTGTCAGCACCCCAGTCTCACAATAGGTGATTGCGTTCTTCTTGGGAGAGCTCGCTTGTGGAAAAGGTATATAACCTAAGAGACGGCGTATGTAGTCTTCAAAAGACACTCGATGATGACTTCTGGTTGTACTGCAACCCCAAATTCTTGAGCAAGACAAGTGATGATACCACGTTTGAAAAATGATCTGTGGGTATCGACCGTTACCTCAGTACTCGGAAACCGTGATCCTTTCCTGAACATCATGAGAAGGATCAATGGATTCATCTGCACCATCCGACCATACTCAGCAAAAACCATAGATCCCTTATGAGATATGGGGTTTTATGGTAGGCCCCATCCATGTGGCAAGTTGATTCAGTTCCAACTTTGTCGATACGCTTCGAGTCCGGCGCGTGAAAAAATATCTTCTATCAGAACTTGATGACAGTACTTGGCGAGACGAAGCTCAACATGCATGGGATTGTTGGGGTATCCGACGAAAGGATCCAGCATTGGAAAGCAGTCTCCAAAGATGTGTCCTCCAGGAGTGATTCCGTACTTGGCAAACAGATCATAGGAAGCCTTTACTGACTTGCCTGATGCACAGGATATAGTGTATTCGTATAGGGCATCATGTGGTTTGTTGTACCTTCCAATTTGGATAACTCAATCATCAAGAAGCTCTCGATTCTCTGTGGGCTGAAAGCAGTAGTGGCATCCCATTTTGCTTTTGTACGACATCATACCGCTATTGGAGTTTTGTTGTGGCATATCACCGGTGATACATATGGGGAAGACAGTCAGGATAACCTGTTCGCCAGTGAGGAGAGTCATCTCTAAACCTTGTGCCAGAGGTACAGTTTCATCATGTAGATACTGGGTGATTTCCGATTCGTTACCTCCAAATGGTACAAGCATCAGGACGAATATATTCTGCATAGTGAACCTTGCAGGTTCATCAAGATTGGCTGGTTGAATGTAAAGGCCTCCTAAGCTGTGGTATGTGTTGCAGTAGAGGCCAAAATCATCAAGGAATGCAGTAATTGGAATCGAGATATGCCGAGGGCCAGATCTTAGAAATCGTTCAATGCAGTATACACGTCCCAGCTCGATAAGTTCAATCTCGGCAGGAATGTGGTGTCGTAGTTGAATGCTCTGAATGAGGTGACGATCCTGATCGATATAGGCTATAAGCTGGATACAAAATTCTGGTGACGATGGAAGTAGGCTAGCGGTAAGACCATCAAAATCATAGTCCAGAAAATGAACCCATAACTTCTTAGTGACGGTCACAAGAGAGACGATAATATGATCATCATCCATCAACACAAGCTCGGGTAGATTGGAGCTGGCTAGGGCGTAAGGAGGAACTTGTAAACGAGCGAATTGATGTACCTGTTCTGCTGATGTTGACCAATTATATCGCCAATGAAGTGGCAATTCGGGGAAGGATAGGAGACGTTTGCAGAGTAGGTTGATGTTACCAGTCTTCGATTTTCCCACTCTGTGGATCCATAGCACTGAGTACTCTGTTGTTGCAATACAGTCTGAGGGTAACAGTGGCTCGCAATCATTGAATAATCTGGCGTATTCACAGGAAGTGGTTCGTAAACTGCCCAACCAGGTATTGCCATGATAGAATTCACTCGTCAACATGTCTTTATCAAGTATTCCCAGGCTAAAGTGCATTCGAGAGGTCAATCGCTGGTCAGACAGCCATAGTTTTGAATATTCTTCGATTTCAAAACGGTATGCATCACATGGGGTCTTCTTCTTTGGCGGAATCGATTCAAGAGATACTTGGATTTCGTGGCGATGGTATCACGAACCTGGTACGACAGGCTTTCCGGAGCCGCCGCGGGCACCACCGTAACCCTCGCCACTATGTGGCTCATCCTTGTCTCTGCCACCGCGGCCACGATTATCCTACGCACCTAGACGCAACATCCTAGTCCTTCCAAATATCACTCTGGGAGCAATATTCCTCAGAACCCTGACCTGGTCACTGGCCGACTAAGATTGGGTAAAACGTGTGTGTGCCTGCCTCGTGTCATTCAGTGTTATGTTTATTGCTTCCCTTGTTGTTTCCTTGGTTGTTCCTTTACCGTTGCGTGTCTGCCTCGCTTTCACCTGTGTTATGTTTATTGCTTCCCTTGTTGTTTCCTTGGTTGTTCCTTTACCGTTACGAGTCTGCCTTGCGTTTTCTGTTGCGGAGGAAAGAAGGGGCTGAGCAGGATCGTGTGTTTCTGGGGCGTGGCGATGGAGTCATGATGGAAAGCTCTTTTTTTTTTTTTTGTTTATTCATTACTCGTGTGCGATGATGGAAAGCTCTGTGTCAGTCTTGCGGGCAGGACTGTGATTCCACAGTAAAGGAAAAGGTATAAAGGAAGGGCAGGGTAGCTAGTCTGGAGATTCTTTCTCCACACAATCTATTATCTCCCTCCACAGACCTACCTCTCTACCCGTGACCAGCGCTGCGACCACCAAAACCCACAAGAACAACAAGCCCACGCAAAGGCATGTGAGAAGACCACAACGAGACCACACCGGGTGTGACGGATACCGTGAGTACAACGAGCCCACGTAAAGGTGTGTGAGGAAATGAGCGACACCCCGAAGAGTTAAGTCTACATTACCTGTCGAGCAGCACGCAGTAGTCAGGGCAGGATCGTGACAGACAGATCTTCATGAGAGGCATATTCCGACGGCATCGCTCTCGTAGAGTCGTCAACGATGCTGGTAATGACTGAATGGCCTCCATGGTAGCAAACTTCATAGTTTCTAGGAATACCCGGTATTGTGCATGGGATATGTTGGAGGCCATCATTAGGAGCATGACAGCTGTATGGAACTCATGTATATCCACATGGTTAGGATTCAGTACATCGTGATAAACCTTTTCTGGTTGATCAGATATCTCTTGTATAACTGGCTTGACCTCTATTGAGCTTTCGGCTGCAAAGTCAGCATTGCAAATCGAGTCCATGACGAGTATTGTTTGCACTGGGGAAATAGTCTCCTCAAAGTTCGATCCGTTATGAACTGTATCGGCCGTAGTAGTTTGATCTTCAGTATTCTCAGGGTCTGATACGGAATCACTGATATCGTAATCTTCTCCGATAGTGATATCGAATATTGTATTTGCTGCCTCCATCGCAGAGTCTTCTTTATTGTTGGTGACTTCAAGTCTAGCATCCTCAGAATCAAATGACTTTGGGGGCATTATAGTTCCTTCAAGGTTGCAGTTTGCGATCGTAGATACCAGTTCGATCTCATCTCGGCTAAACTCATTCTCCCACTATTCAAACTCATCTTCTTGATCTGATAGGCCATTAACATCTTCTATGGCACCCATAAAACTTGGACCTTTTGGTATTGTTGGAACACCAGAGAGAAACATCTGTGCTTCAGATATCGACATCGAATTCCCGATTAAAGCTCGAGAATTCAGCCATGATGGTACTACATTTTGGAGTATTTGTTAGGAGATTAAACTAAAAAGCAAATACAAACTTTATTAACTCACATGTTGGTGATATGAGGGGTGGCAAATTCACAGCACCTCGTCGTCGCATTGTAGTGGGAGTTCTGTAATGGTTGCGGGAGGGCGATAGGTTCTAAAGTACTTGGATGGATTCGAGGTGGGAGCGCGAGCTGGAGTGGAAGCTGGAAACTGGAACAGCATCAGCAAAAAAATGAAAAGTTGAAGTATATTGCTTTTTTTACAGGTGAGACATAAATTTGAACTAATATTTCTCGAGGTTTCAGCTAAAAATAAAGCACTTTTTTTTTTTTAAATCCTTATGGGAGCAAAATATAACTTCTCCTCTTACGGGAGTTAGCGATGCTTACAGGAGCTACGGGAGCTACGGAAGCTCCCTAGGAATTCTCAAATTTTTTGCTGATGAGGATGGGAGTGGGAAAGGGAAATGGCAGCAGGCAATGGGGAATAGGATAGGAGACGAGCAAATGTCGATGTGATGAGTGACAGTCAGGAACGAGCAAACGTAGATGTGACCAGTGCCAGAGAGGGACAAGCAAATGTTGACCTGACGAGTACCAGACAAGCAACGCTGGACGAGCGTCACCGACTAAAGGAGGAAACAGAAGAAAAAGAGAAACCCGAGGAAAAGGAGAAAACGGCGAGAAGGTTTATAGACTGAATAGGATACAGGAGATTACATGAGAGAGAAGGAGAAGAGGACAATACACAGCAGAAATACCCCCTTATATACACGCTCATAACTCACATGCGTACTCATACCCACACAACTCACATGTGTACTCATACGGACTTCTCTAATGCAACTGAACCTAGAACCAACACGAAATTGGCCGAACTGGGTGATAGTTGAATACTTTGGAGTAATAAATACTCAACTGGGAAGGAAAAGTGCAGACATGGACAGGAAACAGGCAAGCGCTGATAGCAGGTACAGTCAGAACCCACTGAGCACTGTTGATCTGCGAACTGGAAAACCTGCAGAACAAGCAAAGTGTAATACTGGTCACGATGATTGGAGATTCTCATTTTGATAAGGGAGAGTGTAATGGCAGACCTCGCAGGTGTGCGAGGCCTCCAAGTAGCAATGTCGCAAATGCGCAGCGAGGGAACAAGGAGCAGGCAAACGCTCCGACACCACCAGAATTCTCTCACTGCCCCACCACTGCTACTGCAATCGAAAGAATTTTTTGATAACCTTGTTCTCCTACTCTTTTCGCTGCTCTCTGATGCTCTCACGATTTTCTGGCAGTTCTGGTGGTGGTGGCCGTAAGCTCCCAGTACACACCAAGCTGATAGCCAGCCGCATAGCACGAAATACCCACCAGATTAATACCCACCAGAATTCGCTCATTGTGCCACCATCGCTACTGCAATCGACAGAATTTTTTGATAACCTTGTTCTCCTACTCTTTTCACTACTCTCTGATGCTCTCACATTTTTCTGGTAGTTCTGGTGGTGGTGGCCATAAGCTCCAAGTACATGCCTAGCTGATAGGTAGCTGCAAACAGGAGGAATATACAGACAATGGCGAAGACAGAAATCGAAACAAGATGTAGTATCAGAACCTCCCCACCTACATTTCATGAAAGAACCATCTGAACACTTTTCTCAATACAAATATCATCTTGTACTCCAACAACCAACTACGGTCAGGCAGTAGGGATGATCATAAAGTCAGGTTCCTCCTCCTCAATTCCAAGTGCGGTCTTCCTCAAAGTCCTCCTAGCCCTGGCTGGCTTTGCCGGCATAAGAACATATGCTGAGTAAAGAGAATCGTCCTGCGGACCATCTGCAGCAGCCACCTTCTTGATGCAATCAAGAGCCAAGCTACGCGGGAAGCTAACAGGATCTTCATTGCTCATATGGAGGAATCTAAGTTAAAAGTCAGCATAAACACATCACTGTTAGTTGATTGATAATACTGACACTATAGTCCAAGTGAAAATGGTCCTGTACAAGCTGTTTAGGCCAGCGTGGTTCAATGAGCTTTGCCAATCTATGGTACCTGCATGGACATGTGCCACCATGTGTAGCAAATACTCAAAACTGAATTTGTTCTGATAGAGACCACGTAGTTGAACTTTGGTGAGACCGTTCCAATCTGGGTTCTGCTGTCTAATTTCACTCAGAACCTCCTGTGCACCTTGGATGTAGTTGCGAGCCCAGTTCATACGCCATTCCCAAAGCTTCTTAAAAAGGGCATTGAATTCCATGGTGTTCTTGTCGCAGATACCCGATACAGCATGATTAATCAGAATTGGAAACTGACTGTCTGGGATGTTGATATTTCTTATGAAGTACTGCCGCATGGCCAAAATGAGTCGGTTGAACACCTCTCTTCCGTGGTCGACAAAGACATCGTCGAGCTTCGCAGTATCGTACTTACATTTCGGTTGGACAATCTTGTATCCTTTGTGAACAAACTTATCGATTGCTTCCTGCAATGTCATATTTGTGTAGTCTGTAGTAGCCTGTATTTGTTTAATTGGTAGATGATCTTGCCTTAGGAATTGTGGTGAACTTACTGTGACTTGGAAGACTTTTTCCTTCGTAGTACTGCTATGGCTCTGGAAGGTCTCCAAATGACGTTGTTTCACACTAGCACTGATGCCATGAATGTAATCGTCTTTGATGATATCCTTGTCATCCTCATCTTCCTCATGATCAGTGTTGACATTGACTTCATCGTCATCAGGGCTATCTTTATCGTCGTCCAGTGGAGGTTGAAGTAGTGGATCTATAATCTGCCTATGATGTACAGATGCTGGTGTCGAGATCCGCGAAACCTTGGCGATATCACTGTGCCTGGATAGTGTGCCTCCTGAAGGAGTCCTAAGCACTCAGTTCTTAACCGCTATCTGTTGGTATACGATAGTAGATAGCAGGTTTTGGTGTTCGAGGTTGTTGCTGAAATGCTCGCTGTCACTACCTGAGTGATTTTCGCCGCTATCGTTGGAATGCCCATGTGTCAAGATCCTGTCTCGACTACTCCGTTCGGCTCGACAGGCAACATAGGCTTTCGGTATTCGGAGCGGGCGCTCCTACTCACACTTCCGGCGTCCTCACGCTTCCGGCGCGCTCACACTTCCAGCGTACTCACACTTCCGGCGCGCTCACACTTCCGGCGTACTCACACTTCCGGCGCGCTCACACTTCCGGCGTACCCACACGCCACTCGTACTCACACGCCGCTCGTACTCACACGCCGCTCGTACTCACACGCCTTGCGTGGGTTCGTTGTCCTCGTGGTATCAGTCACGCCCGGCGTGCTCTTCGTCGCGCTCGTACTCACACGCTCTGCGTGGTCTTGTCGTCTTCTCACACGCCTTGCGTGGGCTCGTTGTTCTCGCGGTATCCGTCACGCCCAGCGTGCTCTTCGTCGCGTCCGTACTCACACGCTCTGCGTGGTCTTGTCGTCTTCTCACACGCCTTGCGTGGGCTCGTTGTTCTCGCGGTATCCGTCACGCCCAGCGTGCTCTTCGTCGCGTCCGTACTCACACGCTCTGCGTGGTCTTGTCGTCTTCTCACACGCCTTGCGTGGGCTCGTTGTTCTCGCGGTATCCGTCACGCCCGGCGTGCTCTTCGTC
>Ga0307508_10006875_pt1 | contig 10639 bp, 7 predicted proteins | sample 9_EM_MG_FD_203089 | JGI IMG/M metagenome (GOLD analysis project Ga0307508, IMG submission 203089) | Populus trichocarpa ectomycorrhiza microbial communities from riparian zone in the Pacific Northwest, United States - 9_EM | ecosystem: Host-associated > Plants > Roots > Unclassified | place...
AGGATTGATGGACAATTCCTTAGCCTCTTGTTTCAGTCGTTGGAGTTCTTCTTGCACGCAATTGCCTGTAACAACATTGTATGAATGTAGTTGCCGATAATAATTTCAAATAAGCATGTCTTCCCATCCACTTGTGTGTATATTTTTTAATGATAACCAATGTTTTCCTCTTTCATTTGTTATCCCTTTGGCGCTGAATTGAAGTTCTCCATTCTTCACGTTCTTTATTTGTTTCTTTATAAACCTTTGCAAGTCGTTCAGCCTCACGCTTTTTATCTAATATCATAAAAGCATTATGAGCATAAATATTTGAAACTCGTAACCTCTGTTTCTCTTCCTTACTCATATTGAATCTCCTCCGATCAACCCACCTTGGCCTTTCGGCCCTACTGCCACTATTTGCTTTCGGTTCAGCCTTAACCTTCCTCACATCTTGGGTGCTTATGCTAGCCTCGTTGCCACGTCTCTCCACCCTATCAAGTCTGTCACACATATTCCCCATCACAAAATTCATCCTCTCTATCATCTGCGTCATGGCTTGCATTTGGAACTTAAGTTCTTCCTCGGGAGGGGGTGGTGTGTTGTTTTGATCTAACATGATATTACCTACAAAAATTGGTTAGTGGTAAAAACAATATCCTCACGTCACTCGTGTTTCACTCAAACACTCTTAATATCCTCACACGCTCACACCTCTCGTCTCACCTTCTTGCGGTTCTTGCAGAACTCAAACCAACACCAACTAGAACCAACTTGACAGCACAATTCAAATATGTATATATGACTCAAGAAGCAATAAAAACTAGAAAATAAGCAAAACAAAACTGCGATGATAGTCTCGCGAGTAGCAAACGAATCTATCCGAAATATAAACAAAATTGAAGACTCGAATAAAAACATAAATGAAATATGTGAAATGATGAAACAATACCCAAATATGTTTGGATATGTTGAAAATATACTATAATAAATGAAAAAAACATAAATAAAGTGAATTTCAAAAGTTAACGCAAAATAGACCCGTTTACGATGAGTTATGTCCGAATCTGAAACCTTAAGTAAATGATGTCCAATTGAGCTAAAATTTCAGATATAGTGTGATGTCAATCCAAATAGACAGAATATAAACTTTGAGCAATTTATAATAAGGTTTGATATGTTGGCACAAAAACGTTATGAATCAGACCTCATTAGACCCGAAATTGAAAACCAAAGCAAGTGATATTCAATTGACTCTAAAAGTAATATTTGGTGTGATTAAGACCCCAATAATTATAGTATTGAATTTGAGCTAATTCCGAGTTGATTTGATCCAATTTTCCCTTGTTTAGTTTTCTTGCAGCAGAAACCAATAAACGTCTTTCTGAATGACTTTTTTTTTTCTTTTTTCTTTTTTCTTTTTTTATGCTACTGATATATTTTGGACAGTAATAGAATGAAATAACAAAAAAAATTATTTTTTTGTAATATGCCGCAAATTCAAGGAGAAGAAGAAATTAGACACTAAGGAATTTTTGTGGAAACAACAAGAAACAAAAATTTCAGAAGGATATAACCTGATTAATGGAGTCAAGCTCTGATAGCAAATGATGCGAATCTCGTGGTCACGTGGTCATGCAACCCACACGCAAAGACACCAATTTTCAGAAAGTCAAATAAATCAGGTTTGATAGAAGTGCGACACAAAGATAACTTGTACCTAGGCACTAACACTATTGGAAACGGAAACACCCACCCAACGAATATTGATTCATGAACAAGAAGTATAAGGATGATGCCATGAAGCCAGTTGTTCTTCGATAAGTCATTTTCAGTTTTTTAAAGAACCATGGAAGAGAGATTATCTCACCAACACACACATACACACAAAGTGCGGCAAACAAGAAGTTTTATTAATCTGAATTGTCTAACTTACATGCTTAGTTATGCCTTTATTTATACTAACTCTAGACTTAAATAAACCCTAACAAACCCCCCCTTAGGTGGACTTATATGAGGCCCACTTACAATTGACCCAAAGAAGTAATAATAACCCAAAGACTAAGAAAAAATAATAAAAATCCGAAAATTATTATCCTAAATATGCTAAAATCAGATTTGTCATCATTAAGAAGTCCTATATTTTCTGATTGCAGGATTTGAACTTGGTGCTTCTTGATTGTAGAGTTGACCTGATACTTCCCAATTATAGGGTTGAAAAACTGGTACTTCCTGATTATAGGGTCGACTTATCCTTTCTGATGGTAGGGTTAACCTGATACTTCTCAATCGCAGGGTTTGAACTTGGTGCTTCCTAATTGCAGGGTTGACCTAATACTTCTCGATCGCGGGGTTAGAAAACTTGGTGCTTCCTAATTGCAGGGTTGACCTAAAGACTCTTCTTGATGACAGGGTTTATCTTTTCTTTTTCTTGAGAATTTTTTAATAGTAGGGTTTTACTCTCTTTTCTTTCCTAATTGCAGGGTTTAAATGAATTTCCTTGCTATTATAGCTTAATGATTCTTTCTTTGTCAACTCAAAATAATTATCAAAAGGTTTTCTGGTGTCAGCCTTATATTGGATTGTCAATCAGTCACGAAGTTGCCTCCAATTGAACCATATTTTTCTTTTCTAATCTAGCATTATCCACCAATTTGACTAGGCTTTGTATTATTTTTATAAAGGATTTTACGAGACCCATCAATGGACCACTTGCATTTACACAATCACCTTTTCCTCAATAGTTAACCATGGATTTTCAAAGATCATGCCCATCCCTATCTCATTGTTGAAATGAAACCAAACGGATGTCAATTTTGAAAGTATGTTCTGAAAATTAACTTGGTCAAAGACCCAACACACGTCATTCCATGCATGCAATTCTTCGACTATTTTGCATTTAAAAAACAGAAATTGACTCGATGTAAGATTAAACCATTTGTTTGGCTATTTTATGGTTCTTTGTGTTAATTTTAATCCCTTATTTTAGGTATATGATTTGACGGTACATGATGAGGTGACATTCTGTGGATTTCAACAGTAAGAGGTTCGAGTCAAGACTCGAGGTTCTATCAAGAAAGATTGTCTATTTTAAGCAACCATTTTATCAGCATGCGTAATAACTAGTAACTTAGTTAGTGAAGCCATGACCTTTATAGAAAAGCTCTTCATGTTTTGAGAGCGTTATTTATCAGTTCAAAATGCTTGCTTAATTAAAAAGGGCTTTTAAAACACGTAACACAAGTTATGACTTATGGCTATGAGAGAAAGAAAAATTCATACGCTTAAAAGGTATTTGAGGGTTTCAATGACATAGGATCATCATCAACTATTCACTTCACTCTATTTCTTTTCATGTCTTTATAAAATACATGACATATAATGATACGATCCGGGTAATGAAAAAATAATCAGATTCGGATTTTGACATAAAATGAGCAACTGTCCAGGTTTACGATAACAGTCATAATTCTCAATCTGACTGTTGGATCGGGCTGAAATTATACGTGGAGTCTCTTGACATGTTTTCCTACCTTGGGTTACAATTTCAAGTCAATCAGAGTTTGGGAAGGCACCACAATACTGGTCAACAGAGGTTATATGAATTTTGTTATTTACTTCCTTTTGACTTGTGGACTTTCTATTTGGTTAGGATTCTTTTTCTAAAAGGATGTGGAATCTCCTAGTTCTACAAAGATCTTTAATGGGCTACCCATTGTACTCAAGACTAGAGAGAAAATGCAGATTTAAGATCAAATTAAATATTTTTTGGATGAATCTGCATAAAACTTATGTCTGAGGACATAATTAGATTTTTCATAGGCTAATTTGATTTAATTATGAGCCAAATTAAAAGTTTAATTGTGTTTAAGAACTAATTTAGGTCAAATTAAATGATTTAATTAGGTGCCATAACTTAATTATACTTTTAATGGGTCAAATTAATTTTATTAGGAACTTAATTGGTGAAAATTAAGTCTCGGAGCTCAATATGAGCTTAGTTGAGGAGATTGAAATTTTAGAGGACCAAACTTAATTTTAACAAAGTTAATTGATTGAAATTAGGGGTAAAATTGCAAGAAAATTAGAAGTTTAGGGTCAATTAAGGGTTAAATTGAAGAAATTCACAATCAAGGACCTTTTTAAAAAAGGCGCTAAACTTCGGGGACTTATTTTGATTGAAGACAAGGGTGAAATTGAAGAAATTAAAAGTTTAATGGCCAATCGAGGGTCAATTTGCATAAATCCAAGACAAAGGATCACAATGAAAAAAACACTGAAATTTAAGGTAATATTGAAGTTCAAGGAGGGCAAAATTGCATAAAATCAAAAGTTTGGGGTTAATTAGCGATGCAATTAAAAGAAATCAAAAACTTATGGACTAAATTGAATTTTGGTTGAATCCCTAAATTAAAACTCTAAAAGCCAAAACAACGTCGCTTTATTTAAATGAAACGACGTGTTTTGACTAAACAATACAAAAAAAAACCAGATGACAAGTCGTCTGGTTACAGTTTATCATCTTCCACTTTTCACTTGAAAAAACTACTTTGGTGGCTTTTTTTTAGAGCATTTAATGCTTCATCTCTTAACCAAACTAGATAAACCCTACACTACTATTATGGTCTGATATTATACTACACCCCAGTGCAATCCTTGTTGACTAGTTGCCCTTATAGCCGTCGTGACGCCACCTCAAAGAGGCCAACTCGACCAGCTTTAACAGCCCAATTTTAAAAGACCATAATGACACCTTTGAGCTAACAATTGTGATCTTTCCCACCTAAATCAAGGGCCAAGATTGGTCCCCAATGAAGAAAAATGCCCCTCTTCCACCCCCTTATAAATAGGGGTGGATTCCGGGCATTGAGCAAGAGGAAATTAGAGGTCAAAGTTTGAGAAAAATCAGATTTTCCCCCAATTCCTATTTTCTTCTCTTTGTCAGTTTTCTTCCATTTCCTTCTCTGTGTCCACCACTAGCCACACGCTAGACTTCCCAGCACCACTAGGAATGCCACTAGCAACTCTTCTCCTCTAGCCAGACAAGTCTTCTTCTTCTTCTTCTTCCAATACCCCCGGTAGCTATTACATGCAGAATTCATTCTATATGCAATGACAAAATATAATTTTTCAAGCAGAATTCATTCTACATAGGCCAACCTGGATCCATTTAAGCTCAACCTAGATGTTTGTGCCGAGTCCAGCCCAACATAAAATAAAACGAGGATAGAGGATTGTGAGGTCGTCAATCGGCTCAACCTGACTTGATCGGGTTAAAAACAATATTAAAAAAATAATATTAAAATATTAAAAAAATATTTCAAAAATTCAAATTTTTCAAAGGGCATTTTTTAAAATTTTATAAGTCCCTCGCATGTTTTTCCAATAATTTTGCATAATATCACATTGTAGACTTACATTGTAAGATGCGAACATAATATTAAAAGTATCCAATTTTCTCTGAAATTTCAAAAAACAAATCTGAAAATTTAAAAATAAACTTTCATTTCAAAAACAAAAAAATATGTTTGGTTTTCATGCACAAGACCAAGTCCTAAAAGTTTTTCATGCATATTTTCTATAATAAAAAGGATAAAATAACCTTTTTATCATGTTTCAAGAAATGCAGAAATGGATATCATAATTGGTTTATAATTATCCATTAGGATTTGACCTATTTACAAAAAAATCCCATTATAATTAGTTTGTCGTTCGGAATGCTAGGTCTTAGCTATATCCAAGAAATAAATAAATTTAGGCCTTAAGATGGTTAAAATTTAACCCAATAAGGTAGAGACTTTCTCACGAATGGGGATTTGCCTTATACCTTAAACAATACCAATGGACATGAACACGACTTACAATGACAATCAAACAATAATGCAGCTTACCTTATATAGGTTACACTGGAGGTGATACGTCTTCCCCTTGCACAACTAGTTCTTTACCTGGACTCTTACAAATCATTAGGTTTTTTAATGACCAAAACACTTGGTGACGACTCCTGAACTTCATAATTATAATTTTATGATTAAACTCAAACCTCTTTTTTACCATTTTCAGGAGGCAGCTTCGCCATTCAACACCGTGCACATCATAATAGGATGACGACTCCACTGGGGAACACCTTGTCTGGTTGGACTAAGCTTTGCTTGTTTGATTGTTTTCATGTTTATTTTGGTTTGTTTAATTTTAGCACATTTAACATGTATTTTTACATACTGCTCATGTATAAGTACATTGGGTATGGATTAATGCCTCATGCATTTGAATTTTTGAGAATGAACTCAATTCTAGGTTAAGTGGGGAGTAGAAGTTTGCCTCATAACTTTTAATCGGGGTTCATACTCGTGAAACATCCACCTATGAGCTGAACGTTTACTTGGTAATGATGATCATACTATTCCCTAATCATTCCTTGTAAACCCGATACTACCTTCATGAAAGATAGTCATTGAGTAGAACATAAACCTTTTTTGAGACCATGTTAAAAGCTTACCCCTCATGTAATGGCCTAGAACCTTCCCTTAGGGTATAGACTCCCTAATAATTCTTTTTGCATCAAGGCAGACCTGATTAATAATCATGAACTCCATAGGATTTTCTGAGTTACGACCATGATTTTTTCTGAATATGAGTAAGAATCCAAGATGATGTAATTAGCCAGGGGGAATTGCGCATAAAAACTAGGGAGATTACTTTGCATAAAAACTATTTTGTCTTTTTTTTTAATAAAAGAGGCCCACTTTTTTTGTTTTTCACTCTCCAATGTACATGGATTTAATTAAGATAAGGACTTAGGAAAACTCTTTTCAGATTAATTAAATTATAAATTTTTGTACATATTTAATAAAAAAAGAGTCATGGATTGGCTCTTTAAACAGGTTAATCCATACCCAATATGCATGTATCTTGATCTGAAAACCAAGATGCCTAAATGCATGGCAAATGCCTCCTTTTATAGGCCAAAATTCAGAACTATTGATTTGATGACTAATTGTTTAGTGGGTGGCCACCTCTTGACTTGGTAACAATCCTTATCTTCTTGTCTGCCGAAAACATCATTGCTAACATTAAAATTTGAGCAGATAGTCTTCATGAAAGTTCTAGGAAATTATCTCAGCTTTCCAACAAAAAATGAATCGGTGCATTTGGACTTCTAGAACTCGAGATATGGGCTGAACACTAAACATTGTCTGGGCTACATGACAGATTCTTACTTCTCTGTTGTTGCTACAATTTGAACTTGAAAACGGTCCTTTTGAATCTTGGACTCTTCATGAAAGTTTTAGGCCTATATCTTAGCTTTCCATACATATAAACCAGACCTAATTCCAAGTTCTACAGCTCCAGTTATGATCCAATAACCGAATGGTGTCCCAGTTTGGACTGAACCAGCATCTCTTTTCTAAGCTTAGCCCTCTCTTTGTCTTCTCAATTTCAGTGGTTACACTCATCAATCAATCCTTTAATTTATGTGATAGGCCTACATTTAAAATGAACATTTACCATAAATTAAAGGTATCTTATATTATCAGACTTGTTATTATAAAACATGCTCTAGTTAAGAAGTTATTGATACTTCAAGTGCAAAATGATTATATGAAACCTTGATAAAAATGCACTTTTAAGTATTAATCACAACACCCGACTCAGACTAAGAAACATGGAAGATGTAGTGCGCGCCCACCGTGATGCTTATTTCCAAGAAAAATTAGAGTCTCTGAAGGCTAGTATGACTCTCTTTGCAAGCTTACTCGAGCAAGCACTCATAAATACCTTTAGTGAAGGTCCTTCCAATAAACATGTCACCCAAACAATAACTCCACTTAAAGAAAGGGTGGGAGAACAAGGTCAGAATCCCCAACATAATCCAACTTTTGTGTAGTCAACAACACCGGTACTAGCCCTTATAGTTGTAGATGCATTTGCCAACAAATCTCATAGAACAAGATCATCTGTGATATTGATCAAGATAAAATGGTGGCACTAAAAGCCCGAATCAGGGCCATTGAAGGAGTAGACTTGTATAACCCAGTATAGGCCGTAGAAATGTGTCTAGTCCCAAATATAGGCATACTAAAAATGTTTCATGTTTCCAAGTTTATCAAATATACTAGAACTCAATGTCCTATCACCTATCTCAAATCCTATTGCAATAAAATGACAGAAGTAGTACACGATAAAAAAACTATTAATACACTTTTTTCAAGATACATTATGGATAGATTCGAACTTGAGCGGGGCAACATTCAGGTAGTACATGAGACTTGACAATACAAAGATCCAAAGATTAAAAGATCTAGTAGATGCTTTCATAAGCAATACAAGTATAACATGGATATTACTCCTAACAAGACCAGCTTGTCCAATCTAGAAAAAAGAGATAAAGAAAGCATGAGAGAGTATGCTTAGAGATGGAGAGATCTGGTTGTGCAAGTACATCCCCAACTTTTGAACAAAGAAATGGTCACCTTATTCATAAATACGCTTAAGGCACTATACTACAAGCATGTGATGGGTAGCTTAACACATCAATTCACTGATATTGTAGTTATAGTTAAGCGTATAAAGCAAGAAATAAGAAGTGGTAGAATTTTTATGCCCATTGAGAAAAATGCCTTCAGAGGAAAGAAGGAGGTCGATCTTATCGAGAGTGGTTGCAAAAGTAAAAAGGGCCAATTCCAGAATTATAACACTCCATCCTCTTCATCCCAAATTGCCAACATTAACTTTAACTCTCAATTTCCCAAGGAAGAACTGAATCCCAAATTACCTCAAAATAACCAGATCAAAAACCAAACTGAAAATTTCCCAATGAAGAACTACCAAAAGAGTCCAAGAACAGTTACCCCCGTTACCACTATCCTTAACCGAGATGTACCAAAAGCTACTGAGCATCGGGCAAGTAGCTCTAGTACCACTCGCGCCTTTGCGGCCACCTTACCCCAGCTTGTATAAACCACACATTACCTGCGAGTATCTGACCATCATTGCAAGACATAACATTCATACTTACAATGCCTTCAAGAAGAAACTCCTACAATTAATCAAGGCTAGTTGGATAATGTATGAAGAAACTCCAAATGTGAGTACAGTCCCCTTGCATAATCATGTTTCAGGTAGTGGTTCGGTAAATGTACTAGAGGCGAAATGACCAAGGAATTCAAAAGTGTTGATGGATAGAATTTATGAGATGCTAATAAAAGCAGGGTATAAAGAAGGTACCATGAACTTCTACAAGTATCACGGTGAAGAAGGCTATATGATTAACCAATGTTGAATGCTTCTGCGACAAGGTGATACAAATGATGATTTAAGGGATTCTTTGAATTGAAAAAGGGATGAATAAAGAGGTGTTCATGATGTATGTATCTAGTAAAAACAAAGAAATTTATTTGGTGCAATTCACTACAAGTGAATTGCCCAAATTAATCATGTCCAAACCCATAGTGATACAATGCCTTACCCCATAATTACACGTACTCCTTCTAGAGCATGCAACCAACACCCATCTTTCAAGCAGAAGTCGGAGACTTAACTCGTAATGAAAGATGTTTCACCCTGGAAGAGCTAGAGAAATAAAGGAAGGCCAAATGTAAGGAAGTGGTTGATTTGACGAAAGAAAGAAATAAACTCATCACTAAAGGAAAAACCAACGAATTCTTAAAGCTGATAAAACATAGGGAATACAGTATAGCAAACTTGTTATAGTAAATCGGTAAAATTAGACATCATCAGACCTTAGCAAACAATAAAAACTAATGCAGCTTATCTTAAGGAAGGCACACTAACAGTGCTAATACCTTCCCTTTACGCAACCAGTCCATTACCTAGAATCTCTAAAAAACTAGTTAGGATTTCTAGTAGCCGTAATACTATGTAACGACCCCCAACTAAATTAAAGACCACTCTAGAATATTTTCTGAAAACTTAAGTCAAAAACTAGAGAATAAAACTCATATTCCCATTAGGTATTTCTCACTGCTTTTGTGCTCGCGTTTCAAGGTTTTAAAAATGATATGATATTAAAAAAACGAAAAGGAAAAACGGTATATAATTAAACTGACATTGGTGATCTAAAGTCCTTGCTCTACTTATTCTTAAAAATGAAAATATTAATGAAACCAGAGAAAAGTATAAGTTAGAGAATTCGATATCTTAGGATTCAATATAGCTAAAGAGGACACGTTCGCAAATTGTAATATCTTTCTATACATTTGGGAATCAGTTTTGATATGTGATATCAAAACTGAAAGACATACTGATAATGTCAAACAACCTAATAGCTTAAGCTGTCAAATGAAGTTTCAAGATATAATTTATATTATTCTCTAATACACTCTCTCAAGTGAAAGCCCTTTGAGCTTGAAATTTGCACAGGCTCACATTACCTTGTACTTAATTTTTATCAAATAAATAGAAATGGTGAGATTCAAACTCGAGACCACTTGATCATCAAGGCTTTGATACCATTTCAAAGAACCAATTCAACCCAAAAGCTTAAGCTTTTAGGTGAGGTTCCAGGATATGATTTATATTATTCTCTAACAGATAATGTATATTGAAAAACTTATATAAAAAATTTGTTGAGATGTGTATAAACTGACCCGGACACCTACATTAATGAAAAAATAATAAAAAAAAAACTATTAAAAGC
>Ga0307508_10006876_pt1 | contig 10637 bp, 5 predicted proteins | sample 9_EM_MG_FD_203089 | JGI IMG/M metagenome (GOLD analysis project Ga0307508, IMG submission 203089) | Populus trichocarpa ectomycorrhiza microbial communities from riparian zone in the Pacific Northwest, United States - 9_EM | ecosystem: Host-associated > Plants > Roots > Unclassified | place...
AAAATTATTTTCCGTCAAACAAACGATGCCTTGATTCTTTAAACCAGTTCATGCCTGAAACTGATCGGGTTCTTTTGAGAGGAAAGCTAGCTAATTTTAAGGGTTTTTTTGTTGTTTGAATTTCAGACTTGCAATAACAAGGACAGGGTCAAGTGACAATTTTATCAATTAAGATATCATTAATTTTTCATTTTGGAAAGGTAAAAATGGTTGACTAATCAATGCCAAGAACGAGAAAATGCTGTTTTAAAACTATGTAGGGTTGTTCAGTTTAAGACTCGAATTCCCTTCAAATTTTATATCCTAGCATTTTGTCTTGGAATCATGAGCCTGGATCCATTTATTTTCACAGTAACTGAACTTCTTTTACCATTGATCAAAATCTTCCTTGGTTCAGTGGCAAGAGGAAGAAGGGTGAAGTAGGGTGGGTGTTGTAGAGTTAAAGCTGCAGCCTGCTTTTCTTTGGGAGGAGGATGATCAACGCCTGCTCAAGGACTGAAATTCTCATGCTTGTTTTTCCGGCTTGTTGAAGGTTGAATTGAGCTGCAGCAGTGGACCTCTTGACATAACATGTGTAGTCTCACTTTATCCACTGAACATGGCAACAGCAGTGATAGTAAAGAATAATGGTCGAAAGGATGTGACTCTAACTAGCGCTATACTTCGTCATCTCAAATTCATAAGACGAGCAAAGGCAGGGATCCAAGGACTCAGAAAATGTTCTTACTGAACACGGCCTCCTTTATCTTCACCTTTCGAAGTTTTATCTGCGTCTGAAGTAATGAAAGTAGAGTCTCCGAGAATGTTTGATTTTGATTTCGAGCCTGAAGAGAAACCTGGGTCATGGAAAGTGCAAGATGAGCCCTTCACAATTTTATTTTATTTTATTAAAAAAAAGAGAGCAGGTATCTTCACCTTTGAAGTTTAATCTGCGTCTGAAGTAATGAAAGTAGAGTCTCCGAGAATGTTTGATTTTGATTTCGAGCCTGAAGAGAAACCTGGGTCATGGAAAGTGCATGATGAGCTTCACAATTTTGAAGAATAGGCTTGGTAGAGTTTATGCTGCTCCACCAGAAGAGAGGTTGAAAGCATTCTATTACACCTCTCCTACAAAATATGAAGCGCTCGATCAGGTATGTGCGTGTCATTTCTACTTCCAGCCCAAGATCAAATGGCTCTAGCATATAGTATATGAAATCAATGTTGAGAAAGTTTTTAGCTTGTCACCATGGCTCATCACTTTCAGAATCATCCATTTCCTTAAATGTTTTATAAATGAGAACATGAAAAGAAATTTTGTCATCTTAGCTCGTAGAATTTCACAAATACAAGTGATATTACAAGAGATTTGTGAATGAAGTTTTTCTTGTTTGAAAACTATGCTTTATAGGCATCGACTCAAGTACGTAGATAGTTAGGTTTTCTTATACAAATACTGGTGAACAGAATATTTCAATTAAACTGCATGTGCTTGTTGTCTATTTATGTCATAAGATCATCTGCAACCGAGAAATCTAACGAGTCACAAAAATGGTTGGCGGTTCATTTCAGGGAAAAGAGCTTTTCTTCAGGGTGATACAGATCGGTTTCCAAGATAATTACATTGGAAGCTCTGGCTCATCTGCTGAGAAGTGGTAAGAACTATTTTATCTGCACTGGCCCCGCTGCAATGCTGGTCCCTGTCATCGTGAAACCTGGTGAAGATTGGAAGGGATATTTTGTAATTAAAGATTTTGATATCAAATTCAAAATCAACAATACATTAGTTTGTTCATTTTTCTTTCCCTTTCTCGTTTTCTTTTGGTAGCTGCTTTAGTTTGTTCTTGTCAAAATCATATTACCAAACACCTGTTGGTACTTCATAATAATTCCAGCCAAACACCTGCCTAGACATAGGACAGGAGTCTTAGTGTCCTTAAACCCGCGGAAAATGCCCTGAATGGCCAGATGAACTACAACTGCTGGAGCACGAGCACCAATTGCTTTGAGTTTGAGAAATATTTCAACTGGAATGCACATTGGCGAAGCCTGTGCAGAAAATCGGGTTCAGAAAACAGTCTACTCAGTAAATAAAAATATAAGATAAAAGAAATGAACTAAAATCGTTTGTAAAGGATCAGATTGCAGTGATGCTAAAAGCTGAAAGGAAGAATAGGCTGATATGTTCCCGAAACTGTTTTAAGTTTCTCAATTTCCAACAAAGTTCTCTTAAAACTGCCTTGTAAAGTTTTCCTGTCAATTCATTAAGTTTTTTTTTTTTGTCTGCGTTGATGCAGGTTGAAATGTACGCACTGATGCAAAAGATGTGGTTGAAGTAAGATGCATTTTGAGCCTCCATGGAGAAATGTAAGCACTTAAGCTCAGAGCTTATTGTCTCAAACTCGAAATTTTCATCGATCCAAATGAGGGGTTGTTTTATTTATTAGCCATCTTACAGCAAGCACACCAGAAGCAACCTATGCATATGGATTAGAGGGATAAGACTTCTGTAGAGGCCTATGTTCTTATCAAGTTTCGGCATTGTTCCTCCTGGCCTTAGAAAAAGTGGATTTGGTTCTGGCCAACGGTGGGGCAATTTGGGGCTCAGAAGGATTTTTTACTGGCTGGGAGGCGAGAAATCAGAAGAATGATGATAAATGAAAAGACAGTCTACTAGAGAGTGAGGAAATGGAGGGTGAAGAAAACGATAATTATAAGAATTTAACTGAGCAGATGAACAGGATTTACACCAGCTCACGACCCGACTTCACAGTCATCAACCGGTTGCTTTTCTCATCGACTCTCGTTTTCAATAATTCAAGCTCAGTAGTTTACCAAATTCTCAGCACCTTGCAATTTGGTTAATTTTGTTTTTGACTATATCAATATCTACATCTTCCTAGGAGCTGTAGATATAAGAAATGGTTTTTCGTAACCCACATACAGAAATTGTTATTATAAAATTTGAAAAGAAACGAAACGCTGCAAACCATTCATGTTTGTGACGAGAAGGCACAGTTGCTTGCATCACATATCACTTCACTGTCCAGAGGACAATTCTTGTCTCTGCTTCTATAGTTTCTCTCCTTCCTCTTCTGAAAAATAAGCAAAACTGATTTTGCAGGTGAAGTTTAAGGAACAATATTCTGTTCTGTAGTGAACATGTTTAATGATAAAAAAAAGGTTGCAGCAACAGAAATTGTTTCCTAATATTAAGCACATAATCATCCAACTCATAGTTTGAACAATTGACTACCTTACACTACAGAGAAACATAGGATTTTCACAATGACCTAATACAAGGTAATTGGAAGATTTTGATACAAATGTCAGAACTAAGTTGGAACCATATGATGGTCATCATCTTGCAGATAAATGCACTTTAATGAGGCAAAAATTACTAGCAAAGCAATCCAGAACCCAACAGCTAAAATAGATGAAGTCTTCCTCGCATCTTTTTCAGTGCAAAATTTATTAGCATAAGGTTTATTTCCACGAATCACCTCTGGAGATGCTTGCACATCAGTTTTGACTGGAATGTCATCTGTTGATGCTACTGATTCAGAGGCACCTTGGAACTCCTCAACGCCAGTATACGACTTTCCATTCTCATCGACCTCTAAACCCACATCATGCTGAAAGCCATTTCGTTTTAATCTCGGAGTGGGGCTGTAATCAAACTTGCTCGGGCATGGACTTTCAAACCTTCCATTTTGTTTCTCTGAGAAGTCTGAATCCAAATCATTAGGATCCTGAAGAGCACGTACGAGCTTCCTGGGAGTTGTGAAGATGCTAATGTTGTCAACATTTATATGAGATCGTGACCGCTGAAACACAAACAAAATGGTGTCAAATGCAATCTATATTAGCAATCAAAATCCAATATCACAAACATCAAGTAAATTTCTAGCGATTGGCAAATGTTGATATATCTCATGCAACAGCAACAAAAAAAGGAGCACAAGCCTACAGCCAAATGTAAATAAGTAATTTGATCATGTGTGGAACAAGAATCTCAGCAATAAATCTAGCCTCCCTTAGGCCTGTGATCACTGTATTAATTTAGGCAACTTATATCAGCTATGACTTAATGTGCGCTTGACAGCAAGGGAGGAAACATAGCCATTTTACAACAATGAAACCACTAATTAAAGCTAATTCCAAATGGGAAAAGTGGGATAATCCTTCAAACCGGTTCCCAAGCTGTCTGACCTGTATTTTGAAAACATTGGTGGCAGTTTAACATCCTTATCAAATATGTTTTAAATGGAAAATCACCACTGTAGCCAGCCTATTTCTGAATCCGGAGGTTAAAATCCGTTGTCACTATTCAATGCCTATATTTGTGGTTAAGAATAACAAGAAAAATAAACCTCCTAAGCTGCACATTAAGAAAAGGTGTCCAAAATCACCATCAGAGCTCACTGGAGGTCAGTCTTTTTCTAACTAATCGTAGAAGTGACTAATGAAACAAGTCCGTAGACGTGACTAATGAAACAAGTCCCAGCACAATACCTGAGGGCTGGGAGTGGTGCTTCTCGATAGTTTGTTTCTAGGACTTCTAGGCAAGAACCCTGCAAATTCACCCATGTAACTTCCTCCGTTTTCAGTAAGCTCATATAGCCCAGACTGATCAGAGAATGCATCATGGATGGGACTTCCCTGAGACAACTCTGAAAATAAACCATCTTTTAGAGATATGTCCACCCCTCCATTCTCAAAACTCCAGAGTTTTCGGTTCACACTCCCACGGTCACACTCATTAGAAGAAACATTAGTTGTTGAAATAGGTGACTCAGTGAAAGATTCATATTCCATAAAGAAATCAAGAGTCTGTGATTCTGGTGATACAGATGCTGGAGATTGATCACCATAGGCACTGGACAAATTTCTCCTCCCTCTGTGGTCTCTCCTGCCAAAGTTCGATCCACTAACTGAACCAGAACTCTTCTCAAATTTTGTCCCTTTCTCTGTAGCTATTTTCTTTGCAGTTTGCAAAGCTTCAAATGCGGCTCCACTCACAAATGCCATCTGATCGGACTGGCACTTATCCATCTCCTCGATTATCAACTCAAGCTCTGAGAATATGCTCCTAGGATCCAGACACTTCATCAAGAAATTGATCATTTGGATAGCTGATAATCGTTTCTGAGAATTACCCTCCAAGACCCCAGCTTTCAAGATACGCAATCCTGATTGTATCAAAAGTCTTACATATGCTTCAACTATCAAAGCATTATGCTTAGCCAAAGCCATCACCAAGGCCATGTGCGAATTAGTTTGCGTGCACTTCTCCTCCAAAGCGACAGCCACATTCTGACAAACCCGATTCACCATCTCATCCGAAGCAAATCGCCAATTATCTGAGTCCACTAGAGCCTTCAGGCAAAGGGCAGCCCCTGAAGTCAGGCATTCTTGAGAACCTAAGAGAGCTTCTGAAAGAGGCTTACAGAGTGAGTGGATTATATGCCTTTTCTTATCCTCTGGTGTCGTCGGTTCAATGCCATACCTTGCAATTGCTGGTACCACCTTGGAGCATGCTTGTTGAAGAGGAAAATACCCTGCACTTGAAGCTAAAGTCTTGATGATAGTAGTCATGATACTATCAATCTGAGGAACAATATTAACTCCATGGACACGAGCAAGAACTTCATAGAGTGAAATTGTGTATTCGCCAGATAAAGACCCAGTTTCTTTGGTTTCAGAAACTTGAGCAAGAAATTGTGGGATTGCCTTGGAATCCAAGCTTTTCACATACGATTTCAGTGCTTTCATTGCTGATTTACGACTATCAGCATCTTTGTCAAGATTTGCCAATTCTTGCCGCAGTATTGGACTGAGATTTCTTCCCATTGTATACCTGATACCAAACAATCAATTGGAATCGAGATTATCAAAATATATTCTCTACAACTCAGTTACTATGCTGGAAATGATTTCAGTAGTTACAAGGCCTCTTCTTTACTTCCAATTCTATGCCTAAATGCTTGCATCTTTAAGGGTTCTCCATGAGAGCTGTTAACTTTTAATTATCAGATTCATTATATACTCACTAACATCCAAACAAAGAAAAAATATAAATCCACATCAAATGAAAGTTTCATGTCCTCTCAAGTACTAAAGCAAAGAAAGGTCTGCCCAAGACTGAACAAGTAAATTTCATTCTTTCCCGCACCTTCTCAGAGACCAAACAAGAAAAACCAAGACTTTAGATATAAATGACAAACAGGGAAAAAAAGAGAGAGAGCGAAAAAGGGTTCCCATTTATCTACAAAAAATACCACAAATTTATATTAAGAAATCCAAAATCTTTCAGAGAGTAGAATTGAAAAGAAGAACTTAAACTAGCAAACGAACATTTTGAAAGCATAAGAGAGAACCCCACAAAGAGCACAAAACTTACCTCTTTAAGCTTTCTCTCTGTGTTCCTTGGTGCTGCTGCTGCTTCTTGTATATACTGCTCTCCTCACTTCTTACACAAATCAAGAAACAGATTTTCAAAAAAATAAAAAGATGAAATCTTTTGGAAACGAAATGAGAGATTGGTTAATGGTTGTGAGTTTTAGCTGGTGGGTTTCGTTTTTTATAAATATTTTCTAAGCAAATCTAGCTGTCCGATGAGGTTTCCTTCTGTGTTTTTGTCTTCGTTGTGAAAGGAAAGGGGCACGTTAAAATTCAAATCCATCTCTGAAATTCCGCCGCTATCCTTCTTTGAGTGGGCTCCATCCAGTTTCGCTTCGTCATCTTGGACCATTTTGCACTTTTGGGACTGTGAAAGTTTTACCGTTTATTAGGAGGGCGTGTTGAGGTTATTTTTTTATTTATAAAAATTTCTTTTGTGGGTTTTTATTATTTATATTTATTTTAGGAATTTCTTTCTTATTCGGTTTAGGCACAACTATTATAAATAGTGTATTTTATTTTGTATTTCAGAATAAAATATTCAGCAATAAAATTTTAAATTAAAGTTTTGTATGGTGATTCTATAGAAGTTATATGTTTCCTTAGTCATTTTTATTTTTATTTAGTTTAGAAAAATATTTTTTTTACTGTGCTTTTATTCTTTCTATTTAATTTAGGAATTTTTCTTTCTTATTCAGTTAGGTCTAGGATAATTATAAATAGAGTTATTTAGTTTGTATTTTAATGGACTACTTGAAGAGAAATATTTTTAATTATAAATAATTAAAAATATTTAACAATAAAGTTTTGAATTAAAATTTTGTATTGTGATTTTATTTAGCATAATTATGCATTGTTTGTATTTACTATCTTTCTTATATTGGCGTCAATTGATATTCATCACTGCTCAAGATTTTTATTCTTCATAAGTTTTATTAATGCATGCTCACCTCTCCTTCTCCTCCCTTTTACTTTACTTTTAATTATATATATTAAACTAAATTTGACATTTTAGACATGGCACTGTGTTATGTGGATCCAACGTCTAGATTTTTATTATGGTTTATTTGAGATTATAATAAATATTACTTTTTAAAATATTTTTTATTTGAAAATAATTTGAAGCTAAAAAAATTCAAAATTTTTCAAAAACACGGTTGAACTGGAATGCCAAACTAATCAAACACTAATTGCTCAATCAATCCTAAAAATCTATTTTTTTTCTTAAAATTAATTTTTTAGATTTTTAAATTGTTTTAATATACTGATGTAAAAAATAAAATTTTTTAAAAAATAATAAAAATTTTTAAAAAATAATAAAATTTTATTTTAATATATTTTCAAGTAAAAAATATTTTAGAAATAACCAACGCTAATTGTTTAATCCGTCGTAAATAACCATTTAATGTACTTTAATTGATTCCTAGAGATTTGTGAAGTTTGAAGTTCAAGAATTTCGAAACTTTATGTTTTTTATAGGAGGCATTAACCATGAAAGATTGAGTGAAATTAATTCTGTTTTTTAAAGAAAATGTTCTAACAATTAAAACCATGGATATATATATACTATAATTAAAGAGAGATTTTTAATTTGTAAATGGCACAAGACCCATCTCAACCTTCACTTGAAAAATCAACTACCTTTAGAGGAGTACGAGGGTGGTTAGATATCTATGATTATCCAAAGCATTCGATTAGAATAAAAATAAAACATATCCAATCATCTCAAAGGCTATTGACACGTGTATCTATAAAAAAAACATTAAAAAAATTCTTGATAACAAAAAGTTGCATGATTATCCTTATTGCTGTTTATTTTTATATTTTAAAAATATTTATTTAAAATTAATATTGTTATGTTTATTTAAAATTAATATTGTTTTAGTATTTTTAGATCATTTTAATGTGCTAATATAAAAAATAATTTTTTAAAAATAAAACAATATTATTTTGATGCATTTTTTAGTGGAAAACATTTTAAAAACAATCGCTACTATACTTTTAAACACGTTTGAACGTGATAGTAATTGCTTTATAAAATATTATTTTTATTTGGAAACATATTAAAATATTTTTTTATTTTATTCTTAATATCAGCACATCAAAACGATTCAAAAATACTAAAATAATTAATTTGAAGGTAAAAACAAAATTTTTTAAAAGCGCGCTTGAACTCCAATGCAAAACAAAGTTTATTTGACATTGTGATAACGACTGCTTTTAAGGTATTTTTCATTCAGAAATATATTAAAATAATATATTTTTTATTTTTTAAAATTTATTTTTAATATAATAATAATAATAATAAAAAAAAATTTTAAAATGTACTTCCCATCACGTAGACAAACCTCACCGTAGTAGGAAACAGAATTACAAAAAGATCATGTTGATTGTGAAATGACAGTCAAGGTTAAAAAACTCATGTTGGTTAAAAAGATTTGGGAAGTGAGAGTGGGACAGCGCACTGCATGTCTTGACGAGGGTACCTTCGTCATTCAGCTCAGAATTCCAATTTTCAAGCTCGCGCTTACTTTTGGGCACCCAAAATCTTAAATGTTTCCCGCTATTTCATTCGTTCGTCTCAAATTGAATCTTGCTGTCCAGAAGAGTACAAAAAGGAGAGTCAAACCTAGTGAAATTGCCACAATGCCCCTCTCAGTTGGGCCTTCCCTTTAGCCTGGCAAAACCACGCACGAGTCTTGTCTTCTGGCCTTACGTGTTAATAGTCCTTTAAAGTTTTAAAAAAAATTTTAAAAAAAATTATTGTTTTTTAATATTTTTATTTTAATTTATTTTTTTAATATTTTTAAATCGTTTTTAGTATTTATATCCCTAATAAGATTTTTGGTCAGATATCCGTCCATACACAGTAATTAGTTTCCACGACAGATTGTGCCGGAGAAAGTGACCGGTGGTCCAAGTTTCTTCGGATGCTAGAGACAGATAACAGGTACGTAGAGCAAGATAACGACGGATACAAAAGAATCCCTGCCCCATGACTCGCACTGGTAAAGCTGTAAATTGTGATGCAAGACAAGAAGAATAAAAGTATAAACTTTATCTTCAAATTTTCATACCACCATTTGCCTATCCAAATTCCCCCCACGAAAAAAATTCAATTTCCCACCAGAAGATGCCATTGCTCTTGCCTTCTGCTAAAGCACAGGGGATTTCGGGCATTTGTTTATTAATTCTGGTTTTACTGGTTAAACTATTCTTGGATTAGCTGTGTACCAAGATCCAACTTTTCCCTTGTTGAAATAACTTCGGTTATGGATGCAAGAATTCATAGTAATATATGAATAATGAATTTTACTGTGGGGATATGTAAACATCTGTTTCCCTTGCTGTTCCTGGAAAGAAGGGAGGGCAAGGTGGGGAGGAAGAGGGAGAGGGAGAGGGAGAGGGGAGGATAACATAAGAACTTCAGAGAATCCAATGTTGGAACAAAACCTGGCTCTATTTGACCACATTGCAGTTGTAATGTTTTGTTGCAAACAAAAATTGATGGTACAATAAAGAAACTGTAATTATGAATACATTCTACCATTGAAATTGGGGTAGATTCCTGCAGGTTGGACAGTACCACTTTCCCTTGAATCTTGTCTCCGGTGTCAACCCAACACATGAATAATGGAACCATTCACCTCCTTGGCACTGTAAACAGACAAACAAGTGGGTGAGTATTTAGCAAAAGTATTCTCACACATACGAAACAGTTACAACTATTAAAATTGTTCTGCTGCAATAAAAATGATGAAAGATCAAAGATATTATGATTTCTGGGTTATAAATTATCATTATTTTTGCCATATCAATTTATAATGTGAACTCCATAAATATTGTCTTGAAATCTTATCAAAATGTTCACAAAAACTTTAACTTGTTAGGACTTAAACTCATGTTGAGTGCAAGATATGAAACTCTAGACAAGGAACCATAGCAATGAACTTCAATCAAGAAGACAAGCACCAACATACAGAGAGCAAAGGTGAAAGTACTTACATTCTCATTATCACAAGCAATCATATCTCCAAAGGACACCTAAATGACCACAAACATTACAGAAGTTTAGTGATGTACAAGAATTTTTATTGTGTATCTAAAGAAACCGTAAAGCAACTCTGCTGAAGAAAGAGTTGAATTTGAAACTGAAATAACATTAAACAAAAAGTCAAACCTGATGGCAGACACAGTAGGTAGGTTCATTGGGATCAATGGGTTGCTCAACTTCAACAGGAACAGGGAAATCCTTT
>Ga0307508_10006877_pt1 | contig 10637 bp, 9 predicted proteins | sample 9_EM_MG_FD_203089 | JGI IMG/M metagenome (GOLD analysis project Ga0307508, IMG submission 203089) | Populus trichocarpa ectomycorrhiza microbial communities from riparian zone in the Pacific Northwest, United States - 9_EM | ecosystem: Host-associated > Plants > Roots > Unclassified | place...
CACGATATGGCTCTTGCCCCAGCCCCAGCGCAGCCCGGCCTCGTACTGGGTGGAGCGGGTAGTGGGGAGCTGTTCGTTGCGGTTGGCGGCGTTTTCGGGCGCGGCGCCGCTGTCTTCCAACCCCTTTTGCGTGCCGCCGAACAGCTCAAGGCGCGTGGTCAGGTTGAACGCAAACGAGGCGTTGTAGAGCCACGGATCGTCCCGACTGGTGCTGATCCGGCCAGTCGCGGCGTTGAGGAACGAGGCGCGATAGCGGGCGCGCTGGAGGCCGAGGTTGACCATGCCCAGTCCACCCAGCCGGCCCTGATAACCGAGCATGATGGCGGACTGATCGACCCGGCCCTGGTTGAGCGGGCCATAGGCAAAGGCGGGCTCGCTCTCGGGGTCGAAGCCGTCGATATCGATTGTGCCGAAGTTGCGAAAATCGGACCCACCGGATTCGGTGTAGCGCTTGCGGGCGCGGTAACCCGCGAGCAGGCGGCTTTGCCAGCCCGCTTCATCGCCCAGTTTCCATGCCAGCTGGGCCTCGCCGCTCCAGCTGTAGAGGTGCTGTTTCGGATCGGAAATCAGACGATGCGTGACGATCCGCCCAGGCCCGGTGAATGAAAATACCTCGGTGTAGTTGTGCAGCCGCACCGTGCTTGAGCGAAATATCCCGGCGCGCAGTGTCAGCCGCGACGATAACGCCGCCTTGGTGACGACGCCGACATTGAAGTTCTCGCTGTGCCCCCTCGCCCAGCTCTGACCAAGATAATGGCCAAGTTCGGGAAGTGCCGGAACAAGTGCGCCGGTAGTGGTGAAGATCGGCCGCCCGCTGATGTCGTAAAAGCTTGACCAGGCAATAAAAGGACTGACTTCGAGACTTGGCAAGCGGATCACCGGCTTCATGGAAGCCGCCAGGCTTGGGAATACTCCGCCGTCGCCAGTGACTGTGACAGCTCTGCCAATGCCAGTTGCAAGGCCCAGGCGGCCTTTGATGATGGGGATCTGGAAATCGAGTTCTTCGAGTTCACCCGAATACTGCAGCTTGGTGAACGACAGACTGGTCACTAACTTGTCTCCAGCACTGCGGAGGCGGTTGTCGACGATCCCGGTCGGCGCGCCAAACGGATAGTCGTTAGCGGCAATCCCGACGCGAATGCCGTAAAGGGATCGCAGTCGGCCCGAAACCGGCGAAACAAGATCGAAATAGACCCCGTCAAGACGCGCGTTTCCAGCCTTGATCGGCGACAGGCCGCGGGTGTCGTTTTCGTTGTAGATCCCGGTCGATTCGGTGCCGACCTGTGTGCCAAAAGCATCGTCGGCGCTGGCCACGGCATTTTCGCCGGCGCGCTGGGCAAGTGCAGACTGCGGCAGCGCCAGCGCCAGCGCCAGCGCGGCCAACGCCGTTCCGGCCAGCAGTCCACGATTGCAATGCGCCATGACAGTCCCCTTGCGGCGCGTAGAGCAAGCGCCTGCCAACAACGCAACGGTGATTTCTGATTGCGACGCATTGTTCGCCATGACGAAATGCTTTCCATGGCGTGCCTGCATCGCGATTACGCGAGAGAGCAATTCAAGAGGACAAGGCCATGGTCACCGAAATCGCCAACATCACGGTTGCCGAAGGCAACGAGCAAGCTTTCGAAACGGCGATGCGCGAAGGCGGGCTGGCCGCACTTATGGCCTGCCCCGGCGTGCAGTCGGTCCGCTTCGGACGCGGCGTGGAACAGCCGACCAAGTTCGCCTTCGTTGTCGAGTGGGACTCGGTTGAAGCCCACGCCGCCGCCAAGGACACCGACAGCTTCCACAAATTCCGTGCCGCGATCGGTCCTTACGGAATCGGCGGCACGATGGAACATTTCGCGCTGGCCTGACCACAAATTCCGCCAGCCCCTCGCCAAGCCCGCAGTGAGCGCCTAAGGCTCCGCACCGATGGCAGCCACCCCGACAAGCACCCCGGAATTGCGCATCGCGCTGTTCAGCGGCAACTACAATTACGTGCGCGATGGCGCCAACCAGGCGCTCAACCGGCTGGTCGAATACCTGCTGCGGCAGGGCGCTCAGGTTCGGATCTATGCGCCAACGGTGGCGCAGCCGGCCTTTCCGCCGACCGGCGATCTGGTCTCGGTTCCGTCAGTTGCGATTCCAAATCGCAAGGAATACCGGATGTCGCTGGGCCTCTCGCCCGCCGTCCGCCGCGACCTCAAGGCTTTCGCTCCGAACGTGGTTCATGTCTCAGCCCCCGATCCCAGCGGCCACCGGGCGGTGAGCTGGGCGCGAAATCGCGGGATCCCGGTGCTGGCATCGGTCCACACCCGGTTCGAAACCTATTTCCGTTATTACAATATGGCGTGGATCGAGCCGCTGATCGAGGCGATCATGCGCCGGTTCTACCGCCGCTGCGATGCGCTGGTGGTTCCATCGGAAAGCTTCGCCCAAGTGCTGCGCGAACAGCGCATGAACTACGATATCGACATCTGGTCGCGCGGGGTGGATCGCCCGATCTTCAATCCCGCGCGGCGCAGCCTCGAATGGCGGCGCTCGCTGGGGATCGCGGATGACGTGTTCGTCGTCGGGTTCCTCAGCCGGCTGGTGATGGAAAAGGGGCTCGACGTGATTGCCGACACCCTCGACGAACTCAAACGGCGCGACGTGCCGTTCAAGGCGCTCATTGTCGGCGAGGGCCCCGCTCGCGGCTGGTTCGAAACCCGCCTGCCCGAAGCGCATTTCACCGGTCATCAGACCGGCGAAGACCTTGGCCGCGCGGTTGCTTCAATGGACGTGATGTTCTTCCCTTCCGAAACCGAGGCCTTTGGCAATGTTACGCTTGAGGCGATGGCCTGCGGCGTGCCGGTTGTTGCCGCACAGGCCACCGGCAGCGCCAGTCTGGTGCTCGACAATATCTCAGGCAAGCTGATCCCGCCCGGTGCGATCCGCCAGTTTGCCGATGCCTTGCAGGCTTATGCCGAAGACCACGAACTGTGCGCTCGCCACGGTGCGGCAGGCGATCGTCATGCCGCAGATTTCGGCTGGGACCGGATCAACCAGACCGTGGCGGACACCTATCTAAGGTTGATCCGTCAGCACGCCAGTGCACGGCGCTGACGGATCAGGAATCGGTCAGGACAGCCAGCCCCGCGCAACGGCGCGCTTGGCGTACCACCAGAAGAACACGATCAAGGCGACGATCACCAGCGGGATCACCTTGTTGGCGGTGGTGTCGAGCGCTGCAGGAATATTCGAAGCGCCGAACTGATAACCAAAGCTGCCCAGCGCGCCAATCAGCGAAACCAGGAAAGCCGTCGGGGCAAAGCGTGAGCGGATCAGCAACAGCAGCGAGCCGATCACCGAAAACCACACACCCACCGGCCATAGGATCTGAGCCCACAGCGGGAAGGAATCGATCCAGGCCAAAAGTGTTCGCGGGTCACCAGCCATCTTGAGGTAATCGAAGTTCCGCATCCGGGTCATCAGGTAGTCGTAAGCCCCGAACGCATTCCACAGGATGCTCGCGATCGCGACTATCCAGTAAGTAACGGGCACGCGCGGCTCAGTCGCGGTAGTGTCGGACATGACAGTACTCCCCTCTGCTAATGAGGCGGAAGCTATGCCAATCTGGTCGCAACTGCAATCAATCAGCGACTTGCCAGTCAAATTGCAGCGGCGCCTCGCGAAACGCAAAGCGAGCGAGGTGCCTCTCGACGGCGCCTTTGAGGCCCGCGAGCTGGGCCGGTTCGCTCGCCTCGATCCGGCAATCGAGCCCTTGTGGATCGGCGGCAAATGTGACTTGGGCGTCACCCTTCCACTGGGCGCCGCGCGCGTCGCGAGGGAGCACGATGCTCCCCCGCGCCGCGTCGAACTCCACCGTCAGCTTGTGCGCTCAGTGCTTGCACAGCTGCTGCAGGTACTTTGGCCGTGCGCGGTGGCGACACGGCCTGCAGCGACCGCCCCGCTCAAAGCCGTTCGATCCTGCGCGCCGCGTCGTCGAGAATATCGGCGACCTGGTGTGCAGTATCGCGATCGAATCCGCCACTCGCTGCCCGGCCGCGCAATGCGGCCATCAGGTTGGCGATGGCGCGGCCCACTAAAGGCGAGGCTTGCGGTTCGTTCTCACCCAGCCCCTTGAGCCGGGCGGCAATCCGGGCGGCTTCCTCGGCACGTTCAGCCAGTTCGGCACGGCCAGCGTCGGTTGCGGCAAACGCCTTGCGGCTGGTCCCATCGGCCTGTTCCTCGGCCATGCCCTCGTCGGCCAACAGGCTGAGCGTTGGGTAAACGACACCCGGGCTCGGCGCGTAATTGCCACCGGTCAGCTCCTCGATCGACTTGATCAGTTCGTAGCCGTGGCGCGGCTGCTCGGCGATTAGCGAGAGCAGCACCAGCCGCAGTTCGCCACTGCCGAAAAAGCGGCCGCGTCCGCGCGGCCCGCGATGATGCCCGCCCCAGTCCTCGCCGCCGCCCCAGGGGCCACTGCCGAACCGGCTGCGACCTCCCATTGCCATGGCGAACAATGCTTTACGGCCTTCGCGGCCCTCACGACCGCCTCCACATCCATGTGGTCTCATGTTCTAAATTCCATTCACGACAGCTCTCAGATATATCTTATAACCATCGTTGCAAGCCCCCTCGTGCAATTTTTTCGCAAGTCCTTATCGTACCTCACCAATGACCGACCTGTTCCAGGATGAAGTGCCCGCCCCGCCTGCGGACCTGCCACGCGCCGATGCGCCGCTGGCCGACCGACTGCGCCCGGGCGTGCTGGGCGAAATAATCGGTCAGGAGCACCTGACCGGACCCGAAGGCGCCATTGGACGGATGGTTGCAGCGGGTCGGCTATCCAGCATGATCCTGTGGGGACCGCCCGGCACCGGCAAGACCAGCATCGCACGCCTGCTCGCCGAAGCGGTAGGCATGCGCTTTGTCGCGATCAGCGCGGTGTTTTCTGGTGTCGCCGATTTGAAGAAAGCTTTTGCCGAAGCCGATCTCGCCGCACGCGCCGGGCAGCGCACCTTGTTATTCGTGGACGAGATCCACCGCTTCAACCGGGCCCAGCAGGATGGCTTCCTGCCGTTCGTCGAGCGCGGCACCGTCACCCTGGTCGGCGCAACCACCGAAAACCCCAGCTTTGCCCTCAACGCCGCGCTGCTCAGCCGCGCACAGGTTTTGATCCTGCACCGGCTCGATGCAGCTGCGCTCGATACGCTGCTGGCCCGCGCCGAAGAACTCGAAGGCCCCCTGCCCCTGACTGCCGATGCACGCGAGGCGCTGGTCGCCTCGGCCGATGGCGACGGGCGGTTCCTGCTTAACCAGGCCGAGACGCTTTACTCCGCACAAATCCCCGCTCCGCTCGATCCGGCGGCGCTGGGCAAGTTCCTTCAGCGGCGAGTGGCGGTTTACGACAAGGACCGCGACGGGCACTACAACCTGATCAGCGCGCTGCACAAAAGCCTGCGCGGATCGGACCCGCAGGCCGCGTTGTACTATATGGCGCGAATGCTGACCGCGGGTGAGGAGCCGCTTTACGTCCTGCGACGGCTGGTCCGGTTTGCCAGTGAAGACGTGGGGCTGGCCGATCCGCAAGCGTTGATCCAGTGCCTGGCCGCCAAAGATGCCTATGAATTCCTCGGCTCGCCCGAAGGCGAACTGGCGATCGTCCAAGCCTGCCTGTACCTCGCCACCGCGCCCAAATCGAACGCGGCATACGTCGCGCAAAAAGAAGCCTTCCGTTCGGCGCGCGAGACCGGGTCGCTCTCGCCGCCGGCCTCCATCCTCAATGCGCCGACCAAGCTGATGAAGGACATCGGCTACGGCAAGGACTATGCCTACGATCACGATGCCGAGGACGGTTTTTCCGGCGCCGATTACTGGCCCGACGGGATGCAGCCGCAAACCTATTACCGCCCGGCCGAACGCGGGTTCGAGCGCGAAGTCGTTAAGCGAATGGAATGGTGGGACAAGAAGCGTAAAGAGCTTCGTGATGCGGATTGAGACCGTCACGTTTGCGCTCGGTGCGCTGCTGTTCATCCTGCCCGGCACTGCCCTGGCGCAAGTGAAGCCCGCCGCACCAGATTTGGCGAAATGCGGGAAGTACCGGCTCGAGGAAGGCGACCCCGAACTGCAGCGGACCAAGCCACTGCCGGTCCCGGCGGCGCTACGCCCGGCGATGGCAGCGAACCGCGATTTCGTCGCGGTGACCACGCTGTCCGGATCGACTTTTTGCATGATTTCGCGCGAATGGGAGAGCATCTCGCCCCCAACGCTAAGCGCCGACAAGCGCTTCCTGGGGTTCACGTGGTACGGCTACGAGGCGGGTGGCTACATACTCGTTGACCGCGTCGGCAAGGGCGCGCAGATCGACACCGGGGCGCGCCCGGTGCCTTCCCCTTCGGGCAATCGTCTGGCTTCGATCGAATGGTCGGAATCGGGTTTCGGGTCGCTAAACGGCATCCTCGTACTCGGCGTCGAACCAACCCGGCTGCGCGAACTCGCCCGGCTCAGCGATGGACTCAAGATGCATGACGACTGGCGGATCGACCGCTGGGTCGGAGATGCGTGCTTCGAAGTCTCCGCAGAACGCTGGACGGAAGATCGCTCCGCAGCAAAGCCGCAACGCGAGCGTCATGCGGTGCGCGCCGGTCCCAAAGGTTGGACCTTCGGCGCTGCCGGATCGGCCTGCCCCAAAGCGTGACCACACACTTTCGGCATTTCGCCGCAATCGACTGGTCAGGCGCCCGGGGGGAGCGACACAAGGGCATCGCGTTAGCGCTATGCGAGGCGGGCAATTCGGAGCCTCGGCTGGTGCGCGAAGGCCATCGCTGGTCGCGCGGCGAGATACTGCATTGGCTGCTTGAAGACCTGCCCCGCGATGCGCTGGTCGGCTTTGACATGAGCATGTCGTTCGCGTTCGCCGACTGCGGCGCCTATTTTCCCGGCTGGGAGCGCAGCCCGGCAAATGCGCGCGGTCTGTGGGCGCTGGTCGAGGAACTGACTGCCGCGGAGCAGCACCTCGCCGCGACGACATTTGCCGACGATCCGGGTGCCTCGCCTCATTTCCGTCGGCATGGCGGGCGCGAAGGTGCAGCATTCGGGGCTGAAGGCACAGCGGGCGGGCGCGGGCGACTTCGCCAGACCGAACACGCTCAGGCGCGCGCCGCGTGCCGACCTTACAGCAACTTCAACCTCGTCGGAGCCGCACAGGTCGGCAAGGGCAGCATGGCCGGGATGCGGCTGCTGCACCGCTTGTCGGGTCAAATCGCGATCTGGCCGTTCGATCCCTTGCCGGAAAGCGGATCGGTGCTGGTCGAGATCTACACGACGATGGCCGCCATCGCCGGTGGGCGCATTGCCGCACGATCGAAGATACGCAGCACGGCAGAACTCAATATCGCGCTCGGCGTTCTTGGCAGCCGTCCGGTCGCCGAAACCGGACCGATCGACGATCACAGCAGCGACGCTCTCCTGTCGGCGGCATGGCTTCGCACCGTCGCGCACGATCCCGAGCTATGGAATCCACCAGGCCTTGCCGAAGTCGCGCAAACCGAAGGCTGGACCTTCGGCGCACTCTAGGGCAATGGGCGGCTGCACGCGGAAGGCCGGCTTAGCTCAGTTGGTAGAGCACCTGATTTGTAATCAGGGGGTCAGGGGTTCGAACCCTCTAGCCGGCACCATATTTTTCAAAGACTTAGCGGTGATCATGACCGCTTCTGGGGCCCTGTCGAGCGCCACGTAATCGCCACGTAATCAAGACTATTCGCAGGACGGCGCGTCGCCTCGCAGTTTCAGCGGGTAACAGTTCGTCCTAACATGTCATTGTCGGAATTGTGTGTTTGCCTCCTTCGATCGCTCTCGCTGCGATTCCGGCACGCACGGGCATCGAGGGACTATGGCCTGGCCGCGAACGTCCGCTTTGTCGCTAGCCGCAGGTCGCCATGTCCGAGGGGATGAGCTTCGCCTGCCGACTGCCGCGCCCACAATCTTGAGCGAGGGCGCGCCTACATTCGGCGAATCAACCGATCAAAGCCAGGGCGCTGGCCGCAACCGGCGACAGTCCTTCGGCTCCCTGGCTGATGAGTTGCCGCTTCATCCTGGGATCCCAGTACAGCCGGATATGCTCGGCAGTCGCGGCCGCAGGGTCTGTTTCCTGGGCCAGATTGGCCGCAATCTGGTTGGCCATATAGCGAAGGCGCTCAATATCCATCGGCAATACCCATCAGACTGCGTCCATCACTGGGCCGCCTCGGCCTCGATCCGGCGCGATCTCGCGGTCAGTTCCGTGTAATCTTCCTGCCAGTCGCTCGGGCCGTTCGAGGGCATGACCTGCACCGCCGTCACCTTGTATTCGGGGCAGTTGGTGGCCCAGTCCGAATATTCGGTGGTGACGACATTGGCCTGCGTGGCAGGGTGGTGGAAGGTGGTGTAGACCACGCCCGGTGCCACGCGTTCGGTGACTTGCGCTCGCAGCGTCGTCTCGCCGGTGCGGCTGGCGAGACGAACCCAGTCTCCGTCCTTGAGCCCGCGATTTTCGGCATCGGTGGGGTGTATTTCGAGCAGGTCCTCGGAGTGCCACACGGTGTTGTCGGTCCGGCGGGTCTGCGCACCGACGTTGTAGTGGCTGAGGATGCGCCCGGTGGTGAGCAGCAGCGGAAAGCGCGGGCCAGTTTTTTCGTCAGTGGGGACATAATCGGTCACCACGAACTTGCCCTTGCCATCGGGGCCACGCGCAAAGCCATCGACATGCATGATCGGCGAGCCATCGGGATGCGCCTCGTTGACCGGCCATTGCAGCGATCCGGCTTCTTCGAGCCGCGCAAAACTGACACCGGCGAAGCTGGGGGTCAGCCGCGCGACCTCGTCCATGATTTGGCTGGCGTGGGTGTAGTTCCACTCCAGCCCCATCGCGTTGGCGAGGGCTTGGGTGACTTCCCAGTCCTCAAATCCATTCGCCGGTTCCATCACCTTGCGCACCATCTGGATGCGGCGCTCGGCGTTGGTGAAGGTCCCGGTCTTTTCGAGGAAGGTGGAGCCCGGCAGGAAGACGTGGGCGTAGTTGGCGGTCTCGTTGAGAAACAAGTCGTGCACAATCACGCAGTCCATCGCCGCGAGGCCCGCCGCGACGTGATGGGTGTTGGGATCGGACTGGAGGATATCCTCGCCCTGCACATAAAGCGCGCGGAAGCTGCCATCGAGCGCGGCGTCGAGCATGTTGGGAATGCGCAGGCCGGGTTCGGGATCGAGGGCGACGCCCCAGTCGGCTTCGAACAGGGCGCGGGTGGCAGCGTCCGAGATGTGGCGATAGCCCGAGAGTTCGTGCGGGAAGCTGCCCATGTCGCAGGCGCCCTGGACGTTGTTCTGACCGCGCAGCGGGTTCACCCCAACGCCGGGCCGGCCGATGTTGCCGGTCGCCATGGCGAGGTTGGCGATGGCCATGACGGTGGACGAACCCTGGCTGTGCTCGGTGACGCCGAGACCATAATAGATCGCGGAGTTGCCGCCAGTCGCGAACAGCCGGGCGGCTGCGCGCAGATCGGCGGCGGGGACGCGGGTGACGGCCTCCAGCACTTCGGGGCTATGGCGCTCATCCGAAACGAACCGCGCCCAATCCGAATACTCATCCCAGTCACACCGCGCGCGGATAAAGGCCTCGTCGGCCAGCCCTTCGGTGACCACAGTGTGCGCCATGGCGGTCAGCACCGCCACGTTGGTGCCGGGTTGTAGCGGCAGATGATACGCCGCCTCGACATGCGGACTGCGCACCAGATCGATCCGGCGCGGGTCGATCACGATCAGCTTGGCGCCTTGACGCAACCGGCGCTTCATGCGGCTGGCGAATACCGGGTGAGCATCGGTGGGATTGGCGCCGATCACCAGAATAACGTCGCTGTGCTCGACCGAGTCGAAGTCCTGCGTGCCCGCGCTGGTACCAAAGGTGGTCTTGAGCCCGTAGCCGGTCGGCGAATGGCACACCCGCGCGCAAGTATCGACATTATTGGTGCCAAACCCAGCGCGAACCAGCTTCTGGACGAGGAATGTCTCCTCATTGGTGCAGCGGCTCGAGGTGATCCCGCCGAGCGCCCGCGCGCCATGCTCGGCCTTGATCGATTCCAGACGCGCGGCAGCGAAGCCCAGCGCCTCGTCCCAGCTGACTTCGCGCCAGGGCTGATCAATGCTCTCGCGGATCATCGGGCTGGTGATGCGGTCCTTGTGGTTTGCATAGCCCCAGGCAAAGCGCCCCTTGACGCAGGAGTGGCCGCGATTGGCCTTGCCGTCCTTCCATGGCACCATCCGCACCAGCTGCTCGCCGCGCATCTCAGCGCGAAAGGTGCAGCCGACCCCGCAATAGGCGCAGGTGGTGATGACCGATCGTTCGGGTTTGCCGATCTCCTTCACCGCCTTTTCCTGAAGCGTCGCGGTCGGGCAGGCCTGGACGCAGGCGCCGCAGGAGACGCATTCGCTGGAGAGGAAGTCGTCCCCCGCCTGCCCCGCGCTGACCTTGGAGGCGAAACCGCGACCGTCCATCGTCAGAGCGAAAGTTCCCTGCACCTCGTCGCAGGCGCGAATGCAGCGCGAACAGGCGATGCATTTGCTGAGGTCGAAATCGAAATAGGGGTTCGAGCTGTCGGTGGCGAGGCCAAGGTGGCTCGCGCCTTCGTAGCCAAAGC
>Ga0307508_10006878_pt1 | contig 10634 bp, 14 predicted proteins | sample 9_EM_MG_FD_203089 | JGI IMG/M metagenome (GOLD analysis project Ga0307508, IMG submission 203089) | Populus trichocarpa ectomycorrhiza microbial communities from riparian zone in the Pacific Northwest, United States - 9_EM | ecosystem: Host-associated > Plants > Roots > Unclassified | place...
CTCGGCATCGGCATTCTTCACAAGTTCTCTTCCTTTCTGCTCACATCAAGTTAATTGCCTATTGAGACTTCTGTACAATACATAGTGCTAGCAATCGCAATATGTAGTCCTAGCAGTAAAAGAGCAAAACTATTTGGATGGACTGGCTTCAAACTGCAATTTGACTGCAATTGTGACATTATATTGTTGTTGACTGTCATATCCATTGATATGTTTCTATATAATAAAGGTATTAATCTCCATATTCTACTACATTATTCTGAATAGTAGTAAAGTGACAATGAGGGCAAGAACTTGATGGAATTTGTGAGGCTGCCGATGCCAAGCCGATGCCGAGGTTGATGTTTATTCCAGATGCCCGAGATGCCCGAGGCGAGATGCAAATTCAATTTGTTTGTAATAAATTGTATGACCTCCATCAGAATACTCAACCAAACAAATCTCAGAGCCTGCGTGGGAAGACTTTTAATTCAGTTGTCCAGATCTAGGGACCTGATCAGATGGAGTTCGGAATTAAAAATGCTTGCTTAGTCTTGACTGTCGAACAATTGTGTCCTACGGTCGGTTTATTCTGAGAAGGTCATCGAGTCTAAAATTTCTCCTTCTGCTGTGCGACGGCTGTCTGTCGGGCCTTTGGATTCACGGGTTCAAGTCATGGTCTCTCCAGGTAGTCCGAGTTGTCGTCGCAGTCCTAAAAAGTAGGCATTCGTGATGAGATAGTTAATATGTCGCATGGTGGCTACAGGTAGCAGACTCTGCCGCTCCCGGAGCGGCCCTACCGGCGTTATTCCTGCTACCTTTAGGTTTAAGCCTTGGCGCCTTCTCGCAGAAGATCAATGTCTCGGGGGCGGACCGGTTTTTAATTCAGCTGTGCAGATCTCCTAGATCTCCTGATCAGATGGTGACAGATTAAAAATGCTTCCTCAGTCCTGAGGCTACCGGCGTTATTTTTTTCAGAATGGATCCTATGCTTGTATTTTGGAATCAGATATGTTTCTGGGCACTTACATGAATGGGCATCTTTGTCACTGGGATCTTTATTTCTAGTACCATATTGTACCGCACATGTGGAAGGTGGATTCAATGTGCTCTGCAAGGAAAGCAACGCAAGTTACGCAACCTCTGCGGATATTTCGCTAGGCAGACTCCTTCTCTCAATATGTTTTTCAACTACCATAGCTACTGAGATTCGAAGCGAGCCTTCCGACCCCGCTTGCGAGCGGACACTCTTCCTCAATTGCAAGTTCCGAATTGAGAACCACCTGTATTGTCTGGCATTATCGATATCACCCGCATTCCTCCTCCCGAACCATTTTTGAGATCAATCTGAGATCTGTGCCTCCTCCTATTCCCGCCGTTTCAAGTAGGCTGTCTTTATAAAAGCGTCGTAAAAGTGCAAGCCTTACTTTCATTCACCAAACCCTCCTCGAGTCTATTAGTGGCGATGAAAGTACTCTCTTTATTAGCCTTCACCTTGGTTTTTTGGGCTGGCTTCGATCAGGCGGCCGCTGGCGTACTGTATTGCAATGGTACTTGTGCAGCTTGCTGGAAAATCGGTTCAACTACCGGTGAAGATATCAAATTCTACTGCGGTCCTGAGGGTTGCAGATGTCCAAGTGGCTACGATCGTATGCACTGTGCCACAGACAGACGTTGCGAGTGAGTTCCTTTGATTTGTGCAGAGTCCATGTCTTCTGGCACATTGGACAAACTATGACTAACAAAACGTTCTCAAAAAGGTGTCCCGTAGGTGATTGTGGTAAATTTGGTCCCTGTGCATGTGGAGTCGGGACGAAAGAGGGAAAAGGTGGCACTTGGAAATACTGCAAACCAATACTTTCTTCTGGGACGTGCCCAAGTTGATACCGAAGGTATGTTATTCATACAGGAATGTATTCGTATTTTGATTCCGTATCAGCCTTTCAAGTTCATTTGCCGTCACCAAGTGGTTGCCAATGGTCAGCATATTTCCATCAGCACTTATATAGTTGGTGGTAGGATCGGCAAGCATATATCACCGATCTTCAGTGTTTTCTTATTACTAAAGTGATGTCGAAATCAAGACCAGTATTGAACAATAGAACTATCGAAATTCCGTATCCGTACTCTACAGTGATAAGAATCTAGTATCTTAAAGGTCAGAGATGGACTCCTTGGTATCCTTCAAGTTCTCGTCGGTGGTGGGGCGGCCACGACCTCGAAGGCGAGTCAGCAGTAGGGGATCTATATTAAGGAAGGTGAGATGTTTGAATGAATGTCTTAGAGACTTACGTAGTACTTCCAGCTGATTTTCTGAAGGGCGATGGGATTGACGTAGTGGTTGAAGATGATCGCGATGGAGATGAAAAGCAGAAGACGGGGTAACCTTGGCGTGGATGGGGTAGGGGAGAATCTCAAGAGTGTATGACACAATCAAGGAATGTGTGTGGCGTAGAACAAGAAGATAGATGCAATCACGGCATGAGCAGCGGACTCAGTGATGGCGTAACGAGCAGAGTACACGGTTTGTGGGACAAAGAAGAGCAACATCCGGGTTGCTTTTGACGCGTAGGAGAATCCAGACCCAGACCCAATACCAGCTGCGAAATTCTGCCACTTTCCAGCGTTTGTGGCTTGTCTATAGACGTTGTGAACCCTTGCGAAGAAGAGATTGTATCCCATAAAAAGGATACGTTTTCTCCCCGTCCTTCCGGTGTTGATGAACTGAAATCTAGAGCCAAGACGCAGGAAATGTTACGAGTCCCCTTTCGGGGATACTTTTGTCAGATCAAAAGTGCTTCCCAATATAGCAGTGGCTGTGCTCACAGCCACCCTGAGAGTCATTCTGACAACGGGGACAGCAACCGAGCCAGTGATGAGCAGTGATGGCAGGAACAGCATCGGTTAACAGCAGGGACGACGGTGACGAAGGCAAAAGACTATGCGAGGACGGGCGTACCAGGTACGCCTGCAATTTTCATTTTCATTTTCTACTGACTACATATGAAACAGCTCCAGGCTTCCATCCCCTTGTCCTCTCCGTCCCTCGTCATCCATGGAGGTTCCACGCGACCCATGGCCATGCCGGCACGGCCAGACGCGGCCATAGACGCGACGAAACGCGATAAGGACGAAGAACAACACCGAATCGGTGTTTCGAGCGAAACGAAGGAACTGGGGTCCACCGGCTCCCTCGAAACGGCCAACTATGACCACGGCGACCCCAAATTGTGACGGGAACGAAGATATCGATGAGGAGAAGCGCCTATTGGGCGTTTGCAGGAGATGGAAAGACCGCGGATCGCATTTGGGGATGACGGTAAGCATCATCCCCCCTACTATTTCCATCTCCCAGACCCCTGCAAGTTGTGCAACACCTCTGCTGGTGCCGAAGATGTCGCGTGTCGCGTCCCCAGCCTCCGCTTCAAACTTGACATGACCAGCCGCGCCTCGAAGTGTTGGGCATCGAGTCTGATGCATTTCAATGTACTTCGATGCGATCCCGAGCCCATTCGACCATTTCTGGCCCCATACATCGTGAAGCGATGTTCTCGTGCCCACAGAGCCCACCAGCATCGACTTCGATGTGAATCATTGTAAATCGGCTGTTCGACGACAACTCGTCGCCCCTGCCGGTTTCCCTCTTCGCGAATCATCGCGAATCGACCAATTTGGGCCCTCTTCACTCCCCTGCATCTAAACCGATGCATTCCGACGCATCTTAGCCCACCAACTCTTCTTCGCCATCACGAAATTATCCCGTCGCACCCCCTACGATTGCCAACATCGAAACTAACACAACCTGGCGCGAATTGACCGCCTGACGATGACTCATCGTCCCCACAGGTTCCCTCCTTCGCGAATCTTCGCGATTCGACCACCCAAGGCCCTCCAGCCTCTTCAGCATCAAAATCGACATGCCATGAGTCAGCGCCATGGGTCAATGACCCCATGCTGCCTCCCCTATTAGACGCAATGCGAAGTTTCGAATCCGTCCCTTGAACCAACTGAGGCAGAATCACCACACTCCAAATAGTGGTAGGCGAGATAAACGGGTCCTGAAGGAACGCATCCGAGATTTATGTGGAAAGTTGGAACGATAGAAGTAGGTGCGTGATGCAAGGGGACCTAGGTATCGGACACATGGAAATCCTCGGGTTCCTCAGGACGTTCAGAAGAGTCGTTTATGAGGAACTTGAACAAGCAGAGAGGTCGGCAAAGTGACAATAAAAGCGTCTTCACATCGGAAACCAAAGTGAGAGTCACATAATGCGTGAATGTGATTTGAACATGGGCCGGAGCCATCTTGGTCAGATAATGTTCTGGCTTGATAACCAGTCTGGCCAGCAATATTTGCTATAGGATGTTCCTCCATGGAAGATACCTTTGGATGGAGTCGGGTGTCGCACTGAGGTTCCGCTGTACACTCCTCAATTGCAAGTTCCGAATTGAGAACCACCTGTATTGTCTGGCACTATCGATATCACCCGCATTCCTCCTCCCGAACCATTTTTGAGATCGATCTAAGATCTGTGCCTCCTCCTATTCCCGCCGTTTCAAGTAGGCTGTCTTTATAAACGCGTCGTAAAGATTTTCTGAAGGGCGATGGGATTGACGTAATGGTTAAAAATGATCGCGATGGAGATGAAAAGCAGAAGACGACGTAACCTTGGTGTGGATGGGGTAGGGGAGAATCTCAAGAGTGTATGACACAATCAAGGGCGTGAAGGCAATGTGCGCGGCGTAGAACAAGAAGATAGATGGAATCACGGCATGAGCAGCAGACTCGGTGGTGGCGTAACGAGCAGAGTACACGGCTTGTGGGATGAAGAAGAGCGACATCCGGGTTGCTTTTGACGCGTAGGAGACTCCAGACCCAGTCCCAATACCAGCTGCGAAATTCTGCCACTTTCCAGTGGTTGTGGCTTGTCTATAGACGTTGTGAACCCTTGCGCAGAAGAGATTGTATCCCATAAAAAGGATACGTCTTCTCCCCGTCCTTCCGGTGTTGATGAACTGAAATCTGGAGCCAAGACGCAGGAAATGTATAGTCTATGCTTGTCGCTGTTGACTGCCTGTATCCAGGTCGTCCATGCGAAGTTTCGAATCCGTCCCTTGAACCAACTGAGACGGCATCGCCTGACATTCTAGAATGGTGGTAGGCGAGATAACGGGTCCTGAAGGAACGTATCCGAGATTTATGTGGAAAGTTGAACGGGTCGACATGATGCATGAGTGTGTTTTCAGGCTCGTGAAATCCTCGGGTTCCCCATCAGGACGGTCAGAAGAGTCGTTGATGAGAAACTTGGACAAGCAGAGAGGTGGGCAAGTGACAGTAAATGTGTCTTCGCATCGGAAACCAGAGAGTTAAATGATGCGTGAATGTGATGTGATTTGAGCATGAGCCGGAAAGATAATTATCTGGCTTGATATCCAGTCAGGTCAGGAATATTTGCTATAAAATTGGATAGGATGTTCCAAAGTCCTCCTCCATGGAACAAGTTGGGAGATACCTTTGGATGGAGTTGGGTGATCACTGGCAGATCGTCGTATACTGAGGTTCCGCTGTACATGAATTGGTATTCTTTCTCCATGGTGACAGAATTCGTAAGATGGCATAACTGGGTTTTTAATAAATCCAGAAGCTCCTGGCCAGAGACGGAGAAAACACTCAAAGCTAACATTTGCACGACAGTACAAATATGTGGAAGAACGAAGTCGTCCACAGTAAATAGTAAATGTATCCAAATGTGTGTTTCTGGATGAGATGAATTTGGTGCCCACGAGGATGAGTTCGTTGTACGAGTCCCTGACCTAGCAGGTCACAAATTCCACTTCAAGAGGTATGGTTTTTTTCCACAGGAATGTTCGTTGGCCATTCCTAAGGGAGATACCAATCCCCTGTGCGGGTACCAGCTTGTTTTGATGTATTTGCCCGGGCCACCCCTTTAGCCGAAGATTGCTCGTTACGCTCGCGTCTTTTTCACTTATTTCTAGTATCATATTGTATTACCCTCAGGATTCAATGTGCTCTGCAAGGAAAGCAACGCAACCTCTGTGTCAGCGTCTGGATATTTTGCTAGGCAGAGTCCTTCTCTCGCTATTATTTTCAACTACCACAACTGCTGAGATTCGACCGACCCGGCTTGCAAGCGGACTTCCTCGACAAGTTCCGATTTGAGAACCACCTGTATTGTCTGATATCACCCGCATTCCTCTATCCTCCCGAACCAGATCTGTGCCTCGTCCTATTCCGAGTCATACCGCAAGGCTGTCTTCATAAAAGCGTCGTAAAAGTACAAGCCTTACTTTCATTCACCAAAGCCTCCTCGAGTCCATTAGTGGCGATGAACGTACTCTCTTTATTAGCCTTCACCCGGCGTTGATGACTACATTGTAACTTAATTGCCATTCACGTCCCATCTTGCCGTGTTTCAAAGACCATTATTTGCCTGCAAATCAACTTTATAAATAAGCCGTTCATTCGAATCACACCAATGGGCAAGCAGCAGGAATCCGTTTCGCTCGTATTACCGCCATCATTGTACCTAGGGCCATGTTCAGCAGCATCGTCTGAAACGTTTCTCAAAGGAAACTCTGTGACGCATGTGCTGAGCATTGGGTCTAGCCCCTCTTCACAAGTGGATGGCGTAACTTATGCCCGTCTTTCTATCAACGACTCCGCCTCGTCTTCCATCTCCAAGGTAACAGAAACAGCTTGCGACATTATCGACAAAGCCATAGCTTCAAAGAAAGGCACTGGAAAGATTTTGGTGCACTGTTCCGCAGGGATTTCGAGATCACCCATGGTCGCTACTGCTTATCTGATGAAAAGGCGACAAATGACCCTGAAGGCAGCCCTTGGGCAAATTATACGCGTCCGACCGCAAATCTCCCCGAATGCAGGGTTTCTGCAACAGTTGAAGGATATGGAAATGGAATCGCATGGAAGCTCGTCGTTGGAAGTGGATGAATTGCCGAAGCGGGAGAAAGATCGTTTGGCTCTATTCCAAGATACGCCACCACAGTGAGATCTCTCTTGACCTGCTGTCGTTTCTGTTACGAGGTAAGATCCTATTTTTTCGTTTTATTTTTTAAACTGAATAGAACACAGGCCTGCGACTCGCGTCGCATAACTTTACTGCGCCGATCCATCTGTGTACAATAACTTGTCGTCGTGATTTGATATATCTCTATTCATTAGATACTTGCGTAGACGCCTACTACTTTACAATATTCTCTTTTATCCAACCCCAGATATCGTTCTTCGTTCGATTAAGACCCAATGAAGGCGCTAGTTCATTTTGGATGGCCGTCATCAGACAGTCGATGAAGGTGAAGGAACAAAAAGTAATTTGACAATAGTCTGTACATAGAACAAGAGCTGAGTATGTATCAGGTTCTTCGACCGGCCAACTCTCACTCTAGCATGGACGCACGTCAGATCGATGAAGGCGATCAACGTCAGTGGTATATATAGTAATACAATACGTACTTACTTAGCAAAGCTTATTACATTATGAGTACAGGTAAAAACAAACGGGTGGGAGTCCACTGGGATGACAGATCAAAGGGACAGAAAAGATAGCCAAGATGAATGCAAGATCTAGTATAAAAATGCGCTTTTATTGCTTCTCGAAAGCAAACGCAACGTAGATATCTGGAAAGGTGGTGAGTTTGGCTTGTCAGAGGAAAGAGGTTGGACCACATACTAGCAGCCTGCCACTGAGCATCATCCATTGCGCTCACACCCTGAGCATCAACGACCTTCATTCGCATAAGAAGCTGTTTGAACTCAGGGTGGTCTTGATTTTGTGTGAACACACTGTGGAATTCTTCTCTGTATATCGGACGAAGGCCGTACTCTGAGGCTAATCTGGATACAAACAGTAAGGGGAAGCACAAAAGTCAACAGAGAGAGAAGTGACTCAACTGGACGAAGTTATCCCACCGGACGATGTACTCCGGTACATTTTCCACTGCGTCCTGGAGGTAAAACCAGTATCTGTGGCCATATATCGGTCGTTCGTCCGTGTCCTGAAATGTGATTTTGTATACCCCATTGCCGAAAGATTTGTCTTCCACGTCATGAGGTACACTGTCCAGCTGTTCACTATAATAGACAGGTTGGGTCAAATCAGGTTGCGAAAAACAGGACTCACAGCAGCAGCTCCGAATTCGGTATCGTACCGATAAACACACCACCCTGACGTAGATACCGACTGACATTATCGAGCATACACCGTGCTTTCTCAGCAGTTTCGAAAGCATAGTGCATACAGAATTGCATGGATACAACATCGAATGGTACATTCAGCTTCTCCAGCGGGAAACCCCGGCTAAGCGGCTCAGTGTAGCAGTCAAGTGCAGCAAAAGAAGCATCAAATTTGTGGCCTTTCATGGATTGCCAGCGACCTCTGGCCTGATCGACTGAGACGGCGGCGATATCTTCCCAAGTGTGAGATGGAATAAAGAGCATTATAATAAAGAACTACCTACCTGCAAAAAAGACCTCGGCTGCACGACTCTTCGACCATTTCGATATGTCGCCACCTTTTCCGCAGCCCATGTCGAGTACTTTACCCCGCTTGAGTCCTTGCCCACCATTCGAGCGTACTACAGCACTTTTCTCTAGGGCAGGATGTGCGCAGAGACTGATGAGAACAGATTTGACCCAATTGTTGAAAGCTTTGAGCCCGATGATGGGAGAATCAAGTCGTTGAACGACACCAACGTCGGGTCGTGAGTTGTCTACAAGGTCGCTGAGAATACGTTGGCTACGATAAAAATGAGTGATACGTACAGTGCTCAACAACGACTCCCACGTCTCCCGTATGTCGCTTGCCTGGTCGTGCGTCCTCTGCATCAGGTTCATCACTTGGGGCCCGTTTCCGCTTCATAGCAAGACGGGCAACGCCTTGACCACGGTAATCTCTATACTTCTCCAATTCATCCGGAGAAAGGGGCATGAGGACTGCATCCGGTGGTGTTTTTCGTTTTGGATTGTATGGCAAAGTGCGTCTTGGGGGGATGTGCCCCGATTTTGGAGCTGGGTCGCTTAGGCGTGGAGGATCTGGAATCGAACGCGTTCGTGACGTTGTCGCTGTCGTCGATGAGCTCGAGGCTGAAGCCGGTTTGTCATCCATTCTACGAATTGGCCCTGCCGAAGCTAGGGCGTCGTCGACCAAAAGAAAGTGTATCGAGGACGTTGCTGGTCGATGGATTGGTGGTTGTTGATGGTCGGGGTGGTCGTCGTTGTTAAGAAGAACGGCAAGATCAGTTGCACGACGGGCAAGAGAAGGTGAAGGACCCGGTGAATCGATGGGAGAGTTGAGGACGGCATCGCGGACAGGATCAAATGCTGGCATTTTAGCAGAAAGATGGGCATTTCGCAAAAAAAAACATATCAATCTACTCTGCTGATGTAATCATATACAAGTAAATTAAGGCTGCCATTCCTTCAGATCCTCAGCAGAACGCTACAACAAAGTAAGCAATTTATTCCGTGAAAGAAAGGCAAAGAAAGGTATACCTGGACATAGGCAGCCCTTGCACGAATGCTATCCAAAGCCTGTGCCAGCGCCAACTTATATTTAGAAGTATCCTTATCCTGGAGGCATCGATTACTCAGTCATCGTTCTTATCAGAGTTCCTCCATTCTTACCGTGTAGAATGCCTCAATAGCTTCGTAGTCCTTCATGCTAGAGTAATACTCGGATGAGTACTGTTATTTGTCCCGTCAGTATTGTTTGAAAGGGTGTCCCATGAAGCAGTGGCTCACGGTAACCAAGTAGTGAAGTGAGAAGTTGCCCTCGAAACGTTTGTAGACCTGTGACATTCTCGATTAAGCATAGAAAATCAACGAATAGCCACTTACCGCATCGTAATTTTCTTGGAAATACTTTGTGAGCAACCTCCTAGCCTTGAAGTTGACAGCAAGGCCCATGAAGAAGTAAAAAACGTCCTGGTCCCTCGCTTTCGTCTCAATGAATTTCAACGTCTCGTTGGCCAACCCCTCATCCTGTGTAGCACCAAGGGCCAAGCTATATAAAGATATAAGAACGAATCTTCACCTCATGGACATAGATTCACTTACATAGCGGAGATCTTCTCTTGTGGTGTTTTGGGCTTATCATGGATCTTTATCATGGCATTCCATTCCTTTTGGCCACCATTTTTAACGACCTAGCGTCGGATTCTATCAATACTTTCGTACGCATTGTTAACAAATGAATCCCCACAATCGAGTAAACAGTCCGCTGCAAATCAGCAGGAATCTTGGAGTCATCTCCGGTTTCAATGAACTGCTTGAACCGATTCTGGAGTTCTTTGATGACACTGGAATCACTATAATCAAGAACATATTCCAATTGTGATAATAAGGGACAAACCCTTCGTCGTTTGCAGCGGCAGCTTCAGTAACAGCCAGTGTTCTCAAAAGCGAAATATCGGCCGAATCTTCAGGTGGGTATTCGTATCCAAGTTTCTCAACCAAGGGAACAAACAGCGCCTACAATATGTCATTAGCCCCTGAGATCAAGAGTTTCTATCATCATGCGCTCACGTACCCGACGCAAAACGTTTAGCTTTTCCGTAATCTCTGGGTATTCCCAGAAAACGGATCTCAAGCTACCCAAGTTCTCTGCAATACCTGC